>Ga0114923_10001526_pt1 | contig 16040 bp, 26 predicted proteins | sample SumtaG_FD_89578 | JGI IMG/M metagenome (GOLD analysis project Ga0114923, IMG submission 89578) | Deep subsurface microbial communities from Indian Ocean to uncover new lineages of life (NeLLi) - Sumatra_00157 metaG | ecosystem: Environmental > Aquatic > Marine > Oceanic > Sediment | place: near...
CGGGGCACAAACACCGGCCATAAGTTCTCCGACCGACCAACGTTCGACCCCCCTTTTACCATCGGAGGCATAAAATGGCTCCGATTGGCGAATTATGGACAGGAAACACGGCCAAAAATTAAACGCTTAAGCGCTAGAAATCATTTTGTGATTAACAAAAAATTAAAAAAAAGTAGCTCGCTGGCTACTCCTCTTCAGGTTCCTCGGCTTCAGGCTCGACCTCTGGAGGGATTACGGTAATCTCTAGGTTCTTGTAGTCCGCGCGGTAATCCCAATCTCTGTCCTTGCACATTCGATAAATGCTCGCAACTTGACCCCTCGTGATATCGCTGACCACAAAAGGAATCCCAGTCTTGAGCGCTTCTTCGAACATTGGGGACCATTTGCCGGCGCTGGTCTTGGCCGCCAGAGTCTCCGCCGCTTTCTCGCGAGTTATCTTTTTTACTTTCATCTTTTACTTTTCACCTCACTGCGTTTTGCGCTACATCCTAAAGGATGTTTCGGGTTTGGCTAACCCTCATCAGGCGCCTATGGATGAATATGGATGTTGGGGGTCTTTACTGCGTTCTCTAATCTGGTTAGGAAATCTTTGATTGCATCAGCGCTCCCGAAATACATTGTCATATTCCCATCGTATGACCTAAGCCTGATGGTTGAGAAAAACGCTGATTCATCCTCATGGTAATGGTGATGTACTGCAATATCCACCTCGTCACACTGTCTTAAATCGCTGTCAATTTTCATGTTCTCGCTCTCACCTCCTTAAAGTATTATGCTTATTATAGAATGGCTGGTCGAATATAAAGGTGCGGTATTATGCCTCGCTTTTTATATAAGGGTTGTATATAAAGGTATTATGATTTATGGCTAAGTATTACGGCCATCTGTTAACACTTCGGTGCAACGATGGCCGGTTTTCCTGTCCATCCGGGGCGCTCGCACGTAGACATACCACAAAACTTTTAAGGTTTCCGGTGGATATTTTTACGGAGGTGAATGAATGAGCGACGAACAGACTCACTCCATATTACTCGGCGGTAAATTCCCCCCGATTAAAAAGATGAGTAAAGCGGAGCTTCTTTCAGAGACGGAGATGTGGCGTAATATTTGGGGATGGATTCCTTCCCAGATTAAATATTACATCGCACGCACGGGAAGCACAGTCGGAATAACAATCCGCAACTATACTAGATACTTGGGCGTATTGTTGGACACCGAATGGGAGCTGAAAGGCGTCGAATGCGGTGTCTTTGAAAAGGTATACGACCAGAATGACGGGAATTACTACTTCGAGCGGAAGATTATCAAGTTACCGCTCGGCCAGATAGTATCGTTCCAATGGATACAGGAGCGGATACTTGACGAGATTATGGCGAAGGAGGATGAGGAGTCTATTAGCGAAGATGGGAAGGTTTCATTATCATAGGTGTAACCTTCTCAACGTCGTGGATAGACTCCCTTAGCTTTTTGTCGGCGCAGCGGTCGCAGGATAGGTGAATGCGCTATTGCGCGTCCAATAGGTCCAGAGACACGTACGTAGTACTCGCGTATATCGTATATATTGGGTGTCCCATATTATATTTTATTCGCCTGTCGCTACTGAAATAGCGATAATAACGATAGAGTTAGCAACCTTTATATGGCTAGGATTCGTAGCCGTGACAGGAAAAAAAGGAGACTTTTAGCGATGGTACATAAGACAAAAGAGGAAGCACGAGCGAACTTCGAAGCAAGCATCTCATACATACCTGCACGATACGAAGCCGGAATCAGGAAGGCCGACTGGCAAGGACCAGCGTCATCTGAGCAAGCAGAGACGAACTATGCGGCCGGAGTGAGCAAGGCTGTCGCCGACAAATCTCGTCAGAAGGGCATCCAGAACGTCAGCAACACTGACTGGCAAAACGCCGCCGTTCAGAAGGGTGCGCCCATCATCGGCGAGAGGATACGGCTGGGACTCGACAAGTACGTCGCCAACTTCGGGCCGGTGTACGACAGGGTCATAGCCAAGGTGAACGCCCTACCCGCAAGGACGACCGACTTCAGAGCGAACATCAACAACAGACTCGTTCCCGTGGTCGAAGAGTGGAAGCGCGCCGCCGGCAAGCTCTAGGCTCTTAGAGGCGACTTGAAATGGTTGTCTTAAGACCTAAAGTTTTAGTCGACGACGAATACGTTTCTCAGACAGCGACTACGATAAACCTCGACCTACCGACGGCTGGTAAGCTCAGTACGCTCTGGTTGGGCGTCAAAGCGGATACAGTCGACAGCGCCGGGGAGACATCGGCTTTTATCAAGTATCTGATATCGAGCATCTCAGTGAATCAGGCGGGACAGGCGTTCCTTAACGCGGCTCCTCCCGAGGTGTTCCAAGCGGATTACTGGGAAAAGACGGGTAAATTCCCACAGGTCGGCAAGCATCTAGCTGAGGACGCGTCGGAGAGCGTTGAAGAGATAGTGCCGATACTGTTCGGCGATTACGTCAACGACCCTGAACACTATATCGACCTCTCTCTGCTTAACGACCCAAAACTCAGCATAACCTATGACTTGGCGGCTACGGGTCCAAACAGCGGCACGCTTTGGGATACGACTTTCTATCCCAAGTTTACCGTTGTAGCGGACCTGATGGGACCGTCGGGGTTGCCGGCGAGTAAGGGTTATTACAGCCTACGACAGCAGGAAACGTACACGCCCACCGATGGTCAGAATAAGCTATTTGAGTTGAAGGGCGAGCGGCCGATTAGGAACATCATGTTCCAGTTCGACCGGAAGAGCCTACACTACGGACTCTATAGCTCCATCGACAATCTGAAAATCTACGGCGATAACGAGTCATGGGTTCCATTCGACTTGGACGACAGAGAACTACACCTGTTACACCGACGCACGCACGGACTCTGCACAGTGACCGGTAAGTTCGATTACGTCTACGATGGCGCCAACATGGACGGTGTCGTGGATTACAGAGAACACATGTCGGTCATGGACCTGTCGTCAGCGGGTGGACTCTACACGATTGACGGCGGTTCCGGTAGACAGATGCCCGTACGGTCATTCGCGGCCGAAGGTGTATCCCTAACGGAAGCTGCGTACACGGCGTTCTTCAAGTTCATGGGCTACTACCCGTGGAGCATCTACAACATATCGATGAAGAAAATGCTAGGCATGGATTACTTATTACCGACGGAACACAAACCGCTCTACTTCGAGGTTGACCACGTGTCGAATGCTGCCACGATTGGCGGACCAGTCAAGATACACGTACAAGACCTCGTAACACGCTACTAATCTCACCCATTTTTTTTCCTGACGCGAACGTTAAAGGAGATTTAGACGATGGGGCAAAAGTCTGAATTCAAAAGAGAGACGAAAGAAACATCCGACGGGACAGACCCGACGGACATAGTATTCGAGCCTGTGCCTAATGGTTACAAGCGAACCATTCAGCACTTATCGGCTGAGAACGAAACGGCGAACTATACCTACCTGAGATTCGGTTATATAACCGAGTTCGGCGTAGAGCATTGGTGGGTGGAGCAGAAGAGTCCCGAGGATGGTACATTGTACTGGATGAGCGACTTGAAGGTACTTCAAGCAGGCGACCAGTTGGTCGTTCGTTTTGCTGGTCCTCACGCCAATGACATATTAGCGGCGTATGTCGACGGGTTCACCGAAAGCCTAAACGGGTGAACTCTCCATGCCGAGAATGGGCGGGCGAGTCATGAGGGGCATGACTCATCGGATAAGGTCTGACGTCAGTCGTGACAAGCCGCCTGCGCCTATCGTGTTGGAGATTCCACGCCCACAGCGACTACGTGACTCGAAGGGACGGTTCGTCAAGAGAGAATCATGGCATCGGCCACGCAACGAGAAGGGACGGTTTGTGAAAGTAAATGCCTAAAATCGGAACGCCGCCTGATTATCTTCGAGAGTTCGAAGGCACGCCTAAATCGAGGAGTGTCACCACGGGGTCGACCGACGCAAATCAAGACATCGGGTCGTATAAACCCCCAGCGGGAAAAGATTACATTGTTACGTCAATCGTCATACAGGCTTATCTCACGACACTTGATGAAACGGCGGCTTTACTCGGCACACTTAAGATTAAATGGGACGGTTCAACGATACTCGGCCCATATCAAGCATCGAATACGTCCAGCGGTGCGTTGTTTGGTTTTACCATTACCATTCCTAAAGGATTACGATTTGAAGGCGATGGTACGAAAGAACTTGAAGCCCAATGCACCCCGGTCGTAGCCACGGCGATAAAGTGGATAGTCGAGTTCATCGGATATTTGAGGACGAGATGATTTAAAATGGTTCTTAAAAGCGATAACTTCGATGATAACAGCCGAGATGCGAGTTTCTGGGATTTATTATCATCTGCGGGCGGAAGTGCCAATGAGGTAAATCAGCGATTAGAGTTGGTGTGCTTGACCTCAGCAGGTATTGCGGGATATGTAACAAAAGATGCGCATGATTTGACGGAGTGTGATATAACAATAGACGTTGAACATACATCTTTACATTCACTCGAATTATTTTTATCTCTTACAAAGCAACAAGCGGCTAATCCCTATTTTGAGAGCGATTGGTATAGAATAATGAAATATAATTTAACGAATGAATGTTATGTTCAGAGGCGGATTGCTGGTGTTCCTACGGTATTATATAATGGCGCTTGGACTGGTGCTAGCGGAAGTCTCAGAATAGTAATTAGCGGCGGGACTATAACTTTTTACGAGGAGACAATAGAAAGAGCATCGCAGTCATACGCTTTAGGTAGTTACAATTGTTACGTATATCTTTACACTACGGCGGCTGGCGGATTAACGGGAACCGACATCATAGATAATTTTGTTGTTCCATCCGATGTTGTCGTGGGCGGTGCAACCAAACAATATATGGTGATGACGTTATGAGTCGTTGGGAGAATCTCAAGAATCGGGTGCGGCGTAAAGTAGATGAGTTACGCGGTACGACACGATATAAGATTATGCGATACTGGAACGGAATATGTCCTCTGTGCGACGAACACATCGGCATCGACATCAGGATGATTCCAGCGGGTGGAGGCTTAACCGCTAAATGTCCCGTATGCGGCGAGGAAATATACGAGTTGATTAAATAATGCCTAAATACACGGCGAAGCTAGTGGTCCCGGCCTCTACGACGGTTGCAGACCCGATAACGGCTGACCTCAAGGTATCGCAGGGTCGTATCTCTCAGGTGAGCGTCACGTGGACGCCCGGGTCGCAGTGGCTTAATCCTTTACGAATTATGGAGGAGGGCGGACAGATAATTCCATCGGAGGGCGGTGGATATTGCCGTGGTAATGGCGAACCCGATGTATGGGAGGAGCATATCATCCTCGAAAAGCCGCATCCGGTACTCGTGCTTGAAGCGTGGAACGAAGGCAACGATTACGAACACGATGTATTGGTGAGTATCGTAGTTTTACCGATAGCGCCTGATGCGATGAAGCCGGTGCGTGACCTTATCGAGATACTTAAACGATTGATAGGATTGTGAGAATATGCCCGGACTTGAGAAATTCACGACCGCAATCAATATAGCAGAACAGACGATTGATTCTGTGACGATTGCGGGTTCAGTGACGGTGACTGGCTCAGTAACGGTCACGGGGTCTGTTTCAGTCACGGGAAGCGTTACAGTCACAGGAAGCGTCAGCATTAGCGGTACAGTCACGGTCACGGGAAGCGTTACAGTTTCAGGTTCAGTTTCAATCACGGGCGCTGTCACCATTCTAGGAAGCGTTAACATTCTCAATGAAGTTACGGTCAATGGCGAGGTGAGTATCAGCGGCACGGTTACAGTGACGGGCTCGGTCACCGTATCGGGAAGCGTTAGTATCAGCGGTACAGTTACAGTGACGGGCTCGGTTACCGTATCGGGAAGCGTTAGTATCAGCGGTACAGTTACAGTGACGGGCTCGGTCACCGTATCGGGAAGCGTCAGCATTAGCGGTACAGTTACTATCACGGGAAGCGTCACAGTCTCAGGGAGCGTTAGCATTACCGGCTCAGTTACAATTACGGGAAGCGTTACTGTTAGCGGAGGCGTAACTATCACCACAACGGCCGGCACCAATCTCTTTATTGACCTGATTACATCGACGGCATACACCGAGAGGCGATGGGAGGCGCTGAACGACGATACTCCTAGCATCGGACCGACTGTCACGGTAGATGAGCGTGCCGGTAAGTTCTTCCCCCGCGGTATGCGCGGCTTCATAAATAAGATAAAAGTTTACTGTCAGAACCCGGGCGGGGCGGAGGGAGATATAACGTTCTATATAGCGCCGCAAATTGGTATGGGCGCTCTAATAGAAGTTGATGTTACGATTCCGGCGGCTGCATCGGATAACTGGCGTGAGGCTGACATTAATGAGGTGTGGAATTACGATTCCATGTTCGTCTGGGCGGTAGCCGAGCACGCGGATATAGATTTCATATACAGTGACGACGTGGACTACGACGGCTATTGGTCGGACGATGCGGGCTTAACTTGGGCAATCGAGTCGTGGTCGTATATTTTCAGGTTAGAGATGAGCGGCGCAACCATTTCCGATGTTCCCGTGTCGGGCACAGTCAATACTATCGAGGTGCCGGCGGTTGCTGGTTTAATTAGCTCCGCGGGTGGCGGTGTGGCCGTTCCGAATAACACGTTCACCGATTTGGTTCTATTCGAGGGCGCGGGTACTATGGTACAGGCGTCGTTAAGGGCTTACGAATTTGTTACTCCAAATCATTTTACCGTTTACTATCAGATGGTCGTTGTGGCCGATGGGGAGGTCGCGTTCGGCATTGACAATATGGAGATTACGCAAAGCCCGACCGCGACAAGCGGTAGGAGTAGCATAGGTGAATTCTTCACGTACACGCTTGGCGGGGATAATTACGTGTGTATGAATCTCAGAGTTCCCATTAAGTTTAGGCGGTCTCTATTATTGCGTATGCGTCAGGTGACTGGTGCGGCTATGGATGCTCAAGCCGGGCTTACGATTAACGCGCAGAAATGACGTTAATGAATGGAAATGATGGAGGTGAACGTATGGCGACTCAGGGTTTGAATATCCAGCTTAGCGTCTCTGAGATTAACAAGGTGCTTTGCGGAAAGTGCCGGAAGAAGCTCAGAGGGCTAGTTAAGGAGCGAATCACCGACAAGATGGTCGACGAGGTCATTCAAGGATAGGAGGTGATGGGCGATACTTAACATAATGCCGGGCTCGGAAACGGGTCCAGACGGTAAGGCGAAAAGGAAGGAAATGTTAAACATGATAGTCGACGCATTCATTATCGCGATGATTGCGGTTGCGGCTGTCATGGGTAACGACGTGCCAACGGTGACCGAAGTGTGGGTCATATGTAAAGCGTTCTTGGCGGCGTTCTTCCTCCAGCTTGCGGTCGAGCGTGGGATTAAGCGGGAATAGCTTTATATATTCCAACCCCCTTTTTTTATGCGGTCTCAAGGGTGTCCTTGAGGCGACAATGTGGAGGTGAAAGTATGAGTAGCGAAAAGCGTACAGGTCTACCTTCTGGCGGGACTCCCGAGGAAGCGGAGGAGTTCATGGCGCTTCTTATTGCGGCACAAAGTTCCGAGCACGAGTGCTCGTGGATTGCGTACTTCAAGAAGATGGGCGACCGGATGGTAAAGACACACGTCAAGGAGACGTAAGAGAATGAGCGAAAAAGGAAAAAAATACAACGTTGCAGTTCTAAGCCGCGACGAGATAACAACGTATCCAAAACTAGGCGTACCAATGATAACGGTGCTTGTGACGTATGTTGGGGCGGGACTTCCCCCACACACGGTTCGCATACCGAAGGACAACTATACGCCTGACGCCGAGAAAAAGCTAATCAGAGCTTCGATTGACGACCGAGTAACGAAAAGGTCTGAGAGCTTCGAGGTCTAGGCGGAGGCGGAAGAAATGTCTTGGCTATTCATTGAAAAGCATAATACAGTCGCGATATATTTCTGGGATGCTCAGGACGAGTGGCGAGGATACTGGTTTGGTTGGGAGGGCGAACAGCAGGGGTCGTTTACGACTGTCGTGGACGCTCGCGAAGCCATAGACGTATTTATGGGCGAACCCGAACCCGAACCCGAACCCGAGGAACCCGAACCCGAGGAGCCCGAACCCGAGGAACCCGAACTTATCGAAACATATCGTGATATCGACATATATTGGCTACCGACTGCTAACTTATTCAGAGCGCAGGTTGCGGCCGGATATCTAGCGGTAGGGGAAACACTCGACGAGGTAAAACTAGGCATCAACGAGATACTGGAGTTCTTGGAGCCAGCACCCGAGGGCGAATGGCCGTGGCCGATGAACGGTGTTCAAGAATGGTTCGGCGAGTTATGGAATAACGTTCTGGCCGCACCGGTCAACGCAGTTCAATCATTCTGGGACGCTCATATATTACCGAAACTCGACTGGATAAAAGACCGACTCTCGGAAAGCATCGAATGGGTTTACGACCAACTAAGGCCGATAATAAGTCATATCTCAACGGCAATAGGCGATGTCTGGACGGGCGTAACAACTGAAATCGCAAATATGTGGAGCGGTCTCTCAGCAAAGATAACGAACATCGGCGACTGGATATGGCAACAGGTGGAGCCAGCGATTACAGCTGTCACAACAGCGATGAATGAGGCTCTTAAAGGTATCTCAACATTTACCGATGAAACGTTTAGTGCGGGACTCAACCTTATCACGACAAATCTGACATCTATCTCGACGGCGTTATCAATCTCGTTGAGCGCAGGACTTGAATGGGTCGGAACCCACGTCACTAGCGTGGTGGCTGATGCGGCCAAAACCATTAATGATGGTATGGTCGTGTTCAACGACAGTGTTAAAGCCTACGTCATGGACGCGGTTGCAGGCGGGATGGATTGGGTCACTAACGCATTATCAGGCGTTGCACGAGCACTTGGAGACGGATTATCGAACTGGTTTGACGGCATACTGAAAAGTATCGGTAATACAGCCGAAATGATTTTTGGCGCGGTGAACTTCGTTATAGCGAAACTGAGAGAAGGCGTAACGTGGCTGTTGGGGGATTTCCTAAACGCCCTGACGAATGCGTTATCACCCGGTTCACCGCCGGAACCCATTCGAGTGGCGGCCTCAGTATTAGCGGAGACGAATTGGGAACGACAGATGGAAATGATTGACGCGGCATATGAATCAAACCCGACGGCCGAAGGATTACAGCGGTCAGCGATAAACTTACAGATGGTACTGATGGGCGCGGCTGTCGTTGCAATCGGCACCGGGTTAGCCGCAGACTTGGCGCATCCAATCAAAGGCATGGGATTCAGACCAACGGTTCGAGAGATGGTTTACTGGGCGGGCATCCCAAGCGTAACAGCCGCAATAGCGGTAATGCCTACATCTATCGGATTACTGGAGCCACTGAGATACGAACTTAACTCACGATGGATGCCCCATATACCGCCTGCGAACGACTTGGTTAGGTTCGCCTTACGCGAGGTATGGGACGAGGAACGACGTGAAGCGCTGATAGCATTTTATCCCGGTGAACATTACACGGACCTAATGTCGAAGCACGGATACAGGCCGGAATTCGCTGAGAACTACTGGATGGCGCATTGGGTACTCCCGAGTATCGGACAACTGAACGAGATGTTATATCGTGGAAAAATCGATGAAGATGTTTGGGAGAACTTCGTACGTTACAACGACATCATCCCCGAGATGATACCGAACCTGAAAGAGATAATTTACAAGCCATATACGCGGGTCGACACGCGACGAATGTGGGACTTAGGCATATTAACTGACGACGAAATACTGGAGAACTACAAGTGGCTAGGATACGACGACGAACACGCGGAAACGATGGCTATCTGGACAAAAGCATACGTCATAGCGGGAGACATTAGAGCGCTATACAGTAAGGGTTGGATTGATGAAAACGGTGCACGGCTGATGGTGTTGGAGGCGGGTATTCCCGCTGAACGCGCCGATGTGTTCCTTAAAAGACTTGTAAGAGTCGAGCAACCAACACGAATGGAAGGCGAACGCGAATTAACCAAAACCGATATATTACGTATGCTAAAGATAAACATACTAACGGAACCGCAAACAATCGATATGTTGATAGGTCTAGGCTACGACGAGAACGAGGCGTTCTACCTCGTACAATTATATACATATATTGGCGAGATAGACCTCAAGGAGCTGACGATGGCGCAGATACTCAAGGCGTACAGGTACGAGATATACGACCGCGATAAAGCTAAGTTTGAACTTGAGGACTCAGGGTGGTCGACCGAGGCCGCAGAGACGCTGATGGTGCTTGAGGACGTAAAACTCAGGGACGCGCAGACCGAGCGCGCTAGGGAGCGCGACCTAACACGAACTGATATAACCAAATCCATTAACGCAGAGATACTCGAAAAAGAGACGGGCATATTATATCTAGGATATCTCGGATACTCCGAATGGGAGATAAGCGTCATACTGGCGCTGGCGGGGATTGAATGAGCTTCTGGAAAACACGACGACTGGTTGAACAACATCGAGCGATGGCCGGACTACCGCACAAGGAAATACCTGACGAAATCATTGAGCTAGAAGCGTCGATAGCGGATAAAAAAAGGGATTTGAAGGACTTACAGCGTCGCTCGGCGCCGGATGTGGAACTTGGATTGGCTCTGTCCGCGCTCAGTGACCTTGAGTACCGTTTCCGTCAAATTATCATCACCGCTGAACTCGTGGATTGAACGTTGCGACTTTCCTATCTTTTTTTTCGCAAAGCAAACCCAGTACGTATCAGCCGTTGATAAGCCTTTGCCTTTACGGTCGACCGGTATTGTAAGTATATCGTCAAAGTACGCAAATAATGTTTTTATGGCTCCGATTGTTTTCTTCGTCTCATTCCACTTCAGCCAGACAAGGCCGTCGTCGGTGAGTATTCTGAGGAATTCTCTCTGAGCTTTCGCTATATGCTTGATTAAGTCGAACATTGTATCGTATACCTCCGTACCGTAGTATGTTGGAACGCCTTTGAAATCCTTGAAATGCGCCTGTTTTGCCTTCTCGTTCGGGAATCCCCAGAACAAACTCGGCAATCCCGAATCATGCGGCGGGTCGTAGAATATCGTGTCGAATATTCCGTCTCTGAATGGTGTCTTCGTGTTATCGCAAAAAAGGGTGGGAGGTATCTCCAGCGCTGTCTGTTGGTCGATGTATATGATACCGTCTACATCTCGTTCCGTCCACATTCTTCGGTTGGCCGCAGTAGCGTCCAGTATCAAAAGTAGACGTCCTTTATCTTACGACTGCATTTGTCGCGTATCAGGCATTCACTACATGATTTTATCGTTTTCCACGCCTCCGTATATCTCGGGCATTTACTGGGTATTACGCTCCGGCCTCCAAGCTATTGGCTGGGGGTCGACGCCAATTTTGAGACTGTTGAACCACTTCGCACCCTTCGTTATCTCGATATATACATCAAGGTCGAAGGTCGCTCCCCGCGGGAACGTGAAGTCCTCCTTAAGGTCGATTGCCTCGTGGTCCAACCTCATCACCGGTCTCTTGAAATCAGTCATCGGGTCTGGCGCTGGGAATCCATCGTTAAAGTCGGCATAGCCAACGGATAAAACGATGGTTGCCTCCATGTCTGGGGCTGTAGGGTCGCCTATAAGCTGTCCTTTGAAGTGAACTGTCTCGCCTCTCTTGACGCCAACCTTGACTGTCTCGCCTTCGTATCTGAACGGACTTTCCAACCGTAGCATTAATTCTACCAATCAATCACCTCCCGTCAGTTCATCGCCGCACTGAGGACATTCGCCATCCGCGATGTCAGTCTCAGTTAGGATAGTATCGCATGACGTACAGACGCGGCCTTCTTGTAGCGCCACATAAGCCTCGTAATTCTCACGGTCTTTCGCGACGTTGCCTCTGTCTCCCGTATCTTTGAACTCGTGGTAGACGTTCCAGAATATGTTGCGGTCCTCGTATCGCCATAACTTGATTCTACCGAAGAAGTTATCACCGTCGACGCGCTCCATCATTCGGTAAAGGAAAACGTTTTCCCAGAACCAATACGCGAATTCTTCTACCGACATCTCCGTGATTTTGATGAGAGTCGACATTCTGAATCCCTGATAACACGCGGGACACTTCGCCATCTTCTGCGATAGTCGCTTCGGATGTCTTTTCGTGCCCTTAATGAATACCGCAAACCGGTTGAACGGTAAGCGTATCAAGCAATAAGGACAGTCGCCTTGCTTGCGCTCCCAGATTCGTAGTATGCTAAGGTCTTTTACTGTTATGTCGGGCGGACTCTCGACGGGCTTACCGTTAACCCAAACCGTCTGCATCTACTCGTCCTCCTCCGCTAAGAACCCGAGTACGCTCTCATATCCCCAGAGTCCGGGGCGTCCTTTTACGCCGAAGCGTAACTCTTTACCCCACGGATACGTGATATAAACGGGTCGCATTCCCTCGGCGGCTAGAACTGAATATTTGAACTCCGCTGCACCGTATAGAGCGGCAATCTGTTCGGGCGTCGGCACCATCAGGTTTTCGAGTGTCTGCTGAAGCGCTTCTATTGTCGCGGTTTCCTCGATTGGTATCTCCAATCGCTCAAGCCACTCAATGTAACGCTCTTCGCTCATCTAGTATCTCCTCGCATCGTCGGCTAGTGTTTCATATTGCGTCCAGCGCATAAGGTCGGCAATCTCACAATCCGCAGGGATGTCGCTTACGAGCGTCCATATCAGTTTTGGTTCACGTCCGCTCTTAGGCGTCACCCTCAACGTAAAGCGCCTACGATACACGCCGTATTTAAAGTAGTTCTCGTCCAAGCCGTCTGTGAACGCAAGTATTTCCACCACTATGCGGGGGAGCCGCCCAAAACCCGATACACGATTGGCGCCGTCATCTTCGTAAACGGCTAACCCTTTCCGCCATGGTGTGCGTTGGAAACAGTACGCCATGAAGTTCTTATTGTTCTTCGTCTCAAGTATGTGAATAGCCGGTAACTCGTAGATGCGTTGAACTTTCAGCAGAGCAGTAACCACTGCGTCGAGGTCGGTGTCGTCGAAATCCCACATAAGAATATGGTTGTCGTCCTCAAGACCACTATTCACACCGATGACATCCGCCATAGGTGCGATGGTAATAGTAAGACGCCATCGACCGACACGCCACTTCTTTATCAATGGTTGTCGACCTCCAGATAACAGATGTAATCGTCGAAATGCTCCGGGCACTGTACGCCATATAGCGTGTAGCAAGTCTCGCCACACCACCGCGTTGTGCAATCCTCGCGTCTACCGCATTTCTTCCAGTCGCAGTAATTGAGTTTTACAGTTGACATTATCTCGTCACGCCCTCTCCGGGTCTGCGTCTACCATGTCGAAGAACCGCATCACGTACTCGTTTGCCTCGGCGAGCTTATCTTTCATCTCACGTAATGTGGTTCGTACCTTCTCGTCTGGATGCTGTAGTATGTTTAGGTTCATGTAAATCACCATCCATCGTTTCATCATCTTATGAACGTCTAATGTCATTGTCATTTTATCCGCTCTCGTGCAGTTCGTGAACTCGCCTCTTCAGCTCGGCGTAGACGTAGTTTACCTGCGTCTCCGAGGGGTCAACGACGTGGAACTCCGATTCAAGGGTAATGCGCTCCGCCTCGTAGTTGCCGATGTTGAACGTCTTACCATATATGATTTTAGTTATCTTCGTCATATCTGCTTCACCCCCGTCGCTCCATTACTTCTTCCGCACGCCTGAGAACAGCCGTTTGGAGGACACCATTAAGTCCCGCTTCCCAGAGCGCTTTGAAGTGCTCGGGCTTCGTGAGCATATCGATGTCCGCTATTACTTCGTCCTGAGGCGTATCGTTCATGTATTTTCTGAGAGCGCGTATCGCCATTATATGTATTAAGCCGTGTGTCTGGTCTACGCGATTGATGTAATATCCGAGTCTACCCATCGCTATCATCCTCGATGCGTACGGGTAGCCATCCTTCCCACCAGTCGTCGCAGATAAAGACCGCCATGTATTTTACCACCTTTGGTTTGTCCCGCATATTTCCATCATCTCTTTTGTTACGTCGGTCGGTGCAATCCTTCGATGTGTTCCGCTTTTAACGAAACAATAATGCTCCAGAGTCGCCACAACCTTGTCTACTGTCGCCGGTGATACCTTATAGTCTTCGCATATCTGCTCGACCGTAGGTTCACCAAAAGATGCTATTTCGACAAGTATGCAATAGAGATTATTCTGAAAGAGACGCCCCGTCTCCAGACCGAACGACTTGATGAGATATCGCTCTAGTTGCATCGGCTTAAGTATTTTTATCAGCAATCTGTAATCGGTGGGCGTCACCCTTTCACGACCGTCTAGTGCCGCTGTAGCCTTGAGTAAGTCGGGGAGATGCTCCTCGACACGTGCATAAGACCACTGCGTTAGAGCTATCGCTACAAGATGATACCAGAGTTTTCCCTTTCGAGCCGTCATTGTAACATCTCGTATATCCGGTCCCCAATCGAGCTTGACGCTCGGGGGATAACGCTTTGGGGCGCCGGGCCGATAAAGATGATAATATCGTATCATCTTATCCCGCATAATGGCGACCCAATCGTCGCCCTGTACGAGATTGTTCATCAGCACCGGCTGTATGTTCATGCTCGCTGAACCAAAGAAGTCGGTGATTTTTATTTCGGTCGTTTGCGATATCTTATGGACGTAGTGTGAATAGACAAGATTTGAGAGTACGTTAATCGTGCTGATGCGCGACCACATACTTTTTTCGGCCGCAAGGTCGTCGATGATAATATGTCCACTAAAGTTGTTGAATTCGGCTTCTAACCGCTTAAGTCCTGCAAGCGTCAGGCTAGTATATTTATGCGCCCGTTCCTGCAAGATGAACTTAACGGTATCCGAAGCCGCGCTCTTACCGGTCCCCGCTGGGGCTATCTTGACGAGCGTCTTTTTCGCTTTAGCCGATAAGACATCCATCGCGACCATCGGTCCCAAGCCCTTGTGCGTCTTATTCACCTTCTGTATTGTCGCCCTCAATTGGTGCATTGACTAACGACAACTCCAATCGCTCCAACCGAACTACAACTGATTCAGGCGTCTCGCTGAGCTTCCTCAGTCTGACGTACGACCAGCCCTCGGGGATAATCTTCCCCATCGATAGAACGCGTGACCCGCCTTGTGTTCGTACCCGTCTGTCAAAGAATTCGCGCTTTTTACTCTTTCCCGTGAATTGCTTTTTCTTTTTATCCATCTTTTATCTTCTCCGTCAGAGAAAAAGGGGTCGGTAAGCATTTCGCTTATCCTTCCCCACGTCGGTTCGTTTGCTCACTCGCTCTTTGGCACGTACCAATAGAGTTTGTCAGCCCGCTTACGCACCACAAATCCCCGACCGACGAAACACGCTACGTCATCGTCAGTGATGGACTCGTCGAAGTCCTCGATTCCAACACTGACCAACATCCGCCCGATGCTTCCCGTAAGGACGGGCTTATCGAGGGTGAAGAGAGCGCTATATGTATCGCCGAGAGCGTCAACCTCCAACCCGAGGCCGTACTTCATCGTGCCGATGCTCGTCCACTGGTCCCGGACGATGCGTGCACTCGATACGACAACTCTCAGACCGTCGACAGGTATTAGCTCTTTCGGTATTGGCGGTGCGACCGCGATTGCTTTTGGCATTGTCTTTCTCGCTTCTCCTGCTCCATTAGAGCGATATAACACTGTTACCTTATCCTTTATAACACTTTTGGGTTAAGGGTGTTCGTTGGCGACGCTGAGAACCCAACCTAAGTAACAATGAAACCTCGTCGTAGCGAACCAAGTTGTCCAGCGGTATAATATGGCTAGAATTTCTGTCCATGATGAAACGGTCTTAGCGGTATAACATGGGCGGAATTCCTGTCCATGAATTCTCGTCCCGTCAAGAATTCTCGTAAGGATTTTATAACTGCGTCGTGCTATGGATGTGTTGCC
>Ga0114923_10001527_pt1 | contig 16038 bp, 14 predicted proteins | sample SumtaG_FD_89578 | JGI IMG/M metagenome (GOLD analysis project Ga0114923, IMG submission 89578) | Deep subsurface microbial communities from Indian Ocean to uncover new lineages of life (NeLLi) - Sumatra_00157 metaG | ecosystem: Environmental > Aquatic > Marine > Oceanic > Sediment | place: near...
AGGTAATTGTTGTTTGCGTGAAGATCGAATCCGGCATACACTTGCATTGGGCACCTCCTTGGTTTGGTTGGCGTACCGTTGATAACGTCACTTCAGTGTACGCTATCCAAGAGGTGCCTTCTTCTATGATTATCACGGGGACACGGGGACACGGGAAGATGGATAGAAACGGCGAAACGGCGAAACGGCGAAACGGAGATGAATCTCGCTCGCGCCGGCCTTTCTCTCTTCATCTCATACCGTGTGCTAGGTTGACCGAAGGGAACCTATCGAAAAGGCACTCGGGTTCAGGTGCTCTCTCCCCGGCACCCCGATACCCCGACACTCCGATACTGATTTATCACCGTTTCCCCGTTTCGCCGTTTCAGCCTTTCTCCCACGCCCCCCCTCTCCCCCTCCCCCCGTCTCCCTCCCCGACACCCCGACACCCCGATACTCCGATACTGACTTGGCACCGTTTCCCCGTTTCCCCGTTTCAGCCTTTCTCCCACGTCCCCACGCTCCCACGCTCCCATGCGCCATTCTCCCCGCGTCTCCCCCTCCCCGCGTCTCCCTGTCACGTGGCTGGAGGTTTCCCGTGCCTGTAGTAGCTGGTGTCGACAGCTGCCCGGGCGGATGGCTGGCCGTTATAGTGACCTTTTATGAAGAGGTCGTAGAAGAGGAGCATTTCCTGCTGAGAAGTTTCAAGGAGCTGTCCGAGCTGGATTCTCCGCCAACCTGCATTGCGGTCGATATTCCAATAGGCCTGCTTGATGAGCCTGTCCAGGGAGGGCGTGAGTGCGACCGTGTTGCGAGGAAAGTCCTTGGCCGACCGCGATCGTCCAGCGTTTTTTCTCCACCGTCGAGGCCGGCCCTTGATTGCCGTACCTTTGAGGAGGCCAGGGACTACGATCTCAACCTGCAATCCTTCAGTATGCTCCCCAAGGTGAAGGAGCTGGACCGATTTATGACGCCCGATCTTCAATCCAGGATCCGTGAAGTCCATCCAGAGGTAAGTTTTTTTACTCTGGCGGGACTGGCCCCTGCCCGGGCCGGGAAGAAAAAGGAAGAAGGCCGGGATGAGAGATTTGCTCTACTGGATCAGTATTTTTTTCAGGTCAAGGAAGGGCTCATACGGTTTCCAGTCTCGAAAGCGACGGCCGATGATATCCTGGATGCCTACGCCTGCGCCTGGACAGCCATGCGGATCTTCCGGGGAGAAGCGGGGTGCCTGCCCGATGACCCCCCGAGGGATGAAAAGGGCTTGCAGATGGCGATATGGTATTAAAGCAGTACCCAGTACCCAGTACCCAGTACCCAGTACCCAGTACCCAGTACCCAGAAGTCAGAAGGTGAATCTCAAATCTCAAAGGTTGATGACTTCGCAAAAAGTCATCAACGCACCCCGGGTGGGGCGCCCAAATCAATGACAGGAGATGTAAGTCATTGATTTGTAAGGAAAGTGAAAATGACATTTTTCACTTTCCGTGGAGCAAAAAGCCATCAGTGGTTAGAACACCGTCTTTACAGGCAGCGTGCTACTGGCTTTGGATCTTGCCCATTCGATACGTTTGCCTCGTTCGGAAAAACCGCCAGAATAGAGCTATACTTCAAGCAGGACCGCCAGCGGCCAGGAGAGGAGCGCGGTCATGTGGAGGAAGTTCCCAGTCGGCTTGTGGGTGGCGGTCCTCGCCGCCTGTGTGGTCTTTGTGTCGTCCCGGCCAGCCGGGGCAGGAAATACTCTATCCCGGGGCGTATCTGATCTTGTTTTTCACCTTACAGCCTATGACGAACACTCAAGGCTCCTTCAGCAGGGGCAGGGCATCGTGGTCGGGTCCCGTGGCGCCGCCATCGTGTCGGTGTCTACGCTTGAGGGCGCAACCAGCGCTGTAGCCACAATGATGGATGGCACCACCCATTCCATCCGGGAGGTGCATGTGGTAGATGATGTCTCCGGTCTGGCGAAAATAAGACTTCAGTGGGGCGCTGCCAGACCCTCGGAAAAACTTATTGAAACAGGCATTCCACAGGTTGGCCAGCGGGTCATTTTCAGCGACTGGACGGTCCGTGATGAGCAGGTCGGTGTAGAATGCGTTATCACGTCGACCAATATGGTGCCTGGTCTTGCAGGCCTCTATTACGTGGAAACCTCCCAACCCCTTCCTCGTTCGGGAGGAGGCGTTTTTGGTTCTGGCCGCATGCTGGTCGGGGTTGTTGTAATGCGTTTCGGAGAGGGTCGTTCAGGGATTCTGGCATCAAACGAGCGGCTCTCAACCCTTGCCACCCAGCGGGGCCGAAGGACGGCTTTGGACATATGGACGAGCCAAAGGGGCGACAAGTGGAGCGACATGGCCTATGCCAGGTACATGAAAGGTCAGGTTGCCTTCTGGCAGGGCCAGCCGGAAACTACTCTTGGCCTCCTTGAAGACCATGTCGGATCTCTCCCGCATCTAAAGATGAACATTGCAGCTCTATTAGGGGAGACCTACCTGGCATTGGATCTTTTGCCCGAGGCGATCCTCGCTTTTAAGTGCGCCATTGACCTGGGTCCGCCATCTGCCCGTATATACCGGAAGCTAGCATGGACTTACATGGAAACGGGGCAATATGCCCTGTCTGCAAAATTGTGCCGCAAGGCTATCCTGATGGTACCTGACAGTTCGTCCGGTTACACTCTTTTTGCCCGCCTCTGGAACCTTCAGGGCGAGCACAAAAAGGCGATCTACGAGACCCGCAGAGCGTTGATACGGGACCCGGACTGTCCACTCGCCCACTTTGAAAGGGGACACGGTTATATTGGACTTGGCAGGTACGGGGCTGCCATCAAATCGCTGATAAATTCCACCATGATTGATCCGGAATACGGGGAAGCTTTCAATAAGCTCGGGTATGCTTACCTCAGAAACGGCAAACTGTGGCACGCTGTCGTGGCCTTGAAGGATGCCATTAGGCTGGAGCCCGAAATGGAGGCAGCCTGGGACAGCCTTGGAGAAGCTTACTCCAGAGTAGGCTTTTCCGATAAGGCTCTGAGCGCTTTTCGCCAGGTCATTTGTCTTACTTCCTCGAATTCCTTCGCCTATTGCCGGTTGGCGCAAGAATTAATGAAGCAGGGCTATTATCCAGAGGCTGCAGAGATACTTCGGCAGGGACTTGAACAGATTGAAGGATCTCAATGGCTTGTTTACTATCTGGGGAAAACCTATTATCACCAAGGCCGGATCGATATTGCCAGGGAGCAGGCCGCGCTCCTTTACAGGGAAAACAAGGCGCTTGCCGGACAACTTCTTCGTATCATCAACTTCGGCTCTACTGGCTGAACTGTTCTTTTTAAGACCCTCGATGGAGAAAAACATTTCACCCAGAATAAAACGTTGTTATAATTGAGTGTAATTGGGTGCTGGAGAAAGGGCTTGTGGGAGCCGATGGCGTTGCTATTCTTGAAGCAATTGCCGGCACGGGTGCGGGGCACAAAAAAACATCCTCATACCGTATGAAAATTGATAACTTCCCCAAAAGCCATCAATGCGCCCCGGGTGGGGCGCCCAAATCAATGACCGTTAATTAAAGTCATTGATTTGTGAGGAAAGCGAAAATGACACTTTTCGCTTTTAAGTTAAGCAAAAAGCCACGAATGGACTTTTTGCGACCTTATCAAAAAAAGATCAAGATTTGAATCAACCTTTTCAGGGAGTGCAGGTCCCATCCTGTGTTCTGAAAAACCATGAAACAGCATAACAGATCAGCCATTATACTTCTGTCAGCGGCGCTTGTTCTTACCATCACCGCCCTGGATCTACGCGCCGGCCTCCGGGGGCCCGGCCGCGTTGCGAGGAAGAGGCTGAGTTCCTCTGTTGCCCAGATCACGGTCTTCGACTGGCGAGGTATATTCATACGTCAGGGATGGGGGTTTTTCATCAACAGAGATGGCCATATTATCACCCCCAGGAGTCTCCTCGAAGACGGGTTTTACGTTGAAGTAACAACGGTCTCACGCGATACATTTCTGGTGGACAAGGTATACACAGAGGATGTGGAAGGTAATTTCATACGTCTTGGTCTCGAATTTCCCCCTGAACGGTTCGCTTACCTTGAAAATTCGGCGCCCCTGCCTGCTGTGGGGGAGAGAATCCTTGTGGGCGGCGGTTTGGGGTGTGAGCCGGGCGCCTTTCTCGACGGATATATAGAGGATGTCCGCAAAGTCCCGTTGTACGGCTCCCTCATAAAGATAGGTTCTCCCTTTGCGACAATTGGAAGCCCCATTTTCAATGAAAAGGGGGTTCTCGTGGCTGTAGTCATGTTCAGACTTGAAAACGGCGTCAGCTCCGCGTGGGCCGTTCCGGTGGGGAGGATCGCCAAGCTCATGACTGAGGTAGCACAGCCTGTAGAGCACCTGGCCTGGGCAGAAAAAAGGCAGGGAAACTGGCAGGAAACATCGGTAGGGTCCTATATGATGGGCCTTGCCTATTATTGGACCGGCCAGCATGGAGCTGCTATGCCCAGATTGATGAGGGCCGCAAAGGATGAGCGCTTCCGTAGGGAGGCCTTTTTCCTCATTGGCTGCTGTAACGATGCTGTCGGTCAGTATGCGGCATCCGTAGATGCCTATACCATGGCGGTTCGGCTGGGAGATACCTCCCATGAAACGCTTCTGAAGCTGGCGAGGGCCTATCTGCTACAGGGGGCTTACCAGAGGGCTCTCGAAATCACCTGGTCGGCGATCAGAGCCAGGCTGAACAGCTACGAAGCGTACACTTTGCTTGGCAGGGTATATAACTCCATGGGCAATTATTCAGAAGCCCTTGCAGGTATTTACGTCGCAATCAAGATGAACCCGAAAAGGGCAGAGGCGTACCACCAGCAGGGAGTATCGCTGGGGGGTCAGCAGAAATATAATCAGGCTATCGAGGCCCTGAAAAAATCCCTAAGCATAGATCCCAATCGCAGCCTCGCCTACTGGGACCTCGCTCTGACATACTATCGCAGCGGGGATCTTACCTCAGCCGTCGACATCTGCGAGGCCCTCAAAAAGTTAGACCCTGAACTCTCCAGGCAGCTTATGACCCGGGTTAGCCCCTGATCCATATATCTTCCACACTCACAATGAAGCCATGTCCAGCCGCCACCTTTACAGTTTCAACTGTGATAGAGTCGCAAAAAGTCCATCAATACTGACAGTTCCAAGGAAGGGGAACATCATTGAAGAATTTCGTCATCGACACCAACGTCATTCTCTATTCTCCCAATTGCCTGGAAACCTTCGAGGAAAACAACGTCATTATTCCATCCATCGTTCTGGAAGAACTGGATAGTTTCAAAAGACATTACGATCCGCGCGGGTTCGCGGCGCGCCAGTTTTCCAGGCAGCTGGACGATCTGCGGATCCAGGGAGACCTGCTCAAGGGAGTCGAGACCGGGCACGGTGGTAAGCTTTTTGTCAGGTTCTATGACGAAGAGATAACACTGCCCAGGGAGATGAGGATCGTGGGAGCAAAAACAGCCTCCGACAACATGATCCTTAATGTGGCGCTAAGTGTCCAGAAGGAGTCCAATCTACCCACTATAGTCGTGAGCAAAGATATCAATGTTCGCATCAAGGCCAATATCCTGGGAGTGGAGTCGGATGACTACTACCACAACACGACCGTCTCAAGCGTGGACGAGGACAGCCTCTACGTTCTCGTTCCCTCGGATTACATCGACCGTCTTTACCTGGAAAAAGTCCTTCCGGTGGGCGGCTATCGGAGCGACGATAGTGAATTAAAGCCCTATTCCAACGACTACCTCTTGCTCAAGAACGAGGCGGACCTGAACCAGAGCGCCCTTGTTCAGTATCGACAGGATGAGAGGGGTGATGGAAAATTTCATCTGCTTGGCAAATTGGAGGATGTATTCGGGATTCGCCCAAGGAACCACAAACAGCGGTTTCTCATGGATGCCATCCTCGACAGCAATACAGACCTTGTGTTTGCCATGGGTATCGCCGGAAGCGGAAAGACTCTTGTGTCCCTCGCGTGCGCCCTCGACATGGTCCTCGAAGAACAGTTCAAGCGGCTCATTATCGCACGTCCCATCATTCCCATGGGACCGGACCCTGGAGCCCTTCCCGGCACCGAGTTCGAGAAGGTGCGTCCATGGCTTCAGCCCATCTATGACAACCTGGAATTCCTGGTGGACAACCTGGCCAACGGTGGGCACGGGAAGGGCAAGGACCTGGTGCCCGGGGCCCGGGATATAACCTTGCAGTACCTGTTCGACGCCAAGCTTATAGAAGTTCAGCCCCTGGCCTACATCAGGGGAAGAAGCGTTTCCAACGGCATTTTTATGATCGACGAGGCCCAGAACCTGACGCCCCACGAGGTCAAGACCATCATCACCAGGGCCGGTGAGAACACAAAGGTCATACTCACAGGGGACATATACCAGATCGACAGCCCCTATATGACATCCACCGACAATGGGCTCGCTGTCGCCTCGGAGAAGTTTCGACTCTCCGACAAGGACATTTCCTCGAGTATTTTTCTCGACAAGGGTGAACGAAGCCGCTTGGCTACCATTGCGGCCACTATCCTCTAGAACACCGGGACGCTATCAAGGGAGGACGAGGAGGATCGCACGACTACCCATTTTCATAGGAGTGTTCCTGTTCATTGTGCTGTTGGCGTACCCGGGATCCGGGTATGGCGTCGACAGCACGGGAATAGAGCAGGAGATCCAGGAGTACGGGAAATTAGCTCCCGTGAGGAGTGGGACCGGCATGTCCCTGGCGCCCATCTTCGCTTACGAGCCCACCTTCGGGACGATTTTCGGTGGAGCGATCTTTCTCGACCGTCCCACTGCTCCTCGATACAGGTTCAACACCCGCCTGGCCTTCTCTACGGAAGGTGAATACAGTATCTTCGTAGATCTGAAAAAATGGGTTGGGCCAGGCACCTACTTCCATCTGGAGGTAGATACGGACAATTTCGCCAGGCCCTATTACGGGGAGGGCATGGATACATCTCCTGACGAGAAGATCTTCCTGGAAGGGACGGTTTCCAAGGTTCTGTACTTTTTGAAGTTCTGGGAGGATGGGAAGATCTCCATGGGGCCGTTCCTGGACTACCGCGGCGCCAGGCAGAAGGGAGTGGAGGGGAACGACGTTTCCGCACCGGAGTACGATGAAGCGTCTCTGGGTCTGGGTGTACGTTTTTTTTATGACATCAGGGACAGCCACCTGAACCCAACGTCGGGCGTTTTCGATACCCTGACCGTCAGGTACGTGCCTGACTCCCTGTCCACCTTCAAGGGCAGTGACACTTTCTTCCAGGTTGAAGTGGATCACCGTATTTTCTACTCACCAACTCCAGGGACGGTGCTTGCGGGGAGAGTCCACCTTGGGGGATCGTGGGGTACCCCGAGTTACCAGTATCGATACAGCCTGGGTGGAGCCTATGAACTGAGGGGATTTTTCAACAACCGGTTCCGAGGCGACAGCCTCTATGTCGTGCAGGGAGAGGTCCGCCAGGACCTTTTCTGGATCTTCAGCGCCGCGGCCTTTGCCGAGGTGGGAAAGGTGACTGACAGTCGGTTCGATTCCCCTGAAACTTCCTACGGCGGCGGATTCCGAATGACCCTTCCACCTGACCATGTGGCCAAGGTGCGCCTTGACTTCGCGTGGGCGAAGGACCAGAAATCGATCTATTTTATATTTGGGGAGGCGTTTTAAGGGCAGTACCCAGGAGCCAGGAGGGAGGGACCGCTTGACACGGGGACGCGGTGACGCGGAGACACGGGGAAAGGGGCGTGGGAGAAAGACCTGGTGATCAGTAATCGGTGATGGGTATAACCTGAAACCTGGAACTCGGAACCTGAGGCGCGGTAGTGCCGAGCGTGTCGAAGTGTCGAAGTAACGGCAAAGTGAAGAGAAACCGTTAGACGCGGAGACCCGGTGACACGGAGACACGGGGAAAGAGCGATAATCGTTAACCCGAGCCCGCACCCGAACCCGAGTTCGTAATTCCGGGCCGAGTGAAACGAGTACCCGGAATCCAGCATCTGGAAACGGTAAAAACCATAACGCAGAGTAATTCTTGAGTCTTGGATATTAGATCTTAGATCACTGGCTCTTTCCAATTACGAGTCACTATTCACGAATTACGGACTCTCCCATATCGCCTCGGCGTCGATAGTGATCTCGACCATGTTTCCCACAACGATGCCGCCTTTTTCCATGGCTCCTTGCCAACTCACACCGAAATCGTGGCGGTTGATCGTCGTTCTGGCAGCAAAGCCGGCACGGGTTATGGGTCCCTTGTCCTCGTCATCCACCCACCATGGTGTTTCCCACGACCCCAGCCAGGTGACATCCAGCGTCGCCCGTTGGGTGACCCCCCGGATGGTCAGATCTCCGGTGAAGGTGTACTCGTGGGCTCCGGCCATGGCTATCTGATCGCTTTTAAAGGTGATTTCGGGGTAATTCTCGACATCCAAAAAGTCAGCACTGGCAAGATGCCCGTCCCGCATCTCCTCTCCGGTCCATAATCCAGTGGCGTCGATAGACACTTCGACTGAGGAGTTCTCCGGGTTTTCCGGGTCGAAATCAAGCTTCCCCTGAACGTTCTTGAAGTGCCCGCGGATATTGGTCACCATCATGTGGCGCACACTGAACGCAGCTGCGGTATGCCCCGGCTCAAAGGTCCACTTAGCCATCATTCACCTCCCAGTCACAAATCACAAAATTTTACTTGGTCCTTCCTGCCTCGGTACCTTTACAACAAAAACGCGCAGGGTCGCGTCACTTTCATTATACCAGCAGTGAGGGATCTTCGCAGGGCTGTCGATGAGAGTGTCCGGGCCTACTTCTTCCTTCTCGTCTCCGATCTCAACGATCCCGCGCCCCTCCAGGACGAAGAAGATGACGTCCACGGGGGTGATGTGCCTTTTAAGTTGTTGACCGGGCTCCAGGGTTATAAGGACAGCCTGGGCGTGCTCGCTGTCATACAGCTTCCTGGCGTCTATGCCATGAGGGTTCTGGTGAACGGGTGCGTCCGACACTTTCGTTATTTTCATTGCCGTTCCTCCTTTATTACCAGGTTACATCCTTGTCGTTGATATCTTCCTCCACGAATGGATTTTTTGCGACCTTATCAATTATAGATTGCCGGCGGCCTGGTGGGTATGACGCAGATCAAGAAGAGGGGGATTCCGTAAAGCCTTGACATATAAGAAGATAAGCATTATTGTATACAATCGACAATCGTCCAAGCGGTTCAGGAGCTTTTTTAAATGGATAAGGGTCTTTCCTACAGCAAAGTCAGGAAGCACAAATCTCTGGTCGAGAGCATCGTGGATGACCTTCAAAGTAAGATCATCAAGGGCCAACTGAAGCCAGGGCATAGGATGGTTGAAGCGGAGCTGTGTGAGAAAATGGGGATAAGCCGCTCTCCCCTCAGGGAAGCTTTCAGGATACTGGAAAGTCAGGGTTTCCTGGCCCATGAACCGCGAAAGGGTATGCATGTTTCCAGGGTTTCCCTGAAAGAGCTCGAGAACATCTATGCTATTCGGGCGAACCTCGAAAGCCTTGCAACGAACCTGGCAGTACAATTCGGGGATCTGCAGACTCTGGAAGAGTTAAAGAAGCTCCACCGTGAAATGATACTGGCAGCGGAAGAGAGAGATACGGGGACCTATCACCGGCTGAACCTCAAGTTCCACGGGATACTCACTGAAGCTTCACAGAACCAGAGGCTCACCGAACTCATAGATACCTTCGTAAAGCAAACCGACCGTTACCGTGTCGTTGTTTTTTCCACCCCCGGCAAGCTCCAGGCTTCTATCCAGAACCACGAGGAGCTTATCCGCTCCTTTGAAAAAGGCGACGCCCAGGAAGCCGAACGCGTGAGGAAGGCGGCCATTTTAAACAATATCGCTGTCCTGAGAGAGCATTTCAGTGAGGAGGAACCGGAAGGCTGATGAGAATCGATCCTGAAAAATGTATATCGTGCGCCCAATGCCCTGATTACTGCCCCGTGACCTGCATCTTTGAAGGGGACGGGACCTACTTCATGGATGAGGATGAGTGTGTGGAGTGCGGTGTCTGCCTGAGGGATGCAGAATGTCCCACCGACGCCATCTACATGCCCGAGGAGTCCAACCGCTACCCGCGATATATCCGGGCTGCTTTCAGCGACCCGGGTGTGCAGTACCCGGAAGAGCTGTTCCCTGAATTAAAGCAGGGTGGCCGGGGCACAGAGGAGATGAAGACGAACGATGTCACCGGGAATTTTCCCCACGGCGAGTTCGGTATGGCGCTGGAGTTTGGCCGCCCCGGGGTGGGCACAAGACTCAAAGAAGTGGAGAAGGTGACTACTCTGCTCACATCCCTTGGCGTCCGGTTCGAGGATTCCAACGCACTGTACTTCCTCCTCGAGGACCCGGAAAAAGGGACGCTCAAAGAGGAGTTGGCCAAGGAAAAAGTCCTCTCCATCATCGTGGAGTTCGCCATCCCCGAGGCAATGCTTGAAAGGGTGGTCGCAGAACTTTCGGAGGCATTGAAAACCGTGAATACGGTGGTCTCCTGGGGGCTGGTGACACGGTTCGACGAGGACGGCTCCCTGCCGGTCACGGGTCGTTTGGAAAAGCTCGGGTTCCAGGTCAGGCCCAACGCTAAAGTCAACATGGGGATGGGACGTCCCCTCATCGAGGATTGAGGTGAATCCGTGTCGCACTCGGCGCACCGCTGTGGAACGATAAGGAACCTGCAGAACGATTATACGATGTACGCGCGTACTTCCCGATACGTGAACCGGGAAGGGTGCGGCCCAAAGCTCAGGAAGATCCTGGAGATCTTCCTTTCCGAGAACCCTGTGAACTTCGGTTCCAGCCATTCGGGGAAGAGCGCCGCGGCAGGGCTTGACCCCCGGGAGTACGCCCGTTCCCTCGATAAAGGCTATGCTGTGGCCTGCTGTTTCTCGAATGCTTCCGCCATCAAGAATGTCCTTGTAAAACTCAAGGAAGCGGACACGGGAATCTCCATTGTTGTAAGCGGGCTTGTCGAGGAGATCAAAAAGATTGCCGGTGATGCTGGACTAAAGCCCCACACTGCCTTGCTTTCTCTGGGATTCCACGGACGGAAGGAACTTTTACCGGAGGAAAATGTGTTGGAGATAACCACTATGTGCGGTCATGGACTTGTGGCGACGCATCTCGTCGAGGAGGCTGCGGAAAAGGTAAAATCCGGCATGCTGACACCGGAAGAGGCGGCCGGGCTTCTGGCTCAACCGTGTCCCTGTGGAATATTTAATCTGGACCGATGCGTTGAACTACTGAAGGAGCAACTCAAGGAAATTTCCAAAGAAGGGGGAGTAAAAAGTTAAAGGAGGTGAGAGGTATTCAGGAGTATTGATCCGGAGCGAAACTCAATTGACCAAAGGAGAGGAAAATATGTCTAGGAAAAAACTGTTACTGGTGATGGTGGTAGTGGCTTTTGCGGCGACCTTGTCGGTGCCTGCGTTTGCCGAATACCCCGTCGATACGATCAAGTTGATCACCCATTCAAGTTCGGGCGGTGGGACCGACCGGTTCCTCAGGCAGGCTGTCGGTTATCTCGGACCGATCATGGGGGTGACTTTTGTGGTTGAGAATGTAAGAGGCGGCAGCGGCGCAAAAGCCATGGCGGCGCTTGCCAAAGCGCCGGCTGACGGGAGCACCTTTTATGGTTCCACGCCGACCTTCATCAACACGTCACTTCTGAGCAAGCCGGAGTACACCTACAAGGACCTGGAGGCGATCGTGAACGTCTTCTTCGATCCGATGATCGCCTACACGGTGGTAGACAGCAAGTTCAAGAACCTGAAGGACGTTGTGGATCACGCAAAAAATAACCCGGGGAAGGGAACCTGGGGAACCGGCACGCCAACTTCCCTTGAGCAGGAGATCGTTCAGCAGCTCAAACAGATCGCAGGCATCAGCGACGTCAACATCGTGCCCTTTGAAGGCGGCGGGGATCTGATGCTCAACGTCCTGGGCGGCAGGCTGGACTTCGGCATCGGCGAGCCGGGTGAGATCCTCTCTCAACTCGAGGAAGGCAAACTCCGGATCCTGGCCAGCTTTACGGAGACACGGATACCCGGTATGCCGGATGTCCTCACTGCACGGGAACAGGGGCTGGACGTGGTCCTGACCAAGTTCCGCGGGATCGTCGGTCCCAAGGGTCTGCCCGCCGGCGTTGTCAAGGCATGGGAAGATGCCATCCCGAAGCTTCTTGCTCTTCCGGAGTACAAGGCCATTTACGAAAAGGAGAACCTCGTACCCGCCTTCATGGACCAGAAAACCTATAAACCTTTTATGGCGAAGCGTGCGGCGGATGTTGAAGCCTATTTCAAGGGGATCGGGGTTATCAAGTAAGGAAACTTCCTGAGATCCTGTTCAGCGGTTTTCCGAGGCGGGAGTGTCAGGCCCGGAGCCTGTCCTCCCGCCGAAGTAAAAGTGCATTAGTGCCACGGCCACCTGCCTGGATCAAGTTCCGGGTGTGTGTAATGTGATCACTGAGCGGCATCCGGAAAAAGGAATGGATAAGTGAAAAAGTACCTGGATAAGGATGTGACTGCCGGATTGTTCCTCATAGGCCTGGGGGCGACCTACTATTTCATGGCCGACTCCCTTCCCCGTAGTCTCCTCAGCGACAGAGTGGGCGCCGCGGGTTTTCCCAAGCTCCTGGCGGTGACTCTGATCGCTTTTTCAGCCGTGCTCATCGTCCAGAGTCTTCTAAGGAGCAAGGCTTCCCCAGCCCGGCAGGAGGATGAGGACCAAGAGAATGCAGGTAAGGATAGCGGCGACTATCACTTCAAAACCGCCGCGGGGATGTTGTCCCTCGGGGTCATTTATCTCATTATCGTATCCCGTGCCGGTTACATGGTCAGTATAGCTCTCCTCCTGATGGCGGCTCTCCGCTACCAGGGTGAGCCGGTTTCGAGGAAGATGCTCCTCACTGGTGTTGTAGGGGGCATTTTCTTCTGGGCGTTTTTTGTCTTCGCTCTGAAGACGCCGATGCCGGGAGGCATCTGGCCTACCCTCCTGGCTGGAAGGTGATCGGGTATGGAAGGCCTCTCCCTAGCCTGGCAGGTGGTCACAACGACTCCCGCGGTATTCGCGGCGGCCTTTGGCGTAACCTGGGGCATCGTCGGCGGAGCGATGCCGGGCATTTCGCCCTCCATCAGCATGGCCCTCATCCTGCCCTTTACCTACGGCATGAACCCGGTAGTGGCCATCATCCTCCTGGCTGCCGTCTATATAGGAGCGGAATACGGGGGTTCTATCCCGGCCATCCTTATCAGCACCCCCGGCACCAATGCAGCTACTGTGACCGTCATAGACGGCTACGAGATGCACCGCCAGGGAAGGGGCGGCGAGGCTCTTGGAATCTCCCTCGTAACGGGATGGGTCGGCGGTATGGTGGGAATCATCATACTGATCTTCCTCAGCGGTTGGTTGGCCGATGTCGCTTTGCTGTTCAGTCCCGCCGCCTATTTTGGTATCGGCGTGCTGGGCCTGAGCGTGATCGCCAGCCTTTCCCAAGCTTCGCTGGTCAAGGGGTTCATACCGGGCATCCTGGGGATGATGGTTGCCACCATGGGCGCCGATCCCTTCTCCGGGGTCAACCGTTTCACTTTCGATCGCCCTGAACTGATCACGGGTATCAGTCCCATTGTGGTCATGGTCGGGCTGTTTGCCGTGAGCGAACTCTTTAAGCAGTGTGCGCTGCCTCCCTGGCCCAAGGGAGATGCCGATGTGAAGATCGTTCTTCCCAGCCTGAAAATGCTTTTTGGAAGGCTGGGCATTCCCCAGTTAATCGGAATAATTGTGGGAACCGTCGAAGGGATCGTGCCGGGAGCGGGCGGCACGGTGGCCTCTTTCATCTCGTACAATGAGGCCAGGCGGTGGTCGAGGCACAAGGAGGAGTTCGGAAAGGGCTCCCCTGAAGGTGTGGCCGCTCCCGAGTGCGCAAACAATGTCGTGACGGCAACCACCCTCATACCGGTGCTGGCTTTCGGGATTCCCGGTTCAAACTCCGCTGCCATCCTGCTCGGCGGTTTGCTCCTCCATGGCCTGACGCCAGGGCCGCAGTTGTTCCAGCGAAATCCTGAGGTCGTTTACGGCCTGTTCGCTGGGCTGGTGATGGCCAACATGTTCATGCTTATTATCGGGTATTTCACCATCCGTCAGTGCGTCTGGCTGGTCAACAGGCCAAAGCCCTACGTTCTTGCCGTCATCTACGCCCTCATCCTGTCGGGCGTCTACACCCTCAATCACAGCCTCTTCGATCCAGCACTCCTCCTGCTGTTCGGGGTCATCGGATTCTTCATGCGATACCTGGGATTCAGCATGCTCGCCATGGTGCTCGGTGTTGTCCTCGGCTTCATGGTGGAAACGAGCTTTCGGAGAGCGCTGGTCATGTCCGGCGGGGATTACAGCACCTTCTGGACCGATCCCATAGGTGCAGTGCTTATCGGCGCCTCGGCTGTCTTTGTCATCAGCTCTCTCGCGGGAACCCTTTACAAGCAGCTTAAAAAAGAGAAAATGGCCTGAAGTACACGGGCAGCACTCCGCGCCCGATGGGGCGCCCAGATCAATGACCGTCAATTAAGTCATTGGTCTGTGAGGAAAGCGAAAACCACGCTTTTCGCTTTTAAGTTGAGCAAAAAGCCACGAATGGACTTTTTGCGACCCTATCAAATATAGAGGACCAGATCCCTGGACATATCCTTTTCCACACTACTGATTTTAATGACAGGTACCCTGGCAGGCTCCGCTGTATCAGGGATGACGGGTCTGGCAGGCGGAACCTTCATCCTGGCGGTCATCGCATCGGTTGTTCAGACGGAGTACGTAATCCACCTGCACGCGGCAGTAGCATTCATGAGCAACGGCACCCGCGTCACGGTTTTTTACCGCCATATCAAGTGGAAGGTGGTGGGTTTTTTCGTCCTTGGCATGCTTCCGGGGGCGTTGGTAGGAATCAATGTATTCAAAATGCTCGACGAACAGGTGATCAGGCTGGCCATGGCCACCTTCATCCTGGCGGTGGTGTTCCTGCCGATGAAGGGAAAAGGAAAGATAGGGGGATACAGGACCTTTGTTCCAGTCGGGTTTGTAGCCGGCCTCCTGGGGATCTTTTTTGGCTCCATCGGTCCCCTGATCGCCCGATTTTTCCTCCGGAGCGATATATCCAAAGAGGAATTGGTGGGTACCAAGGCAGCGTGCCAGGCTGTTGGGCACCTGGTGAAGATCCCTCTCTTCGGGATGGTCATCGGGGCCAACGTCCTTCAGTATGGTCAGGTTCTGGTGTGGCTGGGTATTATGGTCGTTGCCGGGGTACTTGCGGGCAAGCTGATGCTCCACAGGATCAGCGAACGGGTTTTCAGGATCATTTACAGGGCGCTGTTGGCCGTGATCGCCCTGCGGATCATTATCGTGGAACTGATGGCATTGGCGCACTGAGTGGATGGTTGAAAAAGGAAAGGGAAAATGACATTTTTCGCTTTTAAGTTGAGCAAAAAGCCACGAATGGACTTTTTGCGACCCAGTCAAAATTGATCCAAGATCCATCCGACTTCGCTCCTTGAGCTACGACGGACAAGAGATCCAAGATCCAAGATCCAAATTTGATGACGTCTTAAAAAGTCATCAATACTCTGACACTACTGATGCCTCACCGTCCATTCGCAGTCGCGCCCTTTTCATAGGCTGGCTGATATCGGGAAACCGGTGGTTTGAGTCATCGCTGAAGGTAAAGGGACCGCTTTTGGGGGAAATTTTCAAAGCCTTCAGGTATAAACGGTTCTGCCGCCTCCACCGTGCGTTAATGCGTCTGGCATAAATGTAGATTCCAGTGCGCGCGAATTTCATTTTTAACAGGCTGATGAGACTTCGGGGCCATGAATAGAAATGCCAGTGCGATCGCATCTGCATGCTCTGGAGGTCCTGCGGGCTGATACTCCTGGGTGCGAATACGACATGATGACCGTCGTAAAGACTCCAGTCGTTTAGAAGAATCCGGTCATCCTGCGTGAGGCGTTGAAA
>Ga0114923_10001528_pt1 | contig 16031 bp, 7 predicted proteins | sample SumtaG_FD_89578 | JGI IMG/M metagenome (GOLD analysis project Ga0114923, IMG submission 89578) | Deep subsurface microbial communities from Indian Ocean to uncover new lineages of life (NeLLi) - Sumatra_00157 metaG | ecosystem: Environmental > Aquatic > Marine > Oceanic > Sediment | place: near...
CTTCTCGGTTGACACAACAAAGATAACCTCGGCTCTCCCCCATGAGTTTACCGCTGCCGGCGATGTATCCCTTGCTTATGATTTGGTCTTTACTAACCAAACAAGCGGAGGAATTGAAAGCTACGGACCTCTTACAATAACTGCAGGTGAAAGTTTCGAAAGTAATAATTTAAAATTGGCAACTTACAATAGTGGCAATGTCGTAATCGAACCGGCAGACGCAGGATACGTGCAGTTGGAAGGAGCTACTCGCCTTAATAGTCAAATAACACTTGCGGATGACGCAACACCCGATGTGTCAGGAGGTAGTTGGTTTGTTACAGGAGGTACAACAACAATAACTGATTTTGATGCCGGATCAGGAGGTTTAGAGGACGGTCATATCATTGTTATTGAATCCGCACATGCTGTGCAAATTGATTGTAATGCTAGTTCGGAGTTTGATTGCGGAAGTGGTGATATAACACTTGCTGATAATGATCTAATCACTTTCATCTACGACGCAGCTGAAGATATTTGGAGATTGGTCGGCTATGTTGATGAAGCAGCAGCTGGTGGACACGACATCGCTGAATACTTCCTTAGTACTGAAACACTCAATGGTGGCGAAATTGTAAAAGTTGATATCAATAACCCCGAGCACGTAGTGCGAAGCGCTTCGGCTTATGAATCAAGAGTAGTCGGAATCGTCTCAACTGACCCGGGAATAACACTTGGAGAAGAAATTGAAGGTGCTTATCCCGTAGCCCTTGCCGGTCGAGTTCCGGTTAAGATATCCGAGACTTCTGCTCCGATAACTTCCGGTGATTACATAACTACCAGCACCGAGGGAGGTTTGGCGATGAAGGCCGAAGGAGCCGGACGCATGGTTGGTCAGGCGCTTGAGAATTGGGAGCCGGGCACTGGATCCGACACAATTTCCGTATTTATAAATAACGCTTGGTATGACCCCGGATTGGCACTCGGTGACCTCCACGAACTAACTCTAGTTGCCGACCCGCAAATTGCAGATTACTATTTTGTAAAAGATGCCCAAGGAAATGCAGTAAACAACGTCGAAGCACTAGCATCCGCGGTAATTGGCAATATAAGAGCCGGCTTCATCACAAGTACCGAAGTAGTAAGCGACACGATAACAGCAACTCAAGGTACTTTTGATAACCTGCTTGTCAATGTCGGTCTTGTAGCCCCGACAATTGAAACTAGTGAAATCAAACCACTTGAAGGAGAAGGTGATGTGGCAATCGAGTTAGGCAACAGGCAAGAGGCACTAGGCACTAGTGGATTCGGAAGACTCCTGATCCAAAACAGACTCGGAGAAACGGTTGCGGAAATCGATGAAGGCGGCAACGCCCGCCTTCAGGGAGACCTTTCGGCGAGGCAAGCAACATTCTCCGGCGAGCTTGCCAGCCAATCCCTAAGGGTTGAACAAGATGCAAGTATTGCCGGTGAATTGAGAGTCGGAAAGATATATGCCGATGAGATTATATCAAGAAACGCCGTAATAGCAGATACCCAAGTCAATACTATAAGTGGAATAACCAGAGAAGAAATCGAAGCGCTACTTGCCGAATCCGAAGTTGACCAAGGACTCTTGAACCAAGCAGGTGCTTGGGAAATAAATACGGCAACCGGCTCGGGAGCTCTAAACGAACTCGCACTCGAAAACCTCTTCGTCACCGGAACAGCGGCCATGGACAGTCTGTCGTTAATGAATTCTCTAACCATTGGCTCGGATATGGTCATCTCATCCCAGATTAACGAATTAGCAGGTCAACAGATTAACTCAATCGATACAATCAATGCTCCCCTCTCAATCCAGTCTTCAGCCGCACAACCCTTGCACCTTATGGCAGGACTTGTAAATATTGACACTGACGGAAATGTTGATATCGCAGGAGATTTGGCGGTTGAAGGTAGCATAGAGTCTTCTGCTCTAACTCTTAGGGAAGAAAGCGGTCAACCTTCCGGTTTTGGAAAATTACTAGCCATATTAAATGACGAAGGCGCCGAAACTGCATTCATTACTGCCTCCGGCTCTGCCAAGTTCGTATCAGTCGAAACCGGCAAATTAACCTTTGAAGATGACCCGACTGCAACATCCAGTGCCTCATTTGCCGGAATTGTATATGACACTAACGCTTCGGCAGGCAAGGCAAGAATTCCGAAGGGCGAAAAGGAAGTAATCATAAGAAATGAACAAATTACTGCCGAAAGCCTAGTATTCGTCACACCAACTTCCGATACGGCAAACAGCACACTATATATAAAGGAACAGATAGACGGAGAAGTAATCGTCGGGTTCGACAAATCAGCCAAAGCCGATATTGAGTTTAACTGGTGGTTAGTCGATGTTGTAGCATCGACCCGCTAAACTAAGTCCTATAAGACCAATAAGACCTATGAACACGAAACATTTCATAAAAAACTTTAACTTTCCTAACCCTTCCTGGGACAACCTCCCTAGTGGTTTTCCAAACATAAGCGAGGAAGGACTAAGTAAAGAAGAAACTCACCTATTGGAAGCAATAAAGATGGCTTGGCTGGTTGCTGATGAAAAGCGTTCATACACAATTTATAAATATATTTTAATAAACAGAATGGCGGGTCTGAGAATTGCCAATACAACGCTAACTTTACTTTTCGCATCCGGCTTTTTCCTATTTTTAGTAAGCATGACTTATTACATAAACATTAAATACAATCTCGGATTCCAGTTTCTAACTGAATATTTCGCATGAATATGTCATATAAGTCTTATAAGTCGAATAAGTCTAACTCTCTCATTCCGCCTCATGGTGGCTATAGGAAACTAAAGTCATATCAAACGGCTGAGATCATCTACGATCTAACAGTCAAATTCTGCAATAATTATAAGTCCTATCTGACCTACAAGACCTATGAACAGATGACTGGCGCTGCCCGCTCCGGAAAGCAAAATATCGCAGAGGCTAGTATGAATTCTGGAACAAGCAAAAAGATCGAACTAAAACTTGTGGGAATTGCTCGAGGAAGCCTCGAGGAACTTCTACTAGACTTCGAAGATTTCCTAAGACAGAACTCTTTACCTCTTTGGGAAAAGAGTTCTCCTAAAGCGCAAAAAATCCGCGCTTTAGCGTATAAGTCCAATAAGTCCCATAAACAAGTTTGTAAGCCTTGCTTGCAAACGCAGTTTACAAGCTTTGCTTATAAGACTTATTCCGACTTCTTACGAAGCGAGGAAGAGACCGCTAATTGCATAATTTGTCTTATCCACCAAGCTAATTATTTACTTGATAAGCAGCTTAGTTCACTCGAACAACAATTTCTAAAAGAAGGGGGTTTTACTGAAAGACTTTATCGATCCCGTCAAAAAACAAGAAAGGAGAAAAAAACATGATAAGTCTAATAAGTCGTATAAGACCAACAAGACGTATAGTACTAATATTTGTCCTATCCGTCCTATTTATTTTTGTAACCCGACAGTCAAGTGATAATAAACCCGAACAAACTCTAGAAAAAGCCAAAGGAATGCTCTCCTTAAATACTGATAAAGTGCAATACTCATTCGGTGAACAAGTAAATATCCAAATAACTTCTCTTAACAATGAAGGCAGCATTCTTTGCAACAGCAGCTTGGAATTATCAATTATTAAAGAAGGCCGAGCAATCGAGCAACCCGGTGTTACCCATTCCTCCACTTGTGACCCGGATAACACAGCTACTCTGAATCCTGATTACACTGCATATTTTGCCCCCCTGGAAGAGGGTGAATATCAAATCAAGGTCACTAATCTGGATAGTAATGATTCCAGCGAGTTACAAATTACCGTTGGTGATAACCAACTGGATTACTCCATATCTCGCTGGGGTGCTCATAGAGTAAATCCACAATCAGCCAATCGCTATCCAATGAAGCTAATTCTTACTGCAAATAAAGATTTTACGGGAAAGCTGGTGGATCAAATTCCTTTATTCCTTGAAGTGGTCTGGTACGGACCTGCAAAGGTGGAAGAATCCGAAAGCGGCCAAACCGTAACTTGGGAAATTGACATAAAAGAAGGAGAGACAAAGGAATTCACATACGAATACAAAATCCCAAATGATACGTCGGATAATTTCCCCCTCGGCCCGTCAAAGTTGGTTTCAAAAGAGGAAACCTATTTTGAAGAAATTCGTCCATGGAATATCACAATCAATCATAACTAATATGACTAATAAACTATTTAATCTATTTTCAAAATTTACAGTTATTCTCGCGGTTGCAATTTTATTCCTGATGGGCGCAAAAACCACCCATGCACAGGTATCCCTTGACACAACCACCACATCCCACGCAAATATTCCAGTCTCAGAAGATGAAGGATCTTTCGGTTGGAGTCATACTGCCGGCGCCTCGCCGGAAGGGGTTGTTGTTTTTGTGTATACTATTATATCTTCAACTCCTTATGATATTAGTGTAGATTACGGAGCTTCAGCAATGACTCTGGTTTCCGGAGGGACAGCCGTAGATACCGGTGGTGAAGCCGGGGTTGTTCGCACTTACTTTTTAGGCTCTTCAGTCCCAACCAGCACCCAAACAATAACTGTCACCAGAACCAACAACTCCACCAAAATGTGGGCTGTCGCATTTACGGTTAACGCTGCCGCCGATACCGAAGTCTACACCAGTGGTATCGTTTTACTTCAAGAAAACCAGGATGCTACTGAACAAAGTGTAGACGACGGCTCTCCCGGGGTAAATAGTCTTCGATTTGCAGCTCTTTACAGTGGTCATAAAGATCCTATGACTGCAGGCACTAATTCTACCTTAACTACAAATACTATAGATTACGGCAATTATACATCTGGAGCAGTATACGAAACTGCCGCCGGCCCAGGTAGCCGGCTAGTCGGTTTGGAGATGGTTGCAGCAGACGACGTTGCCGCAGTCCATTTAGCCGTACGCGAAGTACTTCCAACATACAACTTTTCCGGAATAATCTATCAAACCAACGAGTCATCACCTTATTTATGTTCCACATCAGGAAACCTAACAGTTTACCTGCGAGTCAACGGTTCCGGCTCTTACTCCGATACCTGTGACGCTGATAGTGGAGCTTGGCAAATAACCGGTGTTACTGTAACCTCCGGCCAAACTATTTACGTTTACACTTCCGGAGGGTCAGTCAGAGGTAATTCCGTCCTGGTATCCAATGGCACGACCAAAGCAGATGTCGATATCTTTCAAGACCGGGTGATACTTCGGGACGACGTAAACGGCAGTATCACCAATACAGAAGTTCTTGCAGGCAATACCGCTGATGGAGACGACCTGATAACTACTTCAGGAACCGATGTTACAGTTGCCGCTACCTATGAAACCCACATTTACACCAGCGATACCTATGCACCCGGAGCAAATGTCGAAACCGGAAAGCTTCATGTTGTCGGCAACTATTCAGGTGCTGCTGAAACCTTAACATTGACCGGTTCCGGCACGGGTACTTCCAGACCTTTATATGTCAATGGAGGTTCATTTGCCACACCGGACATCACAACTTTCCAAGGGACTGGCACAACCGATATTGAAGCAACAACCTTTGATGCCTTAAACTTCACACCCACTATAACCGGCTCAATCACTTACACTTTTCTGGGTGCCGAAACGATAAACGGTAACTTTACTGTCAATCCGGACGCCTCTTCCTCCTACACCCTTACCGTTAACTTAGGTGGTACTACAACAGTTGGAACTGCATACACTACAAGTTTGACAGGAACAACATCCGGAGAGTCTACTCTGGATACAACCTCCGGATCTAGCCATTCATTTTCAACCGGACTGCTGAACATTGCGGCCTTGGGAGGACTTACAGCCAACAACTCTACAATTACACTCACAGGAACCTCAGGAACACTGTTTACTTATGCTACCGGTGCTGGATCCGGATTTACTGCCGGGAGTTCTACGGTTGTTTTCAATCCTAACGCCTCGGTAACACTTTTTTCCGGTTCACCTACGCTCTACAACCTCTCACTCACACCGTCACTGGACACTTCGGGAAAGACTTACACCGTCGGTGCGGCTCTAACAATCAATGGAGACTTTACCATTAATCCCGACGCAACTGCACTTTTACTGACGGTCAACATGGGTGGAAATATTACAGTAGCTGCAGGAAAAACAACTACTATCACTCGTACAAGTACGGCAACTTCCAGTCTGGTTACTACCGCTGCCGATTACAATCTCTCCACCGGATTTTTGAATATCGCTACCGGAGGAACTCTAAATGCAGACAGTTCCACTTCCACGATTACCTTAACCGGCACGTCAGGAACACTGTTTACACTTGTAGGAACATTCACAGCTGGTTCCTCCACGGTTGTTTTCAATCCCAATGCACCTGTAACTTTGTTCTCTACCCAACCTACTCTTTATAACCTATCTCTTACTCCAAGCATTGACGCAGCACACGTTTATACAGTTGGATCAGCTTTGACTATAAACAATGACTTTATTATTAATCCCTCCGGTTCCGCCTTCGCTTTAACGGTAAATTTGGGAGGAACTACCACAATTACCACAACCGGAACTACAACAATTCAAGGGTCAGGTTCGGCTACTTCAAATCTCAACACCACAGGGAGCAACCATATCTTATCAACTGGTCTTCTTGATATTGACGCGGGAGGGACATTAACTGCCAATAACTCCGCAATTACTCTCACCGGAACCGCGGGAACGCTATTACAAGAGTAGGAACCTTTACTCCCGGTGGTTCAACCGTTACCGTAACCAGCGGCAGCGGCACGCCAACTCTAAACTCCGGAACAATCAGCTTTAATAACCTAACTATAAATGCTTCCGTTACTATCACCACTTCCGGCAACGCCATCACCGTAACCGATACTTTAGACGTCACCTCCGGTGATACTTTATCTCTATTCTCAGGCCAAAATCTTACCATCTCCAACACCCTCACATTAAGCGGTGAAATCTCCGGCGCAGGAACAATGTATTACACATCCTCCTCCGGTTTCCCCTCAACGGGGACATATAGTGCAGGATTAAGAATTGACGGAACAAACGGTAATAGGAATATAACCGATAGAGGGGCAAATGGTTACGGAGGGGGTGTAGAAATCTATAGCAATTCGGGTACGGCACGTGAGTTCATCCTCGGAAACGGAGCGACGGAAACTATTGATATTGTAGGAAATCTACCTCTCACAGCCGCAGGTGCAAATACCGTATCTTTAACCGCCACTCTCTACGACCCTACCGTAGTAATTGATGGCAACATAAGCTACACAGGAGGCGACGGAAGTGCCGAGTCAATAACAACTAGTGATAGTACAGGAGATTGGACTGTTGGAGGCAACGTTAACTTTACAAATGGATCATTTACGGCTACTACCGGAAACACATTTATAATGAGTGGTGCCAGCAAAACTGTAACTTCAAACGGACAAACTTTCCAAAACTTCGTTGTCAAAGGAAGTGGTAGCCCATCAATATCTTCAACTGATGCTATGGATATAGATGGTTCATTCACATTAGATGATGCTGATGGTGCAATTTCTTTTACCCATGGTGATTCAGTCAACCTAAACATTGCAGGTAATATTCTCTTCGATGGCAGTGCTACTTTCAACAAATCAACAGGCGGAACAGTGATCTTTGATGGGGACATGACTTATAGCGACCAGACATCAAGCATTGATCCCCCGACGCCCCCGGATGGTTCTTTGCAAGACCTGGGAGATGTCCAAATCGACTCATCCCCGGCCACGACCAATTTGGTATCCGATTTCTCTGCGAATTCGCTTACAGTTGTTGCAACAAACTATTTCAACACTTGCGAGTATGAAGTCGATATTGGAAATGGCAACTTGGTAATCAACGGCACAATGGATACCTCCGATACTGGGCAGGGAGATAGTCCATGTTCCGGAGGAAATGAAGGGGATGAAACATGGATCTATGATGCCAGTTATTTCACTGTAGGAGGAACAGGTTCATTTACCCAAGACCAATCAACCCTAGTAATGGATAATCCATCTGCAACTGACCAAATCGATCTGAGTGGAGAGTCGCTTTATAATCTCACGGTAAGTCCTGGTGGCACAACTCAATTTGCCAACGGTGCAATTGATATTGACAACAACCTTTACATAACAACAGGAACACTCGACATGAATGGCCAGACAGTAACTATCGGCGGAAGCTATGACAATGATGCCGTAATGAACCACAATAACGCCGCAGTTACCTTTAATGCCGATACAGGAACAGAATTAATCGACGCGGATGGAACCGGGAACGAAGCTTTCTATGATGTAACTTTTGACCAGGGAACTTCAGCCACTTGGCAACTTACTACTGCACTGGAAGTCGACAACAGCCTCACCATAACAGACGGCACTTTGGATGTGAATGGGTCGTACCAAATCAACGTGGGTAATAACTGGAATAACGCAGGTGGAACCTTCACTGCAAGTACGGGTACTGTTGTCATGGATGCACAAGACGCCGGCAACACCCTCTCCGGCACCATGACCGGAAGTTCAAGCTTTAATAGTATCGACTTTGATGATTCAGGTAATTCCGGAGCTTGGCTGTTCAACGCCGATGCAGCATTTACGGACAACTTCGATATATCCGGAGGAACGGTAACGGCTCCGTCTTCGGGAACCCTTACTATTGCCGGTGACTTTACAAACGATGATGGGTTTACCCACAATAACTCAACCGTCGTCTTCAACGACAGCGGCCAGGATTCAATACTCCTCTACTCGACAAACACCACATTTTATGGAATGACTATATCAACTGCCACGAAACAGATGAAGTTTGACCAAACCGAAAGAACTATTGTTTCAAACAATCTGACAATTCAAGGAACCGATTGTGACAATCTTGTTTACTTGGACTCAGACGTAACAGACAACGACTGGGAAATAGACGTAACCGGAGCGGGAACCGTCAATATTGACTACGCCGACATTGAAGATTCAACCGCTATTACTACAGAAATTGTCGCTGAAAACTCAACGGAGGTTAATGAGGGCAATACGAACTGGGATATACAAAGCGGTTCCTGCGGTCCCAAAGAAGTACGAATAAAAGGAAATGTAAGAGGATTGGATGGAGTACGTATAAAATAATTCGAAATCGCAAATCTCAAACTACAATGACCAAACAAATTACAAATAACAATAACCAAATATCACTCTCGCAGAGACAAGCTTTGCTTTACTGTTTGAGTATTGAAAAATTGGATCTTGGATATTGTAAAGCAGAGCTTGACGCTTTGCGTGTGGATTACTTGGAATTTGGTAATTGGAACTTGCAAAGCCTGTTCGCCTATATTTCGGAAAACAAAAATGAGTCAAGAACTAGCTCAAGCCGTATAAGTATATTGCCCAATAGCAATCATATATACCTAATATATGGAAATATAATTGACATCAATAATCAGCATAATTCAATTTCTAAACCGCCATTATTGAATAAAATAAATAGTCAAAGACTAACTAAAAGCTAATAAATAATAATGAAAAATCTAACATCACCTAACAATCCTCTTAAGTCTCTCCTAACATCTCTTAGGAGGGGAAAGGAAGAAATAGGAGTAAATAGGAGAAACAATTATTAACATCTCTTAATTCCTCCTAAATTCTCTTAATATCTCTTAGGAGGAATTGAAAGGAATAAGGGAAAACAAAAAACCATGACGAAGAAAAATATCTCACAAAAACTAGCTGAAAAAACGTTTATGGAGCTTGGCCTTAATCCAAAAACAGGAAAGCCCATTCGACAAGCTCAGGGTTATAAACCCCTAAATTCTCTCTCCGAGCCTAAAGGCTCACCGAACCGGAGGCCTAATGCCCCTTTTAGAATCCCTGCTTTGGAAAAAACCAAACGCCAATCCTTAACTGGAAAAACCTATCAGTACTCGGCCGTCTACAGAAATGCCGTTGTACTACGCCTCCTAATCAAAAAGCTCACCGACTCTCTTAACCCTAAAAAACACCACCGCCTAATCTCGCAGCTCGACTCCGCCGCCAGGTCGGTAGTAGCAAATATCCGAGAAGGTTACGTCAGGCCAAAATCTTCCGACTACTCAACTTTTCTGGGCTTCTCTCAGGGTTCACTCGAGGAAGTGCGGGGAGATATTGGAGACGCGAGAGACGACAGCTTGATTATCAGTAAACCCAGCACAAGCCTGAAAGGTGTCGGTTTACTCTTAAAACCTCCTACTAACCTATCTCCTAACGACCACCTAAGAGGTCTTAAAAGGATTATAAGAGACGAGATTAGGAGTAAAGATTTAACCTACGAAATCTTTATCGAACTTATTAACAAAACCGAATGGCTTTTGAAACGGGTGGTACAGGGACTGGATAGAAAAATCATAACTGATGAGAAACAAAAACTGAAAGAAGAAATAAAGAGTCATTGGAGGAAACACTGGTGAGTAACCTAGGAGAATTTAGGAGAAATTATGAGTAACTTAAGAGAATCTAAGAGAAAGTTAAGAGGAATTAAGAGGTTGTTTAGGAGAACATATAGTTGGCTGACAGCCACTCGCAGAAGGAAAATTCTATCGAGCATTCTAGCTGTCCTTATTCTATTAACCTCCATACGATTTGCATTCTTTAACCAGCCGAAAAAAGTTCTGGCTGCGAAAATGGAATTAACTGAAACTTCCGACTCAATAACCATCGACGTGCCCAATAGATACCGTGCTGTCATGCAAAAGGGAGATACAAATGACTATCTTCTCTTCTATGACCGGGCGCAGAATGACAGCAATCCGGACCAGGTGATGGAAGCACGCAGTGCATCTGTCGCAGATGAAAATGTTTCTTACTATCTGGAATTCGACGCTTCAAGAACAACCACTATCTTGGAGAGTAGCGACATTAGAGTGCGATTGCGAGTTGAGGGTTGTTTGGATACTGCTGCTGGAGGAAATTGTATAAAAGATGTAGCTGGAGGAAACAACGATAAGCTGGCAGTGATTGAGGAATGGACATTTACTACAGAAGGTGTGTTTAAACACGTGGTGACTGATTTCAAAGACGGGATTGAACTTGATGGTGTGGATTATTGGGATAATGCTATGGCATTTTCTGTTCTTAAATTCAATCAGGGAGCCAGTAATACCCATTCCGATACAATCTTGTACGGTGACGGAGAAACAGAAGGGACTTCAAACACTACCGGCAATTTAGGGATCTCAGATCACTATATTGTCTTGCAAGGTGTGAGTACCTATCAAGATATTGTTACGGGCGAGATGGAGAAAAATGGGAATAAGTTCCTATCAAATAGCAACAATGCTGATATCTACTATAGCCAGTCAACTTCTGATTATTTTGAGTTTAAAGACGAGTCGACACAAACACTAATCGGCAAGGGTAATGCCCAGTTTTTTGTCCAATTCCAACCCCAATCCGAGCTTGATTCGGAAGAAGAAAGAGAAGGAGTGTTTAATGATATTGTTAATCCCGACACGCTGGATTTTACAACCGGTGACCTTTGGGATGATAAACCTCTAACTTCAGCTGGAACAGCCACCTCCTCCGCCGTCCTCTTCCACTCAGGATACGAGGGTGGTGACAGTGATCTTTGTGATGGAGGCGACGGGTGGACTGGGGGAGATTGCGAAAGCGGCAACACCGCAGTGGGTGATGAGTCAATTACTGTATATGACGATTCGTATTCTGCTAAATTCACCTCAACGGGGACAAACGATATGGCACAAGTATATAAAGATGGTTTTGACCATCAAACACTACACGTCCGCATACATTTCCGGTTAGATTACGAAGACCTGGCTGACGTTAATACTTTAAGTATTATTATTTTTCGTGACATAACTAACGCCCAATCAAACACCATAAGGATTAAACAAGTCAGTGGAAACTTAGAACTTTCCTACGGAGATACCGTTTCAAGTGCGAACATGGGAAGTGATTCAGAAATTCAACTTGACACTTGGTATTCCCTGGAAGCCAGAGTTTATCGTCACCCAACCCTAGGTACCATCGACGCTTGGCTTAATGGAGTCAGTGTTCTTAATGCAACGGGACTGGATACAGGAGATGGCAACACAGAACGTCTTAGATTTGGAATTATTTCATCTACTACTAATAACAACCAATTGTATCTCGACAACATCATTGTCTCTGAATCCTACATCGGCACGGCACATTATAACGAAGCCGAGGGAACTTACACCGCTGATGCTTCTAGTAACCAAGTGGAGTTTGATATTGATGCGGGTGGAAACGTTTCCACCCTGGTAAATGACGGAACACACATTAGTTCAGGGGAAACTCCAATAACAGTTGATTCGACAACCGGTTTTCCAAGTGCGGGAGTTGCATATATTGAGGGAGATAAGTTTAGTTATACAAGTACATCAGGTACTACGTTTATTGGAGTCCCCGCAACAGGTGAACTGGCAATAAACTATCACGCAGACAATTCCGTTGTCTCGCTCCCCAAACGTCACTCCCCCTCCGTTAAAATGCGTGGATACCGTGATAACACCCTCCCCGACGAAGCAGTACTGGAAGGCGAACGCCTGCAAAGGGACTATGATTACATAGCAGACATTAAACCATTTTCAAATGCTGTCTTTGCCGATGAGTTGTATATGCATTATGCACTCGAAGATCTAACTGCCGGTGTAGGTGACACAAGTCTTACAAACGGTGGCGGCAGTTTTGTTACTGGTAAATATGGACAGGGGTTTGAATTCAATGTTGACGGAGATGATTTAAATGTAACCGTAAGCGAAGGGCCAACTAATGATTATGAACAAGAGGCCGGAATGGTTGAGTTATGGTATCAACCGTACTACGACCATAACGACAGCGCTACTCATTATCTTTTTAACATATACATAGATGACAATAACGAAATACACCTCCGAAAAGACCCTACCAATAATTTGAAGTGGAAAATCGACGACGGTGGTACGGAGATTAAGATGGAGATTGATAATCTGGATTATTCGTGGGATGCCTACGATTGGGTTCACATTAGAGCTACTTGGGATGCCAGCGAACCTGTGGCCACACAACTGAGATTATATATTAATGGAGTTGAACCAACACATGCAGACGATCCTGAATCAGATGATTTCGATGGTGTGTTTGCATCAGCTCCAAACACACTTGTTATAGGTAATGATACTGCTGCAGCGACCGAAGAAGCCAACGGTATTATTGATGAATTCAAGCTCTACAATACCAGTAGTGCTATAAGCGAGTTGGCTCAAGGCGGCAACACGGCCGACTCTAATGAATACCTGGCTGACTCCGGTGACGACTATGCCTTGGACTTTGAGGCAGATGATGCCGATAATCGTGGAGAATATATGTATTTGGGAAGTGATTCCGCTTTCTCCGGTGTGAACGTTGACCTTGAAACCGACGGGGTCGGTTCAAGCGAAAACTTTGTTTGGGAGTACTGGGATGGAACTGGGTGGACCACCTTGACAGTCACCGAGCAGGAAACAGGTGCTTCCGAGTGGCTTGCAGACGGAAACTTTTACTTCATTCCCCCACCGGACTGGGTTCCCTATTCCGTAAACGGCAGTACTGACCTTTACTATATAAGAGGACATCTTGAAGGAGGCTCGTATACAACAACACCTGTTGAAAACAAAGTACTTACCGACATTGTTACCTTCCAGTACACACGTTATGGCGGTAATATCAGCGCTGAAAATATGACCTTCGAAATTCCCGGCTGGACAAGCAATGCTCCACCTGTTGCCTATTGGAAGTTTGATGAAGGATACGGAACCACTGCATACAGTACGTCATCCTGGAGCGAAGCGATAGGATCTCCTGAGCTAACAATTAAAGATGCTACATGGGAAGAGGAATCTTTGTGTATTTCAGGAAAGTGTTTGCATTTTGACGGTTCGGAAGATCAGGCATCCCGCAGTGCGCAATTAACACAACTTGATTTTAAGGAAACTAATTCATTTACTCTAACGGGTTGGTTCAAACACGCATCAAGCGTAACAGGAACTGACACTATTATCTCAAAGTATGAAAGTACAGGGAGCGATGGCGGTTACAAGGTATACATGGATAGTAGTGGCTATGTATGCGCAGGAGTTGATGACGATAATACCTGGGGGCCTGATGATCCAGCCTGTACAACTACTAGCTATGCCGACTCGAGGTGGCACCACTTCTCCGCTGTCCGTCATTCTGAACTTGGTTCAGAATCTCTTGAATTATACATTGATGGCAACCGTGTAGCATATGATGACAATATTGCAGCTTCATCGACTTTGGAAAACAACGACGGCTTCTATATCGGAGCGGATGAAGGAGGATATCAAAACTATTGGGATGGGTTTATTGATGAGGTTAAGGTCTATAGGTATGCAAGAAATGCAGATGAAATAAAGGTAGATTACACAGGAGGCGCAGCGGTATTTGGTGATAAAACCGACTGGCTCTCCGACGGGCTTGTTGGGTATTGGAAGATGGATGAGAGCGCTTTGAACGGTTGTTCCGGAGGCGAAGACTCCTGTGATTCATCTGGAAACAGCCACCACGGCACTTGGGAAGTCTCAATGGACACAACAGACATTGTCACCGGACAATATGGAAATGGTGTTGATCTCGACGGCACCGATGATTACCTATCCGTTTCAAGCACGGACACCCTCAACATAACTGGCCCTATAACAATTGCTTTATGGATAAAGACAGCCGGTGCACAAGGTGGTGGAGATTATAGAGGTATCATAGATAAAGGTTCGAGTCAATCGTACTCTCTTTTGACAGGTAGTGGTTCTGGCAGGGACCTGAGTTTCTATCTTAAAAATAACGAGGTAATTGAGACAGGTGAAATACTATCAGATAACGTTTGGCAACACGTAGTTGTAACATGGGACGGCTCACAAGCGTATATGTTTCTTGATGGTGATATTATTGATACAGGGACCTACACAGGTAGTGTAATTAGTAACAGTACCGACGTTGGTATCGGGGGATATGGGTTTAATGGATGTTGCACTTTTGACGGATTGATGGACGAAGTCCGCATCTACAACCGCGCACTTTCCCCCGCCGAAGTGCAAGATCTCTACGAATGGGCACCGGGACCAATAGCTCATTACAAGCTCGATGAGGCAACGGGATTAACAGCATATGATAGTTCAGGCGAAGGCAATAATGGTAGCTTATGTGAACACATGGACGGTGATGAGTGGGAACACGGAAAGTATGGTTCGTCACTAAATTTCTACGGCACTTTTGACACTAACCGCGAATGTGTTGATTTTGACTCTGCTGGTTTTGAGAGCGATTTCAATCAAGCGCGGGGTTCGATGATGGCTTGGATAAAAGTCAGTGATGTGGGTGTTTGGACTGATGGAACTAGAAGAATTGCAGTTACTGTTAGAGACGACGCAGATAATAAAGTCGACATTGTTAAACACTCAACGGACGACAACTCTTTATACTTCAATTATGAAGATGGTGCCGCATCTTCTGAAGCACAACTCAATAATACCTCAAGAACTGATTGGATTCATGCTGCAATTACTTGGAATGTTAACTATGATGGCACGAATGATGAGATTAAATATTATATCGACGGAGTCCTAATTGAAACCGATACATTAGCTGCACACGATGGAGTTTTTGCGTTAACACCAGATGATAACGTCATTGGATCAAGAAATACTAGCGGAACCGAGCCATGGCATGGATGGGTAGATGATGTCCGAATCTACGACTATCCTCGAACCTCAGAACAAATTGTTGAGGACATGAATGCCGGGCACCCCGCCCCCGGTTCCCCCATCGGCTCCGCAGTCGCCGAATGGGGTTTTGATGAAGGGTATGGTTTAACAGCAAATGATAGAACCTCAAACAATAATGACTTAACACTTTCTGCAGCGGCCTGGACTAATAATGGAAAATTTGGCAAAGCGTGGGATGGGAACGGAACAGTAACAATAAATAACGGAGGTGACGATGCCGACTTTGATTTCTCTGAAACTGATGACTTTACAATA
>Ga0114923_10001529_pt1 | contig 16031 bp, 27 predicted proteins | sample SumtaG_FD_89578 | JGI IMG/M metagenome (GOLD analysis project Ga0114923, IMG submission 89578) | Deep subsurface microbial communities from Indian Ocean to uncover new lineages of life (NeLLi) - Sumatra_00157 metaG | ecosystem: Environmental > Aquatic > Marine > Oceanic > Sediment | place: near...
GTTTTTAATTAATATACTAAAAATTCTGTTTGCTAAATATGTTTCAAAATCGTAAGCGTAATTTTTTATGTTATCAAATTTTATTTTTTCATTTTCTTTTATCAATAAAGAAATTTGATCTACTTTTAACTCTAATTTAAGAAAAGATTCAGATAAAAATATTTTTTCTTTATTACTTCCAATAATTGCATCATTTTTTGATCTAAATTTATTTATTTTATTATATGGAATTGTATAGTGTCTTCTTTTTAAGAAATCTATTAGCTTATTGATTTTTATTCTTTCTTCTGTCGTAAATCTAAGAATTTCACCTTCTTTAAAATTATAACTATCAGAAGATGTTACATGATTTGCTATCTTTTTATTAACAACCGATTTAACAATGTTTATTGGTAATGTTAAAACTTCTTTATCTAATTTTTCGCTTTTTCTGATAGATTTTTCAAACACTTGAGTATATTCTTTTTCAACTACAGTTTTATCTTTCAATACTTTTTTCCAAGCATCTCCATATTGTACATCATACCAATCCCAATAAAGATTTTGTTCGTATGTTCCAATTATTTTTTCACATACTTCATAAACAATATCAGCAGGAACAGTTCTTGATAAAAGACGTACTATCTTTTGATCCATTGCAAAGGTATCTGCTACTATTCTAGATTCATTTATTTTTATCTTATTAAAATCATAATGAAAAAGACTTGGAGTTCTATATGAATATATTCGTATTCCTTTTCTATAAACAATTAACTGTTTACCGTCACTCCTAAATATTTTGTTTTCGTTTTCATCTTCAAATATAACATCATCTCTATCAAATGAAAAATATTCATTTTTCTTATCTATTACTTCTTGAATTTCATCTGTAATTTTAATATAGATATTTGTTCTGTTCATTTCTTTTTCGACATCTGCTACAATTTCCCATTTAGCATCTTCTTCATCTAAAGCATTACAATAAATTTCTCTTAATATCATCCAAGGTTCCCATAGATCATGACCCATACCCAACATAAATGATGTTTCAATACCATCAATTACTAAAACTTTATGGTTTTTATCTCTAAACATTATTTCATTTGTAGAAAATTTTAATTCTCTATCACCAGAAAAAACATTAAATTCATAATCATTTTTAACCAACCATACTATAGAATAATTTAAACCACTACCGAATTCACCTATTGTACTTGCATCATTTCGTTTAGATGTAAGACCAATTTTGTGAAAAGCATTTGTATCAATTTTTCCCTTATTTGAAATTTTTAAATACATAATTATCTATAAATATTCCGTATAAAAATTAAAGAAAGACATTGCCATATAATAATGATCTACTATCATATTTTTCTTTGCAAATTTCTTTCCTTCTTCAATATCTTCAATGTTTGTAATATTAAACCATTTTACTTCTACAATATCATCGCTTGCTTTAAGTTCACCATTAAAATCTGGTTCAAATTCTGCTATAAAAAGTGTTGATATCATGCAATCTTTTGAATCTTTAAATCTTTTATCATCGATTATGTTACTTGATAAATAAGTTAAAGTTGTTATATCCAATTTACCACCACCAGTTTCTTCCTCAAATTCTCTAATTGCAGTATCTTCATAGCATGAATCTTTTTTAACATCGAAAAAACCACCAATAAATCTATATTTAGATTCACCTTTCTTTCTAGCTAAAAGCAGTAATACATCATCTTCTAACTCTTTAACACACGCAACATCTATCACTGGATGTCCCTTTGGAAATTGATCAAACATATGTGGTTATTTATATTTATAGGTAAATATAATAAAAAAGAAATTAATTTATAATTATTTCTGTAATAAAATATCTTTTAATTTTATTTAAATTATTCTGTAAAAGACTTATTTGAGTAACATGTAAAATATCTAATGCTCGATCTATAGTTATCCATTCTGTAAAATCATTTTCTGGAAAAGGTTCTTTACCTTCCATATAAACCATACTGTTGCATTTTATTTCTTCGGTTATTTCATCATCTATTTTAAATACAAATGCAAATAGAATTTTATTATTGTTTGGATAAACACGACAACCTAATGCTAACATAGAATATTCGTATTTATCCAAATCAATGTTTGTTTCCTCTAAAAATTCTCTTTTTGCGGCAATTAGATAAGTTTCATTTTTTTCCGGTATACCTTTTGGTATAGACCATCTTTCCCATGATGAATTAGTTGCATGTGTTACTAGAAGTTCATTTTTATTATTAAGTAAAAAGATTCCACAAGTTGTTTTCATAATTTAATCATAAAGTTGTTTAATATTTGAACTTCTAAAAATTTCATGTGTATCTACATTCATCATTGAAAGATAGTCTCCATATCCTGCACCTGTATCCACTTGCCAAACATTTGTCCATTTTGTAGGATATAATATTTTATTATCGTTATTGTCATAAAAAATAAAAGTAGGAGTGTGACCAATAAATATTTCATCGTATATACCTAATTTTATGTTTGGATCTTTGTCATGTAAATCATGGGCCCTTTTGATAAAATTTCTATTCCACATTAAATCATCAGGATCTTGTTCTTCTATATTCCAATTTTCATCATAACCCCCGTGAACATATAATTTGTTATCACATTCAAAATAAGGTATAGAAGATTTCACTAAATCTAAATGTTCCTTTGGTATTCGATTTCTATAACAATCTAACGTAAAATGTCCACCAACCTGTTTCCAATTATCAAGAAGCATATCATTTATCTGTTCTATTGTATAGATCTGATTGTATCTTTTATAGTATTGCATTACGGCAGAATATGTTTTGTCACCATAATGATCTAAAAGAAGTTGATCATGATTTCCCCTTATAAAAATAAGATTTTCGATTGTAAGCAATTCATCTATACATTTATCTATGTCAGGATACCTATCTCCTATGTCACCTAAAAATATTAATCTATCTTTCTTTTTATCAAAGTTTGATTTATTAAGTATTTCTATGAGTGCTAGATATGTTCCATGAATGTCTCCTAACACAAAAGTTCTAGACATCTAAATGATATTTCGCTTTTACTAAAACTTCTCTTAAACTTTTACCCTTAATTTCCATTGTGACACCTTTTTCTTTTAAAACATAATCAACCAATTGATCTATGTTCATCTTATTGATATCATCTTCAAAATTTTGTTCTTCTTTTATGTTACCAACTATTGCAAGAAGTTCCAATCTTTCCTTTTTATCATATGAATCTGTATCATCTTCAAGTATAACTTCATTCAAAACTTTATAAGCACATACTCTCATTTTTGAATCATTATAATCTCTAGGTACTGCTACAACGTCTGCAGGATTAACCAAAAGTTCAACTAAAACATCTCCACTAAAACCTTTTGCGAAACTCATTGATGCAACATGAAGTCCGGTACTACATGCTTGAGTATTATCAGCATCTACATCCTCTCTTTTCATAGAAACATATTCACCAACTTCATTTGATATTTTTTTAGTATAGTTATCAACTAATTTACCATTTTGAAGTTTATCGATTTTTTTGTATGCTATAAAATTACCATCTACTGTTAATGGGTGTTGGTTCTTTTCTAAGAAAGCAAATAAATCTTGTTTAGAATTATTACTTGGATTCATTCTTAAATTTAACCAAAAATTCATTATTGGTGAATAATCAATTCCTGATTTTAAAAATTCTAATAATTTTTTTGCAATAACCATTGGAACCAATTCTTTATCCCCATTTGCAAGAAATATGAATAAATCTCCATGACCAGTTACTTCAAAATCTTTGTTAGCATATTCAATTATCTTTTGACCTGGTACTAAAAATTCTTTCAAACCTTTTTCATCTTTACTTTTCAAAAAATCTTTGATGATTGAATATTTACTTTTGTCATTATCTTTTGATACAGTAAATGTTCTACCCTCAAAGTTTACAACAATACTGTTAGGTGTTATTAAATGACTTACACCCAAATTTTCAACTTGTTTTTTCATTTCTTTTAACTTTTAAATAATTATCAACTAAATTTATATATGTGTTTAAATCTTTTATATTATCTTTTCCAATCCGATAACTTGAAAAGTGTGTCAGTATTGGATATTTTTTTTCTATATTTTTTATAACTATTAAAATATTTTTATTTTCTTTACTACTTTCAAATGATTCACTTAAAACTCTTCTTACTGTTTCAAGATTATTTTCCAACTGTTCTTTTATTTTTTTATCTATATCATTGTATGCCTTATATAATTTATCAAATTTTAATCTATATATGTTGTTAAAAATAAGTTTATGATATCCTGTGTTTTCAACCTCTTTTTTTGTATAAATGATATCTATAATATTAAAAACTTCCTTAATATATTTAGATTTTTTAACATTCTTTTTATCAAATTTTATGTTTGCATTTGAAGATTTTGGAAAATATTTTGTGTATCTTTTATTTACAATAAATAATCTTTTTTTATGTATATTACAATATTTTTGAATCGTTCTTAATATATCCCATTCAAATTTTCTTTCTGCACTTAAATTTTCTACTTCATAAAAGAAATAAGAAGATGATTTAATCGGTTTTTCAGTATTATTTATTCTAAAACATTTTTTATCTTTATAATACAATAAATTAAATGACCGTGTATTACTACTACGTCTATAACCATAAGTATAAGTTGTTGATTCTGTAATAGTTTTTATTGGTATGTTTATATATTCTTTCTTTTCTACCTTTGTCTTTAATGCTTTAACTGCTTTATAATCTTTAAGATAGGATTTCATCAAATTTACATAGGTATCTTCTAATTCTTTGTTAGTATCATATATTTCTTCTTGTTTTTTTTCATTATGATAATCTTGTTTACTGAATCTAAATTTTTTATTACAAATTAAATGAAAATATTTTTGATCATTATTTTTTAATAAATCAATTATTGCTAATGATTTATTTTTATTTTTTACAAATGATTCTGTATAATATACAAAACCTAAATATAAATCAGAAGCTTTAAACGATACTGTATCATAATCTCCAAATGATTCAGTAGAATATATCTTACTATTTTTATATGCTGATCCAAATCTAAACTCTGATTTAATTTCATGTTTATTTTTAAATTTAAAATCTGTTAATTTTTCATTTTGTGATCGTAACCATAAAAAGATTCCGTTCATATTATGTTGTTCTACACTATATTTTTTATCTTTATCTTCATTTTTACAAATTTCAAAATTATAACATGCTGTAACATAATCTTTTGATTTATTCATAAAGGTCGTAACATTCTTTTTAAGTTTAACCTTTGTTTTTTCTATGAAAGTGTTTATAATTTTTATAGTTTCAGATGTATACTGTAAATTTTCTCTATTTATAGATATATCTAATTCACCATTTTTAAAATGATACAAGTATAGTATAACCATATTATTTTTATATCCAGATGAAAATGTTTCTATTTTAATATTTACATTTTTATCTGTAAAAATTTCATATGGTATATCATCTATCAATATGTATGAATTAAATGTAAAGATGTCTTTATCTTCTATTCTGTATATACTTATGTTATTTTTTCTTTTAATTGTATCAGATGTTATATTTTCTATTTTTGGAAGTTTTGTCTTAAAATTTAAATATTCTGGTCTTATTTTCCAAAATATAGTATACATATAAACAGCTTTTTCGAATTTCAATCTATCATCTTCACTTTTTAATGGCATTATGATTTTTGTTCCTGTTGTTTCAGTGGTTTTTTCAACCGTTTGTAATGCTATTTTTCCAACAAGAGTTTCATCTATGTATGCACTGTATATGTATTTTTGACCATCATTTATTGTTTCAATTATAAATAAATCTGTATATGAAAATGGAGTCTTTGCACCTATACCGTATCCACCAGTAAAGTCATTTGTTTTTCTTTTGGTTGATGATCCGTATTTACAAAATATTTCTTCCATTCTGTTTGTAGATATTCCTATACCATTATCCTCGAATGATATGTAAAGAGATGAATTGTTTAATAGCGTAGAAGTTCCATCCTTATCACTAAAAATTTTTATTTTTATTGGTATGTGTTCATTACCGGATTCTCTGTTAGCATCTCTAGAATTTGCAGAAATTTCTCTACAAATACTTTCAATAGGCTTTCTATATATTTTTGATCTAAACATATCAAAAATTAATCCTTGATTATTTTCATCTATCGCAAAATTGATTTCTTTCAATATACCAGACTTTTCTATTACAATATCTGATGTTTTTAATTTCATATAACTTATTTTAAAATATCTATAACTGTTATTCTTTTTCTAATATAGCTAGAATTTCATTAAAATTCGTTGACCAATTCGTGAATCTAAATCCTCTATCATCAACATATATAAAAGCAGGTGTTTTATAATTAGACACACCACTAAAATATTGTTTTAAATTGTGTTTTTCTAGATATGTATTAACGTATTGTGCAGGTCTTGTTGTAAAAATCTTCAATAAATATCCTGCTTCTTTAAATGCTTTTAATGCCTCTTCTACACCTTCCATTGGTGGATCTTGTGCTACAACACCAGTCCAACCTTGTGTGTATGAATGAATTACACCATCAAAATCGAGTGCAATCGTTTTTCTTTTTTTTGCCATAACTATTAACTTATTTAAACATTACATCTTTCATTTCATATGCACCGTATTCATCAAATTCTTCTATTTTTTTCATTATACAACATCCACATAAAAGTCCAGAGCCCTTAGGTTTTTCCTTTGGTTTTATAAGTTCCCATATTTCATCAGAAACCAATAAATCTATTTTATATTTAGTTTCACATTCTTGACAGGTACACATAACTTATTTTATTTTATCTTTAACATGTTGTTTTTCATCTTTTGAGCCATAGGCAAGAATATGTAAATCTTTACTATTCATGTTTATTTCTGGATTTATAACTTTCATATATACTCCTCGTTTGGGTCTTGTTACGTAACCTGCTGTAAGAAACATATTCAAATAACAACCTAATGTATGTCTCCTAGTAGAAAACATTGTAGTCATTAGATCTTTTCTTTTAAATTCTTTATTATGTTCTATAGCAAACAACCAACTCTTAATATGTTCCCATGCATTTATTCCATCTATTATTTTACAATCTGCATCTACTCCACTCATTATACCACCTGAAATAATTCCTGTTGTTCCATTTACAGTATATACAGATCCTGAACCAACAGATATTGATCCACCACTTGAAAATGTTCCAGTTATATTACCATTAGACACACCAATAGTTCCAACATTTGATTGTGGTATAATAAAATTACCTGAAGGTGGTGTCATAGATGACACAACTTTACCTTTTCTCAATAAATTCTTTGGTTTTTTCCTTACTATTGCCATCGTATTCGCTTGCATATAACAGTATATAAAAAAGTCTTAATTTTAATTTTCCCTTTATATACTCGACTGTATCTTTATCAATATTTAAACCATAATCTTTATCACATATTTTCAAAAGAGCATCTATGATTTCAAAATATTCTCTATTAGTAACAGTACGATTAATTTGTTTCTTTAAATATTTAACAATTAAATCCATAGTTATTTTCCAACCATGGTTTTTAGCTAATATATCAAAACTCTTATTAGCCATTATCGTAAATAAATCATTAGGTTGAGATTCATATTTTGATAAACTTCTACTACCTCTTGCTCTCATTATAAATGTTCCACCTGTATCTATTCTATAGATACCATATTTACTTATAATAATATTACTTAATTTTTTATCAGTACCTAATACATCCCAATTAGCTAATAAGGCATCGATCCAATATCCATTAAGAATTGCTTCAAATATATACCAATCTGAATATGTATCCCCCAACGGTTTACCTTCAATAAATTCTGTCATAAGAAACGGAATACCTTTATAAAAAACTATTTCACATTTTGGAACTTTTATATCAAAATATTCGTATATTTTGTTTGCAACTATTTCACAATATAATTGTTCCTGTGATGCGCCAGGTTTTAGTATTTTGTATTCTTTGTTTCGGATTACCAACGATGCTCCAGTAGATCCTCCCATGTACTTAACGTATTCGAAATCTAACATCTATTTTAATTTAAGTGCATCATTTTCACAAGTATTATTCCATGTAAAATATAAATCATTAACGTAACGTTGATCAGTTCTATATGATTCTATAATATGAACAAATTCTGGAAAACTCTTTCTAAGTTTATTCATATTATCTCTATCTGCTTTCTGTATGGCATCCAATAAATGTGTATGAAATGAACCACATTTACCATGTAAATAATAACAAAATATTTTTTGTTGTTCGCTTAACATAATAATAAATTTAAGATAAAATTTCTTTTATTATTTTAGAAGCTTCAGCCATATCAACTCCATCGTGAGTTTTTATTACTGACATTATTTTACCCATTTCTTTCATATTAGTAACTTCTTGTGAATTAATTGTTTCAGTTATTAATATAGTTAATGTAACAGCATCCATTTTTTGTGGTAAATACGTTTCAAGAATTTCAATTTCTTCTTCATTTTTACATTCTTTAGCAGACTTAACCATTCTCTTTAATACTTTAATAACCTCTTCTTCTGAAGGATTTTTTGAATTTCTTTGTGCATCACTTATAACAACTCTTAAAAGATCTTTAGTGAAAGTATCTTTATTAAACATTGAGGTTTTAAGATCTGCTCTTAATTTTTCTAATGTTTCTAATGTTTTCATAGGGTATATTCGTTTAGTTTATCAAGTTCATTCCACATTTCGGGATATAAATTATCTACTTTAAGTGCATATCTAAATATAGCATATTCTGCCTTATATACTTTATACATACTGTGACCTTCACTTTTAGAATTACGAGTGTTTGCTATTCTATCACAAAGTTTTAAATATATTGCTAATGGACATACCCATATTTTTGGATACGTTTTAAAATTCTTTTCTTTTCTATCAAAGCCCCTTTCATTGGATACTCTGAATACAATCATTGCTATTTCTTTGTTGAATTTTTCTTTTAAACGTTTAGGAGATACATCAGTATCTTCAACAGTATCATGAAGATATCCTGCGGCTTTAACATTTAAATAATCATCAGTATAAAGATAAAAACTATATGCATCAATTATTTCATTAACATCATCTAAATGTTTAGTGTAGGGCGCATTACCATATCTTTGACTTTTGCCAGGATTATTATGTTTTTCATAAGCGTATGTTTTGGCTTTTTCTACTAACGACATTATAAATAAAAATTAAACAATTATGTAAATATAATAATAAAGAACTAAATTAAAAATTAATTCATTAACGTTTGTTTTCTTTTATCTATTTCTTTTTTAATGAGTTGTGCTCCTTCGAAATTCTCATACTCTATTTGTATATCTATCAATTCATAAAGTTGATTTAAATCGAAAATTTCTAAATCTTCTTGATCCATCTTTATAGCAGACATTTTTTCACCAGTTATTGGATCTACAAATTCCTTTTCAAATTTCATATAAGAACGTTAATTTATTATATATATTTTACATTTTAAATTAATGAAAATAAAATAACATCAAATTAACTGTTTTATCCTTACAAACATCGCATTCCAACCACCCCTATACTTTAAGAAATCAAACTTATTAACAAATTGTAATTCAGGTGTACTGTGTGCTGAACAACTTACTATTACATTATCCTGTGCATAATCATATGGATAATCTTCTCCATCAACTTTCATAGTTCTAAATTTTTTTAATACTTCATAACCAACTATAAGTACCCAATGATCTGTCATACCTTCTATGTGTCCATTCAATTTGAAATTAACTGAACATATTCCTATATAACCATCATCTAATCTTTCTTTAACTCTTTTATACCATGGTAACGTAAAATTATGTGATGGTAAACCAAATTGCATATAATATGGTCTATATTCATCATAACCAAGTTTAGGTAAATCATCCATAAAATCACATTTACCTTCTTCTTTTTTATTTGATAAAAACTTATGAATATCTAAATAACTAAATGATCTGGGTTCATCATACAAATAATCATAAACATCTTTAACTTTCATATCAAACAATCCCCCAAGAGCACATGCTCCACAATCTCCACCTTCAATTATAAACGGTTTCGGATTATATGTTGATCTTTTTTTTAATAATAAATGTTCTATTCTTTCTTCTTTCATATTTCATTCTAATAAAGAGTGATAATGATTCATCCAGTTTTTATTTAATCCAGGTATACTACTTCTTTGTTTAGATTCAAATGTAACAGGATCATAATATAAATTATCTTCATATACATTTACTTTACCTTCTAAACCGATTTCATCCAAATCATACATTCTAACTTTATATTTTTTTGCTTCATTTCCTCTATGAAATATTTCAGCATCAATATATGCATCATACATTGCTCGATTTCTAATAAGATCATCAAACATAAATGTTTGATCATTTAAATAAATAACAACTCCCTTTTTAGAATTATTTATAAAATTTCTTAAAAAATTTATATCATCATATACATAAGTTTTAACCGTTTCCATCATTGATATAGGTTTAGCCGTTTGAAAATCTTCTGTCACAGATAGATATATTTTTGGAGGTTCTATTTTATATGCTATAAATGATGGAACTGATATAAATTTTACAGATTCAGAAGCTATACCATTAACATCCATATAATCTTTATATTCTCTTTCAGATGGTAATGGAGGTAGTAGTTGGGGTAAAATAGTATTTTTATTTCTCGACTCAATAAAACCCAAATATTTACGTATTTGAGTTACAATATGTTCTATTAATTCAATTAAATAATACATTTAATTAGTTTGTTTTATACAATTTATAAAAAATAAACCAACTGATGGAAATCGCATAGGCTCAAGTTTTGTAAGTTTCATGTATCTTGTTTTTACATAAAGAGGTTTTATCTTTGAACAACGTTCTTTTAAATAATTATATAATTTTAATTCTACTTTATTCATTTTTTAATTATCATTTTATTTAAATCAATTCTTTCTTTACCAGGTTCTCTGTTATTGAAATTATCCAAATTATCTTCAATGAGTTTTTCAAGTTGTGTCATATCATGTGCATAGATTAAGAATCCATGGTTTTTTAAATTGATACAACCACATTCATCAGATCCACTATAAAAATTATTGTTAAGTATAAAATCTTCTACGTGTTTAGCTTCTCTTAAATCACCACAAGCAAAATAATCGTTCGTAAAATCTGCACCTTCTATGTATGCGTGTCCATGTATCATATAATTAATACGTGGAAATTTTTCGTATAATTTTAGTTGTATGGGAGTATCTACACTTGGTTTATGTACACCATCAAATATTACAATTTCTTCGTCTCTATATTTAAGTTTATCAAGTGTAGCATATACAAAATCATCTTCTGTTATTCTTTTCTTATTTATGTTTCGTTTGGATACAAGTATTACATCTTTATGTCTTATACTTGGAAACAATTTACTACATCTTGTTGAAGTATTACCAAAGAATCTATTGCCACTTGAAGTTTCTATTTTATCTGCTACTATTTTATTAAGTTCACATAATTTAGGTAAATGATATTGATAATATTCTTCATTGTATTGATCACTCTTTGAAACAAAATCCATTCTTTTACTATGTATTCTAACATTTCTGTTATTCCAATCAATAAATGCCGATATAGCAATAGTAAGATCAAACAAATCTGTTGTATCAATCCATGTATTTCCCAATGCATCTACAAAAGCAAATCTAAATGGTTTTTCTCTACTATCTATCGTAATAACTGCATTGCCATGCATTTTAAAAATTCTTGTTATGGCATCTACAATAGTTCTTTCTTCGCTTTCACCACCTTCTCTTAATACTTTTGTTGGTATCAGTATTGCACTCCTTGCTTTTCTAGGATAAACTTTCTTTAAATTGTTTGGAATATCAGGTGCCCATATTATACAATCAAAATCAGTCCAAGGTACACCTGATTTTTCATCAAGACTTTGGTAACATGATTCTGTTAGTTGATTAATATATCCTCCATTATGGTAATAAAAATCGAGTAGATCACCCAATTTTTTAATAACAGAAGAAACTTTACCACCATTTTCATCAAATGTTCCACCTATAATAACACCTTTATACATAGTTTATAAATTTAAAAGTTAAAAAATTATCAGGTGATCCCTTTCACTACTCCGCTGAGAGTTGGATAGTTGGTATCTAGCATTACTGCTCCTATCGTTTCCCTCCGCGGGGATTCGAACCCTATTTAACAATACCGATAATCTTTGTAGCTCTGGAGGGAATCGAACCCTCACCTATTATAGACCAGATTTTGAATCGGGCGCGTCTACCAATTCCGCCACAGAGCCATTTTTTTATTTTTAAAATAATCAACTACGTATTGGGGTGCTTCAACAATTTCTAAATCATCAATGTTATCTAATTTTAATTCTTCATCAGTTTTTAATTCTTTTCTTAAAACATTCTTATCAACTTGAGTTGGTTTTTCTAAGTAACCACAAAAATGATAAAACAAACAATTATCACCATCAAACCTTTTATCTTCATCTTTTTCAACAATTATTAAACCGTAATTCATACTTTTAACAAATTCTCTTTCTGTCATATTTGCATGTAAACCTTTAATGTATTTCATATTTATTCATTTTTATCAAATCTAATATACCTAGGAGAACAACCCAAATTTATTGTATTTCTAAATCTTTGTCTAAACATTTTTTCTATTTTAAATTCTTTAATTATATCTTCTATAATTTTATCTTGTTCTTCTTTACATAAATAATATTCATCCATTGGTATTTCTTTATCACCATTTTCATTTACTGTTGCATTTTTCATTAATTCATCAAAGTTACCAGATGGATTTGCATTTTTATATAATCGTATATAACATTCTAAAATAGGTTTATCATAATATTTCATGTTCTTTTTCTTTATGTTTAATTATAACGTGTTCTGAAACTTTATAAGCCATTACAGCTTCTTGATTATAATGTTTTATTGTAAAATCTATTATATCATTTATTTCTTCGAGTGTACAAATTATTCTTACAGGTATAACATAATCTTTAAACCAACCTTCTGTTCTACTTAACCATTCACCCTTAGCAACTCTCATTATAGTTAGACCTCCTGAAATGTTTTTAACATATTCATCCCATTTCCAATGGTGTGGCATTCTAAAACTATCACCGTTATTCTTGTTTTTGGGAACTAAGATTTCCCACAATTCTTTTTCCATTCGTTATAAACTTTTTGATCTGATTTAAATAATCTAAATAAAAACATTTCAGTTTCTATTGTTTCAAAAGGATCACCTAACATTTTATCAACTCCAAGTTCTTCTTTTGGTTCAACTATAAATTTTGGACATTGACGTATTGCTCTTTCAATATCTGATAATGTAAATATTACTTTATTAAAAACCTTACCTTCTATATTTATCCAACTAATATCTCTTAAATCTATTTCTTCAAATATACTTTCATAATAATTAAGACTATTAATCATATCTTGATTAACTTGTCTTATTGATTTTTTATCTAATGTATGACCAATTAATTCTCCTATTTCTATATTTGTAATTACGTGTCTTATCATAATAATTTTAAATGACCTGTTATTTTATCAATATCTTCATTCCATGCTGGTCCAATTGCTATACATGTTTTAGTTACAACTCCTTTAAACTCTGTTAAACCCTTATCCTCAATCAATATACAAGGTAATCCTTTACTATCTGCCAAGTTATAAATTTTCATTAACTCTTCTTCACTATCTACACTAACTGTAATTTTAGTGAATATACCGGTCAGCCAAGCATACAACGGATCACTAAATGATACAGAAAGATATTTAAAAAAATGTCCTTTCTGATCATTCTCATGGACCATTTGTTTTAATATAACCCCTAATGAAGCATGAGCACCTTGACTAATCATTTTGCCCTTTCTCATTTTGAGATCCTTTCTCATTACTATAACTTGTTTTGCTTCCATTAGTATCTAGTTTTAAGTATTTTATTTTTATGAATTCCTGTATCGTCTATAAATATTACAATATCAGCTGTAATTGGTTCAATTGAATATTTAAAATCTCGATAATCTATATTTTTAATATCTTTATTTTTTGACATTTCTATCAAATTTTTTCTAAATAGAATTAAAACATTATCAACATAATTTAATTCATATTCTCTTCCATCAAATGCTATATGTTTTTTTGTATACATTTTAATTAATCTTTAAACATATGTAATTCACACATACCATGTTCTTTTTCAAAAAATATCGCTTTTCCTTCATTACTACCATCATCAAATCTAACAATACAAATATATCCTAATGGAGTTAAAATAGAACCATTACCTATTTCTTTATTATAAGGATGACACATTAATCGTAATTGAGATTTACAATTACAACAACATTCTCCACTATGCCAACCTTTATCACACTTTTCCATAATCTATTTTTCTATCCAACAATCTGAACAATTTATTAATGTAGAACCTGTAAAATGACCCTCATCAATTACACCATGTCCATTACAACTTTTACAATCAGGATCTGCTTTTGGATTTTCAAACATCAAATTTACTCTATTAGTAACCCATTTAGTTCTTTCAAATTCTTTTCGTTTCTCTTTTGACATTATTTTTTATTATTAATTCTAATTTTTTCGGTTTTTCAATGTATTTACTCCAAAACTTATCGTAATTTTTTTGTAATTTATCCTTTTTTTCATACTTAAGAGGTAAAAGATCAATAAAATAATGTATCAATTCATGTGTTACAGTTGTAAACATATACCAACATTTAAGATCCTTTCTGATATAAATATTTTTATCGTATGGATGATAAATTGCTATATTGGATGAAACTCTAATATGTTGTGGCATCTCATCAACAAAATAAAAACTAACTAATTTCATAAATAAATGTTTTCTACTTTAAAACCTACACTATCTAATTTACCGAAAGCAATATGTACATCAAATGGATTTACCTTTGGTGCTACATTTGGACTCATTACGACAATATCCTCTTTTTTATCTACAAAAGAAAAATTATAAAATTTATTAAATACAATTGACATTGTTGTATCATCCCAAATTTTAAATGGATCTACATATATAGCTAAATTATCTATACTTCCAATCTTATATGTATTTCCACCACTTATATTAGTAATTTTATTTAAAGGCATTGTTTGAAATCTCGGTAAATCTTGAATAGATGCACCTACTGCTCCATTAGTAATTACAAACCCATCTGTCATAGAATACATTGAAAAAATATCTATCAATCTTTTATGAAATCTATCATCTTCGATTGGTTGCATATAATGTTCAAATAAATACTTTGATACTTTTCTTTTTATAAATGATATAGTTTCATCTATTATCATACTTTGTAATATAAGTTTAGTATCTTCTTTAAGAACTCCACCGTTTAAATTTTGAATCTGTTCATATGTAGTTGCAACATGAATGGGACCTTCCTTTGTTTCTATTTCATCTAATTTACCATCAACTGATTTGCCTGGAAAATGTTCCCTATAAATCAATACTTTTAATTTAGTAAGAAATTCTTCATGCTCTGTCATAATTTCTATCATTTTTTAATTATCTTCGTTTTATTTTTTATACCGTATGAATCAATATAATGTAAATCTAATCCTTCAAAAACTAAAAAAGAATATTCTACATCACCTTTAACACCTCTTTGAAATTCATAAGAATAATCTTCATTTTCTTTTGGAACATCAAAATTACTTTCGATTTCACCTTCATCTTCATATTCCGGAAACATCATTCTCATTAAAAAGACATAATCATCTTCAGTTATTTGTTTTTCATTAAAAAATTTATAAAAATCATGTTCATCAAATACAATACCCCATGTACCCTTTGTAGCTTGTAATGAATTAAGTAATGTATAATATCTTTCTAAATATGGATTATCTTTGGATACA
>Ga0114923_10001531_pt1 | contig 16016 bp, 13 predicted proteins | sample SumtaG_FD_89578 | JGI IMG/M metagenome (GOLD analysis project Ga0114923, IMG submission 89578) | Deep subsurface microbial communities from Indian Ocean to uncover new lineages of life (NeLLi) - Sumatra_00157 metaG | ecosystem: Environmental > Aquatic > Marine > Oceanic > Sediment | place: near...
TCCTATTCTAACTAAATTAGTTTTAAAATTTGGATCTTGTTCAAATTTATTCATATTAGAGTAACCAAGGTGCAAAGTTTCTTTAGGTAAGCCGGGAAACAATTGCAGAACTTTCGCCAGCAAATTCGTTCCGGATTTCGGAAGACTATTAATTAACACCGGACCTGTTGGACCCAGCGCTTCTCGGCGGACTGGAAAATCTAACTCTTCAATTTTGCGATAAACATTTTTACGATCAGATTCTGTCATATCAATGATTCAAGTCCTCCTCCGAATACAAAAATTTTCGAAGTTCCTTTTTGACAATCTCCGCAATTCTATCAGCCAGAACGTCAATATGATCCGAAGATGAATTATTTATTTTTGCTTTATAGCCATTGCTAAGTTCTCTTTTAATCTCGGCAATGCTCATGCCCTCTTTTCTAAGTTTGTTTATCTCCTGAATAATGGAGAAATTCGCAACATTATAACGCCGCTGACCACCAGGAGTCCTAAAAGGAACGAGAAACTTCCCTAACTCTTTCTCCCAAAATCGCAGCGTTGGTTTAGGAATATTGAGTTTTTCGCTAAGCTCTTGAATTGTAAATAGTTGTTGTGGGTCATCCATGGGAATTGTCTAACGATGTTGTTTAAGTTGCATCAATTGAGGTTTTACCTCTCAAAATACACTTGAACTTTAAGTTTGGGTTTAAATTTAGCAATATATATGCCACCACCGAGAGATTTTATTTTATATATAATTTCAATAGCTTATATTTTTTTGGAATTAAACATCCGGCAAAAAGGTCATTTCCATGACGCTTAAAGTTGAAGAATTTTCCTGCCAGGAATGAATAGAAAAAACGGAAGGGCTTCATTATCAATTAACTAATTGAAATTATTCTTAATATGCATTTTATAAGACGAAAATCCGGAGGGTTGCGCTTGGCGTGAATAATTGAGGGGGAATATGGATACGTTTCTGATTATGGCTCGAATAAGGGTGTGATAAAAAAATATGAGCGACTCGAGTTTAACCTAAAGCAATGGGGAACACTTGCCGATATATATTACAGTAAACATGGCATCATATATAGGTGAATCAGAATGGATGTATTCAGTGTAGATCTTACACAAAGCTTATTCGCTGCGGTATCCCTACAGACAGGGCAGCTTGAGACTTTAGCTAACGAAGCCCTTAAAAACGGCATCGACCGCTATATAGCCAAAGACTACGAGGGTGCGGTTAAAGAATTCAAGCGGGCTATCGGATTGGGCTCGAACTCAGAATATGCGACCGACGCTGCTGATTACTTGGCCAACGCCTACCTCCAGTTAGGCGATACCGAAAATGCCCTTGATGCCTACAAAACAGCTATCCGTTTGAATCCCTTTCGTGATGATATGCACGGCAAGCTCGGCAACCTGTATTATGCGGAAGAACGCTACAAAGAAGCTGAAGACGCTTATAAAGAGGCTGTCAGAATAAATCCGACAGCTAACAATTACTATGCGTTAGGGCAAGTGTATCTGAGTACGGAGCGCTACACGGAAGCCGAAACTCAATTTAACGAAGTCCTTCGACTGGAGCCGGAAAGTCCCAACGGTAATTTTGGCATCGGGCTGGCTTTAAGTATGCAGGGGCGCTATAAAGATGCAATCTACCAATTTGAACAAGCTATTGAAATAAACCAGGATTTTTATGACGCCTATGCGGAGATCGGATATGCTTATGCGGATTTGGGTGAGATGGATAAAGCCCAGGATATCGTCGATTTTCTCGAAACTCAAGAAGAAGGCACGCTAGCAGACACGCTGAGCCGCTATATGTACAAGGTGGATCCGCCCAAAATGGTGTTCGCTCAATCCGCCAGCACGTTTTCATTTTTGATGGCATCTAAGACACCGCTTTCTGCCCTGGATTCTTATCTGGCAGACGCCAATGCATCGAAAACATTTACCATGGTCATCCAGTTTGACAAAGAAATGGACCGGGAGTCCGTTGAAAATGTAATGAACTGGCAGATCAGCCGGGCCATCGGTCAGGGACCGGGACAGGCTTACAATTTTAGCTTGCCGATCCCATCAACTGAAATAACACTGACACCCATACCGGATAGCGTCTACTACAATGAAAATAAGTTAACGGCGACTGTTTTTTTCAAAATTCAGCAGAACGCATCAGCAGACGGCACAATTGATCCGCTACATATCGAATTCAAATTCATCGGTAAGGATTCTTTCGGTTACGAAATGGATCCAAATTACGACCAATTTACCGGTTTTTCCGGCTCGGCATAGTAGATTAGGTGAAAAAGGCTTATTGCCTCAAAATAGGTCTAAACCGAAAAAGATGACTGTAAAAAATAAGAAAAATTGCACCTGTAAAAAAAGTGAATTGGAGCTTTCCCTGTTCGAAAGCGAGGAAAAATTTCGCCTGCTGATGGAACTTGCCACCGATGGGGTTCTTGTGGTTCAGGACGGCAAAATCAAGGAAGTCAATTATTACCTGGCCAAAATGTGCGGTTACACCATCGATGAGGTGCTGGATACCGATCTCGCCAGTTTTTTTCATCCAGACGATATAAAAACGATTGAAACCATCTATGAAAAGCCTTTAAGCGACGATAACGCGCTGGCGGTGCATGAATTAACCCTGATGTGCAAAAACGGGCACAAAGTCGATGTGGAAGTCATCGCCGGCCGCTTCGTTTTTCAAAACAAACCCTCGAATCTTTTGGTTGTCCGCGATCTTTCAGACCGCAGCAAATCAAAGCGCGAGCTGGAGCGCACCCGCCAGCTGGAATCCATTGCCGCGCTGTCCGGGGGTATCGCCCATGACTATAATAACTTGTTAACCGCAATCATCGGCAATATCTCTCTGGCCCAAACCTATCTGGATCCGGATGACAAAGTATTCCTGCTGCTAAGCCAGGCCCTGGCAGCCTCCAAAACTGCCAAGGATTTGACCCAAAAACTGATCACGTTTTCCAAGGGCGGATCACCGGATAAAAAAATTGTCGAAGTCGCCAAATTAGTTAAAAACGCCGCTGAATTCACGTTGAGCGGATCCAATCTCAAATGCGATTTTAATTTTCCAGATAACCTCTGGCCAATGGAGGTCGACAACCGCCAGATCGGGCAGGCGATCCACAATTTGGTCATGAATGCCCGGGAGGCAATGCCGGAAGGCGGCCTGCTAAAAATCAGCGCTGAAAATGTCAAAAGCGACGATAATTTGCCCATCCTAAGAAAAGGAAATTATGTAAAAATATCCATCGGCGACCACGGGAAAGGAATCGCGAAAAAGAATCTGAATAAAATTTTCAACCCCTATTTTTCGACTAAAAAAATGGGGAATAAAAAAGGCACCGGCCTGGGATTATCGATTTGCCACTCGATTATTAAAAAGCACGGCGGGGACGTAACGGTAGAGTCAAAATACGGTAAGGGCACGACATTTCACATCTATTTACCCAGTGCCAACGGAAAAGCAAGCCATCAAAAAGCAGCCGTTACATCCGAACAGGAAATCCCGATTTTTGGTGAAGGCCGAATTTTGGTAATGGATGATGAAGCCATGATTCGCAAATTAGCCGGTGAATTATTGACCTACTTAGGTTATGAAGTTGATTTTGCAATGGATGGCACCGAAGCGGTGAAACGCTACAAACAGGCGATGACTTCAAAAAAGCCCTTTAATGCTGTCATACTGGATTTGACCGTAAAGGGTGGTATGGGCGGTAAGAAAGCTATTCAAGAACTCACCAAAATTGACCCGCACGTGATCGGTATCGTATCCAGCGGCTACTGCAATGATCCCGGCATTACCGACTATGGTCGTTACGGGTTTAGCGGGGTAGTTGCCAAGCCGTATACGATGGGTGAACTGGGCGAAAAATTAAATCAGGTTATGTCAAGCCAGCAAAATTAATTCCTCCTTAATAAACAGCCATCACCTTCCGTCAAACTAAAACAATTCCCCGAATCTCCAGTTTTACATATAGTGGTTGTCAAAAAAACGTTCCGGTATTCAAACGTTTTTTTTCTACAACCACTTATGCCGCACTTCCGTAATTGGGTGTTTTCAAACCCGCATTGATTAAGTCACTGCTGTGCCTTTGTTTTTTACCGCCGATAGCGGTAAAATCCAAGCCGCCCGCTCCGCGGGTGGTCCGTGACTCGGAACATTGTTATGGAAAACGGTATAAACTTTAGTTCACTTTAGTCACTTCTTTTTTTAGATGGCTTCTTAAAATCCTTGCCTCCATAAGGCCATTTGATCTAAAATTGACCCAATTGCCATGATTAAAATTTACTTAAATAAAAGCCAAGCAACCATTATGCTCGTTTTGATGGTCGGGATTATCTGCGGCAGCATTGCCGGAGCATTTTTTGCGCTTACACACGATCTGCCCCAGATCCGTTCGCTTGAAAATTTCAAGCCCGATGCCGTTACCCGTATCTACTCGGTCGATAAAGTTGTCTTAGCGGAACTTTTCATCGAAAAACGAGAACCCGTACCCCTGGAAACGATTCCCAAGTTTTTAACGGCAGCGTTGGTTGCAACAGAAGACCGCAAATTTTATAAGCACAGCGGTGTGGACCTCAAAGGAATTGCACGCGCCATCATCAAAGATATCAAGGCCGGCGAATTTGTTGAAGGTGCCAGTACCATTACCCAGCAGCTGTCAAAAACCCTGTTTCTGACCTCTCGAAAAACTCTGGTGCGTAAAATCAAAGAAGCCATTTTAGCCTTTCAACTGGAGCGCCGCTACACCAAAAATGAAATACTGGAATTGTACCTCAATCAGGTTTATTTCGGAAGCGGTGCCTACGGAGTGCAATCGGCGGCCAAAATATTTTTCGGAAAATCTGTAGGGGATTTAAACCTGGCCGAATGTGCGCTGGTGGCCGGTATGCCCAAATCACCTTCGCGCTATTCACCTCTGGTCAATCCGGATCTGGCCATCAAAAGGCGAAACACCGTATTAATGCAAATGCGGGACACGGATATCATTTCAGATGCCGCCTATCAGCAGGCGGTTAAAGAGGAGGTTTATACAAAAGGCCGCAAGTTCATGCAGTCAAAAGCACCTTATTTTGTAGAATATGTAAAAAAAATCCTCGAAGATGAACTGGGTTCTACCCGATTGTATAAAGGCGGTCTATCTGTTTTCACCACGCTTGATTACCGGCTGCAATTGGCAGCCGAAAATGCGGTGTCTGACGGACTCACGGCTTTGGCTGATCGGATGCAGCAGACTCAGATAGCGGATCCCGATCCACAGGGCGCGCTAATATCCATTGATTTAACCTCCGGTGGCATTCTATCCATGGTGGGCGGTAAGGACTTTCATGCCAATCGTTTTAACCGCGCCACCATGGCGCTCAGACAGCCCGGATCGGCTTTTAAACCATTTGTTTATGCCTATGCAATCGAACAGGGCTTTGCCCAAAATAAAAAAATCCTCGATGCACCGGTTGTATATAAAGGAGCACAGGACGGAGAGGATTGGAAACCTGAAAATTTTTCTTTAGGTTATAAAGGCGAAATGACGCTGCGGCGCGCGCTGGTAATCTCACAAAACATTCCAGCGGTGCGACTGCTGGAGATGCTGGGGCCTTACTCCGTAGCCCAATTTGCTCATCAGCTCGGCATCAAATCACCGCTTGCATCCGATTTATCATTGGCACTGGGCACATCTGAAGTCACCCTTATGGATTTGACATCCGCATTCTCCACATTTCCGAACAAAGGCGAAAAGATTAAGCCATTTGGTGTTTTGGAAGTTGTCGATCGGCAGGGACGCGTAATCTGGCGGGCAAAATCCCAGAAACGCCTGGTGATGTCACGCACCGGTGCAGCCATTGTGACCAATATGCTGGAAGGCGTAATTAATGAAGGCACCGGAAGACGGGCACGTATTCTCGGAAGAGCTGTCGCCGGTAAAACAGGAACCACAAATGATTACAAAGACGCTTTGTTTATCGGCTTTTCGCCGTCGATTATTGCCGGCGTTTGGGTGGGTCAGGACCTGGGAGGCAGTCTGGGCGAAAAAGAAACCGGTGCCAGGGCTGCGTTGCCCATATGGATTGATTTTATGAATGCGGCTTTCCAAAGAGATCCGCATCAATATTTCGACATTCCGGATGATGTCAGTCAGATTCGCATGGATCCGCTAACCGGATTAGCGCAATCGCAAGATTCAAAACAGGCTGTCGTTGCCTTATTCAAAAAAGGCACCGAACCCCGCAAACTTCGCTAAAGTTATTGCCATTCAGCCCGCAGCTTTCATCTTTAACCTAACCCGGACAAGCCGGAACAAATTGCCACCAAGGCACCAAGACACCAAGCGAAACCTTTGGTTAATATTCATCTTTGCGCCTTTGTGTCTTGGTGGCGAAAATGTTTTGCCATTAAATGCGCACAATTCACAATTAAGACTTTAAAATGAGCGTTTCAAATTTAGGTTTAATTAAACAACAAACAATGTTATTACAGCGACATTTTTCTAATTTATAGCTGTAGGAGCAGCATCTTGCTGCGATATTCGCGGCTGGCCTGCGACGAGCTCAGCCGAGTCGAAGCCGCTCCCACCTATCAAAAATATTTCCTAGCGACAAAGTGTCGCTGTAATATTATGAAGGCACCATTATGATTCGAAAAGCGACCATTAAGGATGTCAAACCAATTCACGTGCTTTTACAGGAATACGGTAAAAAAGAGGAGCTTCTCGCCCGCCCCTTAAGCGAGCTATACGATCATCTCAGGGATTTTTGCGTCTATGTGGACGATAAGAATCACAATATGATCGGCTGTTGTGCACTCCAATTCTGCTGGGAGGATCTGGCCGAAATTCGATCTTTGGCTGTGCATCCCGATCATTTGGGGAAAAACATCGGAACCGAACTTGCGAAAACTGTCCTTACCGAAGCGAAATCCTTCAATGTCAAAAAAATATTCACCCTGACGTATAAACCGGACTTTTTTAAGCCATTCGGGTTTGTCGAAATAGAGCGCTCAGAACTGCCACTAAAAATCTGGGGGGATTGCATGATCTGTGTAAAGTTTCCGGACTGCGATGAAATTGCCATGATGAAAAAACTTTAATGATGAATTGAGGAATTCAGAATTTCAGAAAGAAGTTTAAACGCGCAGATCTTATTCACTTAAGCTTTAAAGAAAAAAACGAAAAAACTGGTTTTAAAAACTTAGCTTTTGTTCGAGGGCAAGGCGTCGATTCGATTCAAAAACAGAGCGTACAGGTTAGTACGTGAGGCTTTTGAATCGGATCGCAACACAGCCATCGGGCAAAAGATGAGAATTTTGAAACCAGTTTTTTAGGTGTAGATAACGTTTAGCGGTATGGGCGGATACTTCCACACGCCCGGTTTTGGCAGGATATGCTGCTCACCGACCGTTAACCAGTTCAGGTCCGATTTAATGTCGCGCAGTTTTCCATCTTCAGGTTCGCGGGCATGGTATGTTCGGGCATAGCTTGCCTGGAATATGCAAACCCCGCAGCGTTTCTGCCGTGCCACAACATAATTCTTCGTGAAAGTCCGGGCTGATAGACCATGGGATTCAGCAATTTCATCCAACTCCTTGATGGAACGCTTTATCAAAACTGATTTGGAAATACCGCGTTCGGAAATGCGAATCAATGCTCTGGATTCACTGCTGCCCACATATACAGTGGAAATTCCCGGAATTCGTTTTAAATACTGGGCAGCCACAATAGCGGCAGTTCTTCTTCCGCCGACCATCACCGGCAAACCATAATATTCAAAAAATTTTTTTTGGATCTCTTCAGCATACTTATCGCCCTTTTCAAAAATCTCTTTGGAAATATACCTCAAGCTTTGAGCCATGTCTTCCGCAGCTTCGGTTATCGGCCAATCTATCCGCACATAAAAATGGGTGAGGCCGAATCGATTTTTTGCCCGGCTGGCCGTGTCTCCCTGTATGAGCAAGGCATAATCGATCGGCAGCATAATTTTCAAAAAATTTTTAAAGTAGATCGATTCCAGATACTTCCAATTGCGGTCAAACTTATCTGAAAGGGGTAACGATTTAAAGCGCAGAAGATTCTTTTTAGTCGTTTTGTTGGCATCGAAAAATCGAATATACTTTTTATGCTCAGGTAATACTGCATCTTCTACAAAAATAACGAGAAATGCATTCTGAGATTCGTATTCCCGATCGGGAATACGGCCCCGGGGTTTCAACTCCCGTTTTTCAACAAAAGGAAAAGAGATCTGACGAGAGATAAAATTTTTATATGAATCAATAAGAGCATGCCGTAGTAAAAATTGATCCAGCTCATCTCTTAACAACTCATAATAGGATCGCCTTACTTTTTCGGCCTGACTGAGTTCTTCTCTGTAATTCCAGTATGCCAATGCCTTCTCCTATTACAAACGGCAAAGCCGGTGATCTCTGACCTGGCTCAAAGGACCAGGTTTTCAATTTTAGAATCAATGTTTACCGTTATATTATCATGATTTATCATATAGTTAAAGCGGTAAAATCGCCGGGCAGACTCGCCGCATGTGGTGATAGGAATTGATGGCTAGTTATTTATTATTTAATTTTTCAACCCAAAGGTAAATTCTTTCTCGATAAGCATAGCAAAGGAAGGCCAAAATCAGGCAGGCTCCAATCATAACTCCAAACTGAGCATAATTTTGTTCATAAAGGAAGGCACCCTGCAGGCTTAAAGCAAATGTGCCCGGCATTCTGCCAATTCCGGTTAGCAAAATAAATATTTTAATAGGCAGGGTGCTTAATCCAAGCGCCAGGCACAAATAGTCTTTGGGAAAGCCCGGAAATAAAAACAAGATAAACAAAAAAATCACGCCCTGGCGTTTGAGCACCCCGTCGATTTTTTCAAACTGATGAGCCGGGATCAGTTTCCTGACATAACGCTTACCTAAAAAACGTCCAATGATAAAGTTAATCCAGGAACCCACTGTCAAACCAATGCTGGAATAGATAAATCCCGGCAACGTTCCAAACAAATAGCCTCCAATGAACCCCGTCGCTTCACCCGGCACGGGAGCAAACATCACCTGTAGAATCTGGATCAACATAAAAACCGGAGGCGCACTGGTTCCAAAGGAGGAAATGAGGTGCTTAATTTGTTCTCTATCGGAAAACAATCGATATAAATCGGTGATTTTTTCCCAAATCGGAATGCGAAACCAAAACCCCACAAAGCCAAAAACAATCAGAGCCAATATGATGGAGATCTTGAATTTATTTGCAGCAGCTGTTGAGGGCATAATTTGCTGGAATTGGATATGCGGATGGCAGATAGAGATCCGCCGCTACTTTTTGACCCTTATTCTGGCCTTATGTTCGATTTCTACTTCTTATTATAATTTCGTTTTTGACGGGCTATCGCTTTTTTTCGAGACCATCTTTCAATAAAACTGATCGTGCCGGACCCATAGGCGCGCTTTACCCGCTCTTCTTCAACTTTAATGCCCTCCGGCCCCTTAACGGCTGTTCTCAGGCACTCTGTTTTACAGAAACAGACCATACAACTTTCCGGCGTATGTCTTAAACCGTCTTTTGCCAACGGAAAGACATTATCCAGTTTTCCGAAACAATAAGGATGTTCTGTTTTTGGGTGTGTCATTTATAATGATAGAATTCATCCAATATTCAATTGGTTCTAAGTCCCCTACTCTGTCAGCTTTTCAAACTCCCGGTTCATACGCTCAATGTAACCTTGATCGGCAAAGCTGAAATAGCGATTGTCTCCAATAATGATATGCTCATGAGCGACCAGCCCCATCACCTTGCAGGCAAAAACCAGTTGACGGGTAATCGCAACATCTTCAGAAGAAGGTTTTGGATCCCCCGAGGGGTGATTGTGCGCAAAAATTAGAGCCGCGGCATCATGACTCAAGGCTGTCTGAATGACTTCACGCGGATATACACTACTTGCGGTTAAGGTTCCATCTGAAAGGGTATCTGCAGCAATCACCTGGTTTTTAGAATCCAGAAATATAACTTTGAAAAATTCTCGGTTTTTATCTCCAATGCTGTGGTACAGGTAGTCAAAAAGCGCCTTGGAATCATTAAGGGCATCTTTATGGATGAGTTTCTTTTTAAGATATCGATCCGCAACGGCCTTGATGAGTTTAATGCCGAAAAAGTTTTTCGGACCGATGCCGTTAACCCGACATAGTTCCCGGGGCGCGGCTTCGAGCACACCTTGAAGCGTTTTAAACCTTAACAGGGCCGCTTTCGCGGCATCTTTACAATCTTTTCTTGGCATCGCCAGGGTGAGCAAGAGTTCGATCACCTCGTAATCGTGAAATCCATCAAGACCGCTGGCAAGAAATCGCTCACGCAGCCTTTGCCGGTGACCCTCGCCTTTATGCGCTTTTTTTGCTTCCATCAGTGGCTATAGAAGTGCTTTCGGTTCTAAGTTATTTTTGGTATCAAATGCTCATTGGGTTCTAGGTTCAGAGGTTCAAGGGTTGCTTCGGAAGCCTTCGACATCACATCTATCCTCTTTCTGTTTTTATCTAACCTCTGAACCTTTGAACGTTGAACCTTTGAACCAGAAGACTGACACCTGACACCCGAAACCCTGGTCAAACCCCGTAACACGAAACTCGCAACCCGTCTCCCAGTTTAATTCTCATCCAGCTCTTGCCTGAGCGTACGGGTCATTAAACGGTAAACTGCATCTTTGGGTGCCAGATCTTCATAAAGAATGCGATAAATCTCGTGGCATATCGGCATTTCAACGCCCAGTTTACGAGAAAAATTATAAACGGATTTCGCATTTTTTACACCCTCAGCCACCATGTGCATTTCATTCAATATTTCTTGAAGTTTTTTTCCACGGCCTAATTGCATGCCGACCGTATAGTTTCGGCTGAGATTACCCGTGCAGGTTAATACCAGATCTCCAAACCCCGCGAGTCCGGTAAATGTTCTTGGATTGGCACCCAGATGAAGCCCCAGGCGGCGAATTTCGGTCATTCCTCTTGTCATAAGGGCAGCTCGCGTATTCAAGCCCAGTCCGAGGCCGTCTAACATACCGGCTGCAATGGCAACAACATTTTTAACCGAACCACCCAGTTCAACACCGATAATGTCATCACTTGTGTACACTCTGAAATACGATGTCGCAAATACAAGTTGAACTAAAGAAGCGATAGCCGGATTCTTACATGCGACCGTCACCGAAGTTGGCATTTTTTGGGCGACTTCTTTGGCAAAACTGGGGCCGGAAATCACCGTCAACCGGTCTTCCTTAACTTCGGGAAGCGTCTCTTTGATGACGCCTGACATGGTCAGATGTGTTTTTTGCTCGATGCCTTTGGAGGCGGACGCTATAATAGTATCCGTGGAAAGATGCCCGGCCATTTTTTGAGTCACGTCTCGCATCACATGTGAAGGCACGACGATCACAATTAGATTCTTATCCGATACAACACCGGTCAGGTCATTTGAAGAGGAAAGATTGGGCGAAAGGGAGTGGTCCGGAAGAAAAAGTTTATTTTTATGAAATTCTTCAATTTGGCTCTTAACCTCTTTTTCAAAGGCCCAAAGTTCGACTTGATAACCTTTGCATGCCAGCATATCGGCAATGGCCGTCCCCCAACTTCCGGCTCCCACAACGGCTATTTTGAATTTCTTCGGATCAATTTCACTTTTTGTTTCCATAAACCTAATCTTCTTTTTCGGCCAGCCTTGCGGCGCCGACAACTCGTTCGACAGCTTCCATCCCCATAACTTTCACACCCTGGGTATTGCGGCTAATTACAGATATTGAACTAATCGGCGTTCGAATCACTTTACCGATGTTGGTCATCAGCATCAAATCGTCATCTTCTGTAACCAGCAGGATTGCCACCACCGGCCCGTTACGCTCGCTGGTTTTAATCGAAATTACGCCTTTACCCCCACGTTTCTGGACCGGATATTCATCAATAGAGGTTCGCTTTCCGTATCCATGCTCGGTAACGGCAAATAGCGTTTGACCGTGGCTGAGTACTTCCATGCCCACGATTTGATCTCCTTCAGCCAGACGCATTCCCCGAACCCCGGTGGCGATTCGACCCGATGGGCGGATATCGGATTCGTGAAAGCGGATGGATTTTCCCATACGCGCTCCTAGGAATACATTCAGGGTTCCATCGGTAATACGTGCTGCGATCAATTCATCGCCCTCAAGAAGATTCAGCGCAATGATGCCGCCGGATCGCGGGCGGCTGAACGCCATTAAATCTGTCTTTTTAATCACTCCATTTTTGGTCGCCATCAAAACGTGATAGCCCGGCTCAAATTCCGGTACCGCCAACACAGTCGTCAGCCTTTCATCTTTTCCGAAATTCAGCAGATTCACAATTGCCTTCCCAAGGCTCATACGGCCGGCCTGGGGCATGTCATAGACCTTGCGCCAGTAAACTTTCCCCTGATTCGTAAAGAATAGAAAGGTGTGGTGGGTGGAGGCCACAAATAAATGTTCGACGAAATCATCTTCTTTGGTCCCCATCGCGGTTTTGCCTTTACCGCCCCGGCGTTGGTTTCTGTAAAGCGTGATTGGATTGCGCTTAATATATCCCTGTTTGGAAATGGTGACAACCATATCCTCTTCAACAATCATATCTTCGATAGTAATTTCCTTGGTCTTTTCAATAATCTCCGTATAACGCTGATCTCCGAACTTCTCCTGTATCCCCGAAAGCTCATCTTTAATAATATTGAGCACCTGTTTTTCGCTGGCAAGGATCTCTTTAAATCTGGCAATATTTTTGATAATATTTTTATAATCCTGCTGAATCTTATCGCGCTCAAGACCGGTGAGCCGCTGCAACCGCATATCCAAAATTGCTTGGGCTTGTTTTTCGGTCAGACTAAATTTCTTCATTAGCTGGGATTTGGCCTCCGCCGGCGACTTGGACGCGCGAATCAAGGCCACCACATCATCCAGATTATCCAATGCAATCTTTAAACCCTCAAGAATATGCGCCTGGTCTTCCGCCTTTCTCAGATCATAGCGGGTCCGCCGGGTAACGATATCCTTGCGGTGAAGAATGAAATAATGCAAAATCTCCTTAAGATTTAGAATTTCAGGCCGTCCATTGACAACCGCCAGTAAAATAATTCCAAAACTATTCTCCATGCGGGTATGCTTGTAAAGCTGATTGATGATTACGCCGGCGATCTGATCTTTTTTTAGGCCGAGTGCGATTCGCATCCCCTCACGGTCTGATTCATCCCTGACATATCTTATGCCTTCGATTTTTTTATCTCTTATCAGTTCAGCGATCTTTTCAATCAGCCTGGCTTTATTTACCTGGTAGGGTAGCTCCGTAACGACCAGGGTCTCTCTCTGGGTGCGTTTATCTTTTTCAACAATAAGCCTTGCCCTTATGCGGACCGTACCTCGTCCGGTTTGATAGGCAGCTTTTATGCCCTCAGTTCCATAAATCATACCGCCTGTAGGAAAATCAGGACCCGGCACAAGTTCAATAAGCTCATCAACGGAAACCTCCGGGTTATCGATAAGGACTTTTAAGGCTTCAATTACTTCAGACAGATTGTGGGGCGGAATATTAGTGGCCATACCCACGGCGATACCGGACGACCCGTTGATCAGCAAACTGGGGATCTTGGCCGGCAACACGGAGGGCTCAAACAAGGACTCATCATAGTTGGGAGCGAAATCAACCGTCTCTTTTTCTAAATCTTCCAGCATCTCATGGGCCATCCGCATCATTCGGATTTCCGTATACCGCATGGCTGCCGGAGGATCGCCATCAATGGAGCCAAAGTTGCCCTGGCCATCAACGAGCCGATATCGCATGGAAAAATCTTGGGCCAGACGCACAATCGTATCATAAACAGCCGCATCACCGTGGGGATGAAATTTGCCGATCACATCGCCAACAATGCGAGCCGATTTTTTGTATGGTTTGTTCCAGTCATTTTTTAATTCCCGCATGGCATATAGGACACGCCGGTGAACCGGTTTTAGTCCATCGCGCACATCCGGCAATGCCCTGCCGATGATTACGCTCATGGCGTAATCAAGATATGATTTTTTCATTTCTTTTTCGATGCTGATTTCAGCAAGACTATCGCTTTGATACATCTCAACTCCCAACTGCAAAAAAGTTATCGTGGATGGGCACTATCTAACATTTACTTACAATACAAATATTATTCAAAGCCTGAAGATACAGGCATCTATTTTGCGCTTTCTACCAGCTGTTGATAACTCGCCTGATAAATTTCTGCCAGGGTTAAAAACGCGGTTACCACCAGCGGACCGTAAATAATGCCCAGTATTCCGAATAGCTTCAGCCCGCCAATGATGGAAAGAAACACGATCAGGCTGTGCATCCGCACCCGCTTGCCCACCAATCTGGGTTTAAAGAAATATTCAATACTACTCGAAAGGATTATATAAAATATCAGGAAAAATATACCGGCACCTATGCGCCCTTGCAAAAATAACAAAATCGCTGCCGGCACAAACACGCCGCCAATTCCCAAAATCGGTAAAAAGGCCAGCAAAACCATGATGACGCCCCACAGAAAAGGCGATTTTAGGCCAAACAGGGCAAAAACAATCCCGCCTAAAATACCCTGGATCAGGCCGCCCAGTCCATTGCCCAGAAGAATGGCAGTTGCAATATCTTTGAATTTTTGGATCAACTTTTGGTCCTGATCCTCCGGCAAGGGGGAAAGTTTGACGATAAAAGAAACCAGCCGCTCACTGTCAATCAACAGGTAAAAAATAATTAAGAGCATGAAAAAGAAGTTAACGATAAATTTGAGCACATTGGTGGTGATGGATCTGGCCTGCTCATACAAGAAAAGTCCTACCACCCGGCCGACTTCGGCAATCGCGCTGTTGAGTTGCTCACCGGTAATTTCAATTTTAAATCTGGCAAGGAATTGGTTGATGGTTTCAAATATGTCACTTTTTTCAAGAAGTTCCATAATGGGTTTGCTTTGTAACGCGCCTCTTGCCGTTAAATACAGGTCCCAGGCTTCATTGGCTAAAATCCCCACAAAAAACGAAAGAGGCAGGAAAAGAACGAAAAAAATCAGAACACAGGTCAACAGGGATGCAACGGTTGGATTAAATTTTCGATTCAAGAGTTTATAAACCGGAATAAAAATTCCGGTAACCACGATAGCCAGGATGATGACCGATATAAATGGCCACAGAAGCCAGCCCATCATGATGCAGGACAAGGTAAAAACAGCCAGAAAAAACCATAAAATTAAATTCGGGGGACTCTGATTGCTCACATTCCCTCCTAATCAAAATTAGGAATCAACAACTAAAATAACCGATCGGTGACAAACGTCACAACGCAAAGTTATTGCCTGTGAAATAGGTTGGCCATTGCATTAGCAATAATCAAGAGAGGGCTCTTATAAGGTTTGAGGACAGGCTTTTTATTTGGCGACAAACCCTCCGGCTACAAATACAAGAAGGGTTTCATAAATAAAAACAGGGGTCCAGCTGTCAAATATGGCATAGACAATCCCGCCGCCAATGATGGCCGGAACGGCACAAAAAACTAATATACCCAGCTTACGACTGACGTCCATTGGAATGAACCTCCTTTTGCCGATGGCCGCAGGGCGCATCGCAGTTTGGATAATTAAAAGCTAAAATCGGATAACTAACCGGAACTAATAAGAATCGGTCAGAAAAAAGATCATCAATAGCACGATCGCCGGCACTGTTAAAAAACCCCAATATTTTCAATGGGATTGATGGCTACAAATTTAACTAACTATTAGCAATTATTACAAAAAAAGTAAAGAAAAAAACGATAATAAAGGTTCAGGGTTCAACGTTCAACGTTCAACGTTCAAGGTTGAAGAATCGAAAAATTTTATAAAAACTAACCTCTGAACCCGGAACTCGGAACCTCTGAACCTCTGATTTAGCGTTCTACAATCATCGCCATGCCCATTCCGCCGCCAATGCACATCGTAATTAGCCCGGTGTTATAGCCCTTGCGTTGCATATGATTCA
>Ga0114923_10001532_pt1 | contig 16013 bp, 14 predicted proteins | sample SumtaG_FD_89578 | JGI IMG/M metagenome (GOLD analysis project Ga0114923, IMG submission 89578) | Deep subsurface microbial communities from Indian Ocean to uncover new lineages of life (NeLLi) - Sumatra_00157 metaG | ecosystem: Environmental > Aquatic > Marine > Oceanic > Sediment | place: near...
GATATTTGCCATTCATGAATCTGTTTTCTCTTTTCCTCCCAACTTCCTTGAAACCTAATTTCTCATACACATGAATTGCTCTTCTATTATTTGGATAAACACCTAATTCTATTCGATGTAAATTGATGTAATTAAAACCAAATTCCAGTAATATTTTCATTGCATCAGTACCATATCCTTTATCCCAGTTGTTTTTATTGTAGATGAATATCCCGAGATCTGCTGATCGTGCTCTATTTCTTTGAATGAATACTGATCCATGACCTAGAAATTCCTGTGTTTTCTTGTCTTCAATTGCAAAGATATACCCTTTACTCTCCTTTCGTAATTTCCAACTGTTTCTAATGAAATCCTCTCTATCTTGTCTTGAATCTGGCGTAGCTCTTCCGGCATTATGTCTGGTTTCCAAATCATTCCAGTGTTCCATAATGACATCTAAATCTGTTAATTCTAAGGATCTAAGTCTTACCTTTTTGCCCTCATACAAGCAAATCACCTTAGTCTATATTCATTTTAATCAATAAAGATGTTTTTCGGAAGAACAGCTCGAACTCCTGGAGTAATATCTACGAATTGACTTACTCTGAAATCTACTGCACAACTACATAGAGCATATGCTTCTTCTCGAGTAAGATTCTTCTCTTCTACTAACCAATCAATCATATCTCGAAGAGCTATTTTAGCAGCTGCATCTGCAGTTTCACCCCATGCTGTTGTCATAAAGTATTCATCATTTTCATATTGTGGACGATTTATCTTCTTCTTCTTGTTGACTACTAGCTTTATGGTTACATCCGCATCTATTTCAACTGCAGTTCCACACACTTCTCCATCACCTTGAACAGCATGAACATCACCAACACCGAAAAGTGCCCCTTCAACAAATATTGGTAAATAAACAGTAGTCCCTACTCTACAAGCCTTAGAATCCATGTTCCCACCATATTCTTTTGGAATAAGTGTTCCATGGGAACCTTCAGTTGGAGCAACAATTATTGTTCCAGGGAAAGGATCAATTGGTATCTTTATCTTATCACTAAATTCCGCATAACCATCTTTTATTGGTATAATTCTTGTCCATGGATCAGGATAATCTTCATGAATAAATCCAAAACTCGGGATGATACAACAGGATCCTTGTTCCGCTAAATCTATTTTCTCTATATGAACTTCAAGAGTGTCACCAGGTTCTGCTCCTTCAACAAATACTGGTCCAGTTGCAGGATTTATATGATCCATATCGAAATTAATCGGTAAATCCTCTGGTTTCTTAATAACTTGGTTGAATGCATCTCGACATTCAAAAATAATTGTTTCTCCAGACTTGATTGTAAGAACTGGCTTATTCTCTTTATCTGCTTTGAAAACAACATCATTCATAGATACTCTGTGGATTTTTTCTTTGGACATTTCAATCAGTAATAATGAGAATATATTGAAATAAAAATATTACACTGGTAAAAGTTTCAAATAAAGCGATTAAATTTATTAAGTCTATAATTTTTGTATCTTTATGAAAGAGATTTATGAGATGCAAGTAAAGCCAAGAGCTTTAGATATAACTGTAGATGAAGAAGTGAGATTCACTGCAATAGTAGATTATTTACAATTGATTGCTTACGAACATGCGTATAATCTTGAATTGAGTTTCCAGCAAACTTTCAAACAAAACTTGACTTGGTATTTGCTTAGGAATTATATTGAAATGCACAAGTATCCAAAGTTAAATGATTTGTTAACAGTCCGTTCCTGGGTTGCTCACAGCGAGAGTGATATGTATTCCTTAAGGGATTTTCAAATTCTGGATGAATCAGGGAATATAATTTGTAGTGCAACTAATAGTTGGATTTTGTATCATTTCATAAAGAAACGACCGGTTAGTTATATAGCTCATTTTTCTGATAGACCATTCCGACATGAGCGATCAGTTGTTTATGACTTTCCAAAATTAGAATTACCGGAAAAAATTGATGAAAAAGTGGAATTGACAGTAAGACGATCAGATCTTGACCTCAATAAACATGTAAATAACAGGGTGTATCTAGAATGGGCTCTTGAGAGCATGCCTAAGAAGTACATAGAGAAATATCGTATTTCTAAATTTGAAATCAGCTTTAAAGGACAAGCATACCACAAAGACAAAGTTTTGGTGGAAACAGAAATTAAAAAACTATCAAAAAAAGAAGATGGAATTGTAGCAATTAGTAAAATTAGTAAAATGAAAAAAGGAGAATTGTTAACCAAAGTGAAATCCTATTGGAAATCAATTTAGTTTTGCTTTTCGTGAAAAGCTTGTTCTCCGTATTCAAAAGCACGTTTGTTAGATTCGACTGTTTGTGGGGGTACCATATCCAAGACAGTATTAAGGAGTGTGTCTCGTTTTATCGGTAATTCTTCGGATGATGCTAAACTCCCAAGCATAACAACATTAGTCATCACTTGGGATCCAGCTTTAATTGCAAGTTTTGAGGCTTCAATTTCGACTAATTCTTGTGTTTCACTAAGTCTGGAAATAATTTCGTCTAATTCAGGATAATCAGATAATCCAAGATGTGCGTCAACACCAATATAAGGGTCATTGTTTAAGAGTACTTTTGCATTATCCTTTAGTAATTTCATTTGTCGCAAAGCTTCAAGTGGTTCAAAAGCAAGAAGAATATCACCACTTCTTTGGGGCATGATAACACCTTTAGCATCAGAACCAATTCGTAAGTAGGAGACAACAGTCCCACCTCGAATTGCTAAACCATGAGAAGCTCCAATTCTAACATTAAAACCTTCTTTCATAGCAGCTTGAGCTAGAATTCTTGTTGTAAGAATCACGCCGTTACCACCAACACCACAAATTATTATGTTCATTTTCCAGCAACCACCTGTTTTGTTTTTAAGGGAATTTGTATTTCCCTCGGAATCGATATAGCAAGCTGAGGACAGACTTGTACACACAACCCGCAACCATTGCAATTAGGTAGAATTAACAGATGTTCATTTTCACCTGAGGACCAACCAAAAGCTGGACAACCAAGTTTCTTCATACAAATTTTGCAACCCGTGCAATTTTCGACTGTCACTCTAGCTCTGATCACTTTTTCATTTGTAATTCGACGTTCTCTTCCAGCAAGAATTGCACATTCTCCTCGAGAGATTATAACCTTAGGTCCATCATCTTCGAGATGCCTAGTTATTGTATCTTGGAGAAGCTCTGTTTGAAATGATTCAATAACTTTGATATTCTCAATTCCAAGACCATTGACAATATTAACTAAATCAACCTCAGGAGTTGGTTCACCCATTAAATTACGACCTGTACAAGCATTAGGCTGATGTCCAGTCATTCCCGTTATTGAATTATCAAAAATTATAACTGTTATCTTTGATTTATGCTGTACGGCATTCAAAAGTGATGGTATGCCTGAATGTAGGAATGTGCCATCTCCAATCACTGCTAAGATTGGTTCTTTCACACCTGATTGGTACATACCAGAAGCCATAGCTATTGAAGCACCCATACAAATACAAGTATCAATTCCGGCAATTGGTTCATGAACTCCTTGATTGTAGCATCCTCTATCACCTAGTATAACTCCACCTTTCTTACTTTTTCTTAGGGCCTCTTTTATTGAGTAATAAGTTGCTCTATGAGGACATCCTGCGCATAGTGCTGGTACCCTTTTAGTGAGCATTTCTTCTACTTCTAAGTATGGTTTAGTTAATTCTTCACTAAACTTGACTTTGAATAGCTTCTCAATTCCTCCCCCTACAAGATCTGGATTCAATTCTCCAATGCGAGGCATTATCTGGTCTTCTTTCCCATGTATTATTACCTCTATTCCTTCTCTTTGAGCAAAAGCTCTTACTTGCATTTCAGTTACCGGTTCACATTCTTCTATAATTAGAACTTTTTCAAGTCCTTCAAAGTAATCGTTTAAGAGTTGTTTTGGAAGAGGATAAGTGGTTGCTAATTTTAGCACCTTTGCACTGACTTTAGTTTTCTCTAACACTTCTTCTACATAAGGATAAGTTAATCCAGAAGCAATAATACCAAATTCTGTTTTAAATGGATTAGTTTTTGTTGTTATTTCTCCTTTGTCTATTAAGATTACTTTATTCCAAGGATTAGTTTCGTTAATCACTGCTGCTCTGTTAATCTTTTCAGTTAAAATTGGTTGTCTTGCTCGAGATAAAGTGGAAACCATCACATATCTTTTCGGGTCTTTTTCGAAATGTCCTTCTCTTTTCGGTGGAGTAATTTCTCCAAATGTTACATCGAAATAAGAATGACAAATCCTTGAAGTTATTCTAACAAAAACTGGTAATTGAAGTTCCTCTGACAACTCAAAAGCATATTTCGTCATATCTTTTGCCTCTTGTCCATCCATTGGTTCAAGAACCGGGATTTTGCCTAACATTCCGAAATACCTTGTGTCTTCTGCGTTTTGCGAAGAGTGTTGCCCAGGATCATCAGCAGTAACGACTACCAAACCAGCATTGACTCCAGTTATGGCAATTACAAGCAAAGGATCAGCGATTAAATTCACACCAAGCATCTTTGTTACCATGACTGACCGAACACCGGCAAGTGCAGCTCCTGCTGCAACTTCAAATGCAACAGCTTCATTAACTGAATGTTCTGCATGAAAACCTAATTGTTGTGCAATTGGTCCGAGATTATCAAGAATCTGAGTTGATGGTGTACCAGGAAAAGCTGTTGTTATTCCTGCACCAGCTTCTATAATTCCCCTGGCAATGGCTTCATTACCTGTTAATAAAACTCTTTCACCAGCATTTCTCAGCAGGTTTTTATTGACTTTCATATATTACTACCTCACTGTTTTATTATGCAGTGGTTAGGATATATTTGTCAAGGATTATTGCTATCACTGTGTTACTCTTAGAATTATTAGTTAATTGTACAGCGAAGAAATCAATCTTATCTTTGCCATTTTTTTGATTTCTTAAATTTTTATTATCATTAGTTCACTATGAGTCCTAACCAATTTTTCTTGAGCAATGCTCTTTTTATTAGAAGATCATTGTGATTACAAGTCTTCTGTTAAACCGTAACCTTTTTTGCTGCTTTTAATACGTTTTGCTCTTTTCCCGTAAAAAAGTACTCAAAAAATGTTGAATTTCTTTGCTCTTTTTGCTTGAAATGCTAATTTTATAGTAAATTCTTAATATTCTACAAAAGCAAAAATAATTCCTAGAGATTTTGTTTTTTGTTATATATTCAAAATCTCTTTGGCAATAATCATAGCACATCTAATTCCATGACCAGAAGCTATAGAAATTTGTCTGTGAGTTTCACTCACAAGATCACCAACGAAATAAATTCGTTTTTCCTTAATGAACTTGTCAAGTTTTATTTCTGAAGGAATGTGATTTGGGTCACGACCAACAGCTACAAGAATAAAATCTGCTACAATTTCCTCTTTACTCTTAGTTTTTACGATGGGAAGGATTTCTTCTTTTTCTTTTTTCGCAGAGAGTTCTTTGATAACTTGATTTGGTTTGATTGTGATGAATTTGCTCTCTGTAGCTCTTTTAACAAGGAGTGGCAAAGTTTTGTAGTCTTTCGATCGAGTAATTATTGTTATGTGATTCTCCCTATTTGCCAAATTTATCGCATAATCAAAAGCAGCATCACCGCTACCAATGATTGCTATCTTCTTGTTATAGAATAGTTTCTCAAGCATTTTTTCTGGTTCATAGAATAATAAACCGTTTTTCCATAGCTCCTCTTCACCTTTGAGTTTAATTTTTCTGGGTTTAGTTCCAGTTGCAATTACAAGGTAGGTGCAATTATATTGATTCTTTTTGGACTTGAGTAGAAATTCATCTTGTGATTTATCCCAATTAAGACTTATTATTTCATCCTTTATAGTTTCAATTTCTAGATGTTTAAGATGTTCTTCAAGTTTATAGCAAAATTCCACTCCGGTGATTCCCTTTGGAAACCCTAAATAATTTTCAACGAAATTAGCATTTCTAGCTAATCCACCAATCTTATCTTTATCTATTAGAATAACCTCTAATCCATAGCGCTTCAACTGAATAGCTGCTGCGCATCCAGCTGGACCTGCACCAATTACTGCTATCTGACTTTTCTTATTAACCATCATTTTTTCTCTCCAAAAGTTCATTGCTGGTGACTGGTATTCCGAATCCATGACTTGCTGCTTTCAAAGTATTGAGATGAAGTTCTTCTGTATAAGTTGCCAAGCAATCTATTGGTAAGAAGACTTCGAAGTCATAACAGAAAGCACTTCTAGCTGTCGTTTCACAACATAAATGAGTTGCTACACCGGCAATTACTATTTGTTTACAGTTACTTTTTACTAATAAATCATGCAAAGATGTGTCCTTAAAACAATCATAGGTGCTTTTCTCGAGAACAATTTCATCCTTTATTTCAAATCTAGCATCTATTTTTGCTAAGGGATCACTAATTTTCAGAGAATCGCCCCACCATTTATCCATAATAGTTAATTCCTCAGCGTTAGTCTTTAGCCCATATTTTGTAAAAATCACTAATCTATCATTCTTTTTGAATTCGTTTTGGAGTTTCTTTATTGGCTCTATTATTACTTCAACAGCAGGAAGATAAGCATGTGATTTTGGATTGAGGAAAAAATCTTGCATATCAACAATTAGTAAAGCTGCTTTCTGCATTTTAAAATTGAATTCTCTTTTTGAGGAATAAAACTGTGACAGAATTTTTTTCCATTCAGAGATTTTTCTTTCCCTGTTTTCTTGGGTGAAATATTTTTCTTTTTTCACTACCCTCACCTTATACCTAACAAGATTCTTCATATTTCTGAAATTCTTCTATTGTGAATGTTCCATTTTCAAATTTTAATGCATGTTGACCACAATTACTACCAATGTGGTTTTCTTCCAATTCCCCTATACTTAAGAGCACATCAAACCCTTTGTCTTCAATTGCTTTAATTTTCTGCTTAGCAAATTCCCCTGTTTCAGGAGAAATCATGGATTGAATACCATGAGCTTTGGCTTTCTCTGTTGGATTTATTGGAGTTATTTTAATGAAGAATTTCTTTGGATCATAGACTTCTAGGAGTCTATCTTGATCTAGAGGATTCCCTTTCTCAGCAGCAAAATTTAGTGTAATCTTCCGATCCCCTTTTTGCCAGAATGCTTCTCCATATTTTGCTACTTCTTCTAATGTCCAGATTTTGTATGGAATTACTTCTTTTCGAACGACCTCATCTGTGGAATGAATGGAAAATTGTAGTTGGAAATGGCCATTAGGATAAAGATTATTTTTGATTTCTAACATCTCATCCATGAACTTGGTAGCATTACTTGGTGCTATTGTCGAAATACAAGGCATTAATCCAGGAGCATTATATAACTCTGGAAGCTTTCTCATAACCTCTAAAACATCAGGGTTGAGAGCTGGTTCTCCCATTCGAGCAAATTGAACCTTAAATTTCTCCACAGGAATAGTTCGATCAGGATAACGCTTGGAAACCATATGATCAATTTGCTTATACATAACATCGTAAGAGATTTTACCATGATAATAAGTCCCAGCATCACACATAGAGCATTTGACTGGGCAACCGTACATTGTAGAAAGAATCAAAACCCACTTCTTATCTCTAGGAACCGGTGGTTGAAGAGACTCAACAAATTCAAGGAATTTGCTGTCTTCTTGTGCAATATAGAGTATTGCTAAATCATCACGTCCATACTTTGCTACGATTTCCAAATGATAACACCTATATTTCTTTACTTGGAGTTTTATTCAATCCAGATAGCAAAGTCGGATTTAAGAGGGCTCCTTACTCTTAGTGAAATTGTTCCACACAGGCTTTTTAAAATATTCGGAATAACTTCAACTTTAGGAACTATAATGTAAATTAGCTTGTTTTTTACGGTTAAACTAGAAAAAATCTTTTAAATATACATTATGAGAATACAAAAGAAATAATTATCGCATAAAAGTTAATCTGCAGGAGATAAACTTATGTCTAAAAAAATCAAAATTATTACAGATTCTACAAGTGATATTTCACCTAAAATAGCCAAAAAACTCAATATTGACGTCGTTCCATTAAACATCTTTTTTGGCGAAGAAAAATTCAAAGATGGTGTAACAATCTCTGCTTCCGAAGTCTATCAGAGACTCGAAGAAAATAAGGGTCCTTGGCCTACAACTTCTCAACCAGCAGCTCGTGATTTATTGCCTTATTACAATAAAGCATTTGAAGATGGATATGAAACCGTAATATCTGTTCACGTAACCTCAAATATGTCTGGTACATTGAACTCTGTAAACTTAGCCAAACAAATGTTACAAGATAAGGATCTTGTTATTGTAGATAGTACCACAGTTTCCCATAGTTTTGGCTTAATCGTTTATGAGTTGGCAAAACATGTTAAAGCAGGTAAAAGCAAGGATAAATTGCTAAATATATTGCATAACACTCTTATTCCAAATGCTCAGATTTGTGCAGTTGTTGATACTCTCGAATATCTCCACAAAGGTGGTAGAATTGGTCGAGCTCAAAAAATCCTTGGAACCTTATTGAATATGAAACCAATTTTACAAGTCAAAGATGGTTTTGTAGACAGCTTTGGTAAAGTAAAAGGATTCGATGAAGCTTTTAATAATTATGTGAAAATGGTTCCTAAAGTATTTGATAGTTTGTTGACTGATACCGTTTGGATAGGCTATGCAGCAGATGATGAAAATGCTAAGAGGCTTTATGAAGCAATTAAGGATTTACCCAATGCTCCCAAAGAAATCGAGATATATGAAATTGGCCCAACAGTTGGTGTTCATTTAGGTCCAAAATCAATGACTATGTCTTGGATTGGTAATTGGGAAACAGATTGGTTCTTCGGAAAGAGTTGATCCTAAATCAATTCATTTCCTTCTTTTCTTATTTTTCTTTTTAAGAAATAATTTCTGTATTGATCTTTTATTTACTCATCAATTAGTTTATTCTGACAAACTGGACAAGTCTTGTGTTTTCTAAGCCATTCTTCGAGGTATTTCTTAATAAAATACGAGCTGCAAAAAGGGCATTGTAAAACTTCATCATCTTCCTGTATTTCCGTTTTTGATATCATGCATTTCTCGTTCTGAATAGGATAGTCAACTTTTGTAGCAATAATTTTGGCATCACTTGATAGTGATTCTTCTTCCTCAATGGATAACCTCTGAGTTCTGCTAACAGGTTGTCTAGTTCTAGAAGGTGTTTGAGTTCTTGGGGGACTTCTTTTCTTTGGTTTTTTCATATTTATAACAAAAAGCACTGCACCAATAATAAACAACACTACTCCGAAAATTATGAAGAGATAATCATAGTTTGTGCCTTCTACAAATCCATATCTATACAAACCGAAACCAGCAAGTCCTAGACCTGCAATAATTGCAATCCAAGACCAAATACCTAGATATTTCTTTGAAGACATGAATTATTAGTGGGTATCCAAATTATTAAATCTTCTTTATTTTTAATTTTGTTCGACAAATAGGGCAATTAGTGTTTTTATTAAGCCATTCAAGAAGGTATTTTTTCTGGAAATAGTTTTCACAATTAGGACATTGAAGTGCATCTTCTTTGTCTTCGAATGTTGTTCGAGAAATCATACAGATTGCTTTTTTTGGAGGATTTCTTGTTTCAGTAAATAAGTATGTATAAGCTTCATCTTCTATTTCCTGAGTCTTATTTGAAAACCACTCATTTGCTCGAGCAGATAATTCATCTATATTATCATCATCTTCAGACTCTCGATCTATCCTTTCAAGTGGAACTTTTCTAAGATCTTTATTTTTTTCTCTATTTATTATGAAAAAGACAATTGCTATAACAATTGCAAATAATCCAATCGAAAGAAGTGGAATATAGACTTTAGGTTCTCTTGTAAAAATTGTAGCAATACCAACGACAAAGAAAATAATACCAACAATAATTATGTTAATAAATCGTCTTTCTGTATTGCTTAACTCCAATCCCATGAGGTTAAAAGTCTTCACCGTATATATAATCATTATGTTTTTAATTATTGGAGTTAACATCCATATAGGAATGCATTACTGCTTAGAGGAATCTATCTTGAACCAAGTTAGAATCTATGATTTACAGCTGAAAGATTGGAGTAAAATTAGAGAAGATTTGACTGAACAAGTTTACGGAAAATCATTAATCCCAAGTGATTGGTCTAACGTAGCAATTTCTCTAACGAAAGTAGAACCTAATGGAGAATTTCGAAATCACATTGATTCATATCATCATATTTTCTATTTCATAAAAGGAAAAGGTACTGGTTATATTAACAATGAAAAATATGAAATAACACCTGAGTTAATGGTAGAAATTCCTGCAGGCATAGATCATGGATATAAGAATACCGGAAAAGATGAGCTAATTCTATTAACAATCAATATTCCTAAAAAAGAAAAGAAATAATGGCTATTGATTAAACATCAAAGTCCATCATTATATCGTCAGTACTATCTGCTAGAATGTATGTTGGTTGATTCATTTCTGAAGAGCTTTTCCTAACAAAGTGAACTGGTGACTCTATCTCATCTAGTAAACCCTTCTTAACGAAGTCACTTAAGTCGATAGGTATACGAATTTCATTAAGATACTTCCAAATGAGATCATAAGGAGCTTCTTGATATTTCTCTACTAGTCGAATGATTGGTTGAGCTATTTTTTCCAATCTTTCGTCCAGATACTTCTCGATCTTCTGAATTAGTTTGTTCAGTGTTGCTTTGTCTTTTGTTGGATTGCGTACTGTTTCGATGTATATTTCTGTGAAGAACTCTGGATTTATTTCAAGAGCTTGTATAATTGATTCTCTTATTGGTATTTGTTTGTCAAGGATAACTTCGATGTTTGCAAGTCGTCTCATAGATGAAATAATGAAGCTGAAGCTAAAAGTTGGGTCTTCGTTGACAATGAGAGCTCGTAATGCCTTATTTAACAAGTCTCTGCAGTAAACATAGTTTGCTAACAGGATGTTTTCTAGGTCTCTGGAACCCATTTTCTGAATGTCTTCATAGACATCGTGTATTGTTTCATCTTTTGTGTAGACTACTTTGCTCTTTGATAGGAGTGATTGTGGAATACTTCCGTCAGTTACTCTTTGAATATACTTTCTGAAATCATCTCGAGTATGTAGGGATGCATTAATAGAGACATCTTTTTCCACCAAGACATGGTGTCTTCTATAGACATCATCGCTGGTAACAAGTATAGCACCAATATCTGATTTCTCCCAGACTTTATCGTAAGCCAAACTACCATAGACCATAAGTGACAACATGTATTCATCTTGTTTTACTTTCTCCAGTAAGGAATCAAAAGCATCTTGATAGTCTTTTACGACAAGTGATCTATCTACATTTGATGGACCGATTTGTGAGGGAACAATATCTTTTGGATCAAAAGAATCCCAGCTAAAGTGATACTGAGGCATATGGTACTCAATGCGTCCTTTCTTTGTTAATTTTACAGGAGCGTAAGTTCTTCGTACGATTCTTCTTCTTTGCAGGTAATCCATATCCATGAAATACAAGCCTTTATCTCGAGCATAGGTATTCAGTTCTTTTTCCGTTGCTGTGCCTTCATTGTTTGAGATGAAGTTCAGTAATATCTCAAAATTCTTCAAAGCATGTTCATCAAGAAACTTGTAAGCTTCTCTAATTGTGTGTTCTATAATCTCTTTTGATGCTGTGCTATTAATCAAGTTCTTGTAAAGAGGAGTGAAGAAATCAGGATAGAGTTTCTTAGCTTGAAGAATAACTTCTCGTGGTGGAAAAATACCATTCATGTAGCACATTAGATAACCCATTTCACTAAGAGCATGAACTAGAAACCACATAGCATATTCAGGTTCGTCTTTTATGAAAAGGAATTTTTCAGCTTTATATAGGTCATAATGTGTTGCTCCATGATAAATTGCTCTGCTTATTGTTTGGTCTTGTCCACTTATTGTTTTACTGATATTCTTATACAAGTCATCAATACTGTTATCTCTGCTAAACAATAGTTTACTGCGAGAGAGGCTTTGATGATTAGCAACTCTTCTTCTTCCAAAGATGTTCCTTCTGAAGGTATTGATATTATAGATGCCTATATCAAATGGTATACCATTTTCAACGATTCTTTTGTAACCTGCACTACCTTCTTTTGTTACAACCATGATGTTGACGTTTGATCGTTCATGTACTCTATTATGTGCTAAACTGCCAAAAAGTATGATTCCTAGAACTTGAGTGTCTTGTTTTGCTCTCTCAACAAACAGTTCTAGGGCTGCATCATATTTCTCTCGAACCTTAGGATCTTCCAGTTAGTTCACCACCTGCTTTGAAAACTTCTACTCGTCCGAATCGTAATCCTGGTAGTATAAGTTTCGGTTGACTGTCAGCGGATTCATCTTGGTGAATCTCACAATCATTAACTGTACAAAACATTGTTTTACCTCCAGTTAGTCCGAAAGTACTTTTTGCAAGAACTTCCCTGTGTAGGAATCCTTACACTTAACGATGTCTTGAACAGTTCCTTCTGCTATGACATAACCACCTTCAGCCCCGCCTTCGGGACCAAGGTCAATAACCCAATCTGCAGACTTGATTACATCGAGATGATGCTCAATAACTATCACTGTGTTACCTGCATCCACAAGTTTGTTTATGGTCGTCAGTAGTTTTTTGATGTCTTCCATATGTAAACCAACAGTTGGTTCGTCCATGATGTAGAGGTTGTCTTTGAGTTTCTTTAGTTTGCCAAGTTCCTTCGCAAGTTTTACTCTCTGACTTTCACCGCCTGAGAGTGTAGGAGCTGGTTGTCCAACTTTGAGATATCCCAGACCAAGTTCCATCATTGTTTTAGTCTTATGATAAATTAGCCTAATATCTTTGAAGAATTCATTAGTTTCTTCAATAGTCATCTCAAGGATATCACCGACACTCTTGCCTTTATACTTGATTTCAAGAACTTCTTCGTTGAATCGTTTTCCTTTGCACACAGGACAAATAGACTGGATGTTTGGCATGTACTGAAGCTCGATTCTAACCAATCCTTCGCCATTACATTCAGAGCAACGTCCTTCAGTAGCATTGTAGCTGAATCGACCAATTTTATACCCTCGATCAACGGATTCTGGTAAATCTGTATAGAGTCTTCTTATTTTGTCAAAGAACCCTACAAAAGTAGCTGGAGTTGATCTTGAATGTCTACCAATAGGTGATTGATCGATAATTCTCACATCAACTACGTTATCCATACCTTCGATTCTCTCGAGTTTTCCTGGCTTGACTCTTGGATTGCGCATGTCATGAATTAGTTTGTTTCCTAGAACATCTTCAATTAGTGTACTTTTTCCGCTTCCTGAAACTCCTGTAATACAAATAAAGATTCCAAGTGGAAACTCTACATCAATGTTCTTTAGATTGTTCTCTTGAGCACCAATGACTTTCAAAGATTTACCATTTGTTTCTCTTGTCTTACCCATGTATGGAATCTTCTTTTTACCAGTGATGTAATGACCGGTAAGGAAGTTCGGATTCTTTAGTACCTCATCGTAGGTGCCTTCTGCAACTATTTCTCCACCACGTATTCCTGGTCCAGGACCAATCTCAATAATATGATCTGCATGTGAGATGGTTTCAAGATCATGTTCAATTACAATCACAGTGTTCCCAGTATCTCTTAGTCGTTTGAGTATGCTTATTATCTTATTACTGTCTCTAATGTGTAGACCAATACTTGGTTCATCAAGAATGTATAACATACCCATTAATTCAGAACCGAGTTGTGTTGAGAGTTTTATTCTCTGAGATTCTCCACCAGATAGTGTACTAGCTCGTCTGTTTAGTCTCAAATAGTAAAGACCAATGTCCATTAGTAATTGTATTCGTTTTTTAAGCTCGAAAATAACTTGATTACCAGCCTTCTCTTTTGTTTTAGGTACTTTAATACTGTCAACGTAATCTAATAAGTGGTTGATGAAATATTCACCAATCTCGACGATATTTTTGTCTTCAACAGTGACTAGTATTCTTTGTTTTATCAGTTTCATACCATTGCAATCTGGACAAGTGTGTTCTGCCATATACTTGCGGTACCACTCATATCGTTCTCCTTTCTTTCGATCATTGCGATAGAATCGATCGAGATAGTTAATTAACCCAAGATACTTGACTTCTTTTCCAACGTGACGATGTCGATACTTGTTTGGCCAATCAGGGGGTTCTAGAAGTATAAATTTCTCTTTGATTCCAAAAAGTAGCTGTTGCTGGATTTCTTCAGGCATGTCTTGCCACGGAGTGTTTTCTACATCAAAATCAAGATGCTTACTAATACTATACAACCAGTACTTTGGATACCAAGTTGTAGCTCCTTTCTTCATACTCTTCCTAGGATCAACAACAACCAAGTATGGTTCTGCTTTCAGTAGTGTTCCAACACCAAGGCAATTTCTACATGCGTGTTCAGGTATATTAGGAGAGAATCCTCCTGGAAGCAATGTGTGCATGATCACATGATGTTTCTTACATCCAAAGTTCTTGTAAAACTTCTTCTTAACCTCTTCAGAGATATTCTCTTCAGAGAATTCAAACCGGATAACGTTATTACCAACTGCTCGAGCATTCTCTATTGATAAGGCAAGCTGTCGGTAAAGCTCTCTTTTGATAATGAATCTATCTACCAAGACTTCTATACCATAGTCTTTGTCTTCATCTAACTCAATCTCGTCATTAAGACTGTGTTGTTTTTCATCAATCTTAATTCGTTTATACCCCTTTTGTCGGATGTCATCAAACAAGTAGGGATAGTCTTCTCCATAGAACTTATTCACAGGAGCAATGATTTCTACACTGGTTCCTTCAGGTAATGTCATAAGATGATCAACTATTTGATTGACATTACGAGTAACAATAGATTCATTGCAGTAAGGACAATGTGCTTGCCCTAGTACTGAATATAAGATTCTCATGTATGTGGCTATATCAGTCATAGTTCCCACTGATGATCGTGGGTTATGTGTTCCAGTTCTTTGCTGGATAGCAACAACCGGTGATAAGCCTAAGATCGAATCTACATCTGCTCGCTCCATCATTGGTAACATAGTCCTAGAAGTAGCTGACATTGATTCGAAAAACCTTCGTTGTGCTTCTCCAAAAATGACATCAAAAGCCAACGAAGTCTTCCCCGATCCTGATACTCCGGTTATAACCGTGAGCTTATCACGAGGAATGTCTACGTCTATATTTTTTAGATTATTTGTTCTCGCGCCTTTCACTGAAATAGTGTCTCTCATACTATGCCTCCTATCATCATTGTAATCCGAAGTTTCGAGTCCGACAAGTTACTGGAACTTGTGTGTCAAACTTACTGGATCTGATGTTTGAATGAGGTTTCTCACGTAATTGAGATACTATTCTGTGACAAGCTTCTTCTTATATATCTTATCATTACCCTTGTTATACTGGAAAACCTTATTTCCTACCATTATTGTTATTTTATAGACCAAAATGAAAATAATAGAAGTTTCATCGAAAGTTAAAACAAGAGATGGAGTAAATTTAGCTACTATTACTGTCTTACCAGAAACAAGAGAAAAAATTCCAGCAATGCTTATTCGTACACCCTATAGTGCTGAAAAAAAACTTGGAATAGCTAAAACACTTGTTCAAGAATTTAATCAAGGTGTTGTTTTACAGGATTGCCGAGGAAGATTTGATTCTGAAGGAACATTTAAAGTATTTTTGGAAAAGGAGGATACTTTAGACACCATTGCTTGGATTAAACAACAAAATTGGTTTAATGGTGATTTGCATATTTTCGGGGCGTCTTATCTTGGGTATGTTGCTCTGGAAGTTCTTGGTTTAAATGAAGCTCCTATTAAATCTGTTTTTGCTCCAACAATTTTGGGAGATATTAAAGACTCCATTCATAGAGGTGGTGTCCTGCAACTCCACTGGGCTCTACCTTGGGCAATTATGACTGCTAAACAAAAACAGC
>Ga0114923_10001536_pt1 | contig 15973 bp, 20 predicted proteins | sample SumtaG_FD_89578 | JGI IMG/M metagenome (GOLD analysis project Ga0114923, IMG submission 89578) | Deep subsurface microbial communities from Indian Ocean to uncover new lineages of life (NeLLi) - Sumatra_00157 metaG | ecosystem: Environmental > Aquatic > Marine > Oceanic > Sediment | place: near...
GATTCGAAGGTATTTACACTGACACAAGTGGGAATCAATTCCCTGTTCGTATGTTTCTTCACAAAGGGACTGCGGTCGTGGGAGGCCAACTTCAGTTTGCGAAAGCAGACGGATATGCTGGTATCCCTCTTCGGATCGAAGCTTTGTCAGATTTTGCCCAAGCAGTTGGCGAACGTTTGTTCAAGCTTCAAAAGGTGACTGCAGAAGCTACTTCATAAGTAAATCAATTTATTCAGACGAAGATCGGGTGGAGGTTCGGCTTGATGTAAGGTTTCTCCTTACTACGGTCCAGTGTCCGCGCACGCCACCCGATCTTTCCTGACCAAGGAGTCACAAGGCTATGTCTGACGACGTTAAGAATATTCTAGGTGTTGATGTTACGTTCTCTACAAAAACATTCAAGATTGTCCCTCTCCCGATCAAAAGATCTAGAGAATGGCGAGAATCTTTTACAGAGCAAATTGATGGGATTCTAGGCTTAGTTGACAATCTCCAAGGGATCTCTCTTGGTGATATAGGAAGTTCATCTTCTTTTGAAAGTCTTATGCCTTTGATGAATTCCATAAAGGATTATCTTCAAAATTCAACCGACATTCTCTTGGAGCTAATTTACGATTTTGCTCCGACCATCAAGAAAGAGAAAGATTGGATTGAAAATCATGCAACGGATCCTGAGGTATTTACCGTCTTCCTGGAGGTGTTGAAGATGGCATACCCTTTCGGTCAAGTCTTGAGTCGTCTGACGACCCTTGGCTCGGATCCCCAGCTGACTTCGACGAACTCGCAAGAGCCGAGTGGGGAGTCTGGAGCCACGAACTAGACGAGATTGAAATAGTTCAGCTAATAAATGCATATATGAAGCGTAAGAAGTGGGAAGCTAAAATCCTTGTAGTAGAGCTTTCGAAGATGCTTGGAGGCGATTCTAAGTCAGACACTAAGCGAATATCATCTGATGACTTTTTGAAAACCATGGGAGCCTCAGTAAGCTAATGAAACTTGGAGATGCAATTCTTTATCTTCTGCTAGACGACACTAAGTTGAAATCAGGCTTAGCAGGTGCTGGCAGGCAAATAACAGGGTGGGGGCAAACGATCGGGAAAGTTGTTACTAGAAGCTTGCTCGTTGCTACAGCAGCTATTGCCGGTCTATCCTTAGGGATTATAAAGCTTAGTAAAGACGCAGCTATGAGTGCTGCTCGTGTTGAAGAGCTCCAACTAGTCATGGAAGTGATTGGTAAGAATGCTGGTGTCTCTACAGAGAAGCTTTACGAGAATGTAGAAGCAATCAAAGATTTGGGGATTACAACCCAGGTTGCTTTAGGCCTCGTTACTCAATTTACTAGATATCAATTAGATGCAGCTGATGCTACTAAGTTAGCTCGAGTAGCCCAGGACGCGGCTGTTATTTCAATGTCGGACTCTTCAGAAGCTCTGCAGGGTCTAATGCACGGTATTGTAACAATGAATACTAAAGTGCTTCGCACTTACGGTATTACTATTGCAAGTACAATCGATCTTCAAGATGACTTTGCGGAGTCGATTGGTAAGACCAGGGGTGAACTGACTCAGCAAGAGAAAATTCAATCAGTCCTTGAAGGTGTTCTCAAAGAGGGTGTCAAAATTCAAGGAGCATACGAAGCTGCAATGGAGTCTTCAAGTAAACAACTTCGGTCGATGAAACGACATGTGATTGAGCTTTTGAATTCTTTGGGAAAACCTCTTCTAGGTGCTTTTGGAGATGTTGTTACAGGCGCAACGAACATGTTGAAAGTGTTTCGAGAGAATATCGATAGTGGTGGGATTCTTGAAACAATTATGACAAAGATTGGTGAATCAGCTTCTAACGGGATAGGAAGACTCCTTCTCAAAGGCTCTGATTTTATGAAAGGTGCTTTGAATTTCCTTTCATTTATAGATCATGCTATCAAATACGGGGAGCAATTAGATGACTGGTTCCAAGGTATTCCCAAAGCTTGGCAACCCTTTGCTCAGTTTCTTGCTTTTGCGTTAGACGATGGAGATACTTTGAATGACTTTCTGTCACATCTTCCGGAGAAGTTTCAGAAAATTGCACGAGTTCTAGCAGAGCTAATTCTAATAGTTCGTGGTCAAGGGGATTTCAAAGGTCTGATTTTAGCTCTCTTTGGAGAGAGAGGTATGGCAGGAGGAGGACCTGTTGCGAAGTTACTCAAAGGTTTTGAAGATCTAGGGAAGAAAATCAAAGAGTTTGTTCGAACAACGATTCAACCTTTTATTGAAGAACATGGACCTGAGTTTCAAAAATTCTTTGATAATCTTGCAGAGACTGTCATTCAAGCTTTTGCAACAATTGCAGCTAGTGGAGTAGTCCTGAAAGTTGTTGGGATGGTTATGGGTTTACTTAATCCTCTCAATAAAATTATTCTTTTGATTGCTCTTCTAAAAACGGTCTGGGATCTAAACTTAGGTGGCATTCAAGAAAAGACTGCTGCTGTAGTTGATTGGTTGAAAGCAACTTGGGCCGAATGGGGTCCAGTCATTATCGGTCATCTTACAGACGCTTGGGCTCAGATTCAAGCTCTGTTTGACAAATATTGGCCACTCATTACTGAAGCTGCTGGAAAAGCAATTCAGTGGTTGAAAGATCTGTGGGCTGAGCATGGTGAAGAAGTTATTGCAAGACTCAAATCAACTTGGGAGACAATCAAACTTGTTTTCCAGACAGCCGCTGCAATTCTCTTAGCAGTCGTTCTAGGTGTTATCCAAGGTTTGAAAAACTTTTGGGAAGAATGGGGCCCCCACATTGTACCTCTCGTTACTGCAATCTGGGAGACTATCTCCCGGATCTTCAAAAATGCATCAAAGATTATTGGTAATGTTGTCAGTACAGTTCTTGATGTCATAACTGCATTCTGGGATGAATGGGGTCCGACAATTATGACGATTGTAGAAAATACTTGGGAATTCATCAAACGTGCTTTCGATACTGCGAAAGAGAATCTTAAGTCAATTATGGACCTCATTACAGCTGTTCTTACAGGTGACTGGGAAACGGTCGGTCAAAAGCTTCGTGAGATTTGGGATCGAACTTGGGCAAATATCAAAGATGCTCTTGAAACAGCTAAAGAAAATTTATCGACTCTTATCAAAAGTATAGTTGATAAAATGAAAGAAAAATTCACGAACATGGATTGGAAAGAGCTTGGCAAGAATATCATTCGAGGTATCGTTGAAGGTATTCTGAGCCTTAGTCATCTAGTTGGCGATTCCCTCTTGAATATCGGCAATTCCGCTATCGATCTTTGGGATGGCTTCTGGGGCAACAAATCTCCATCGACATTGATGAAGGATCGAAGTAAGAATATTATGGACGGTATTCGTCTTGGTGCTGAAGATGAAGAGCAAGGTGTTCTTGCAAGCTTTGAACGAATGGCCCAGAACCTCTCGAATGCGATGGCTATTGCAGCTACACCCCAAGCAATTCCTTCTGGTGCTCTAGGTGGTGGAGGTACAACTCATAACACTGAGATCAACCCTTCCTTTGATTTTGGAGGGACCAACCTTGGTGAGGCTGAGCTAATGGAAGCAATGGAACTCCTCAAACTAATCTACGGTGGCAAATCATATGGATAAGTTTTACATTATCCCAGACAGTGGAGCCGGCAGTGCAATCGATATTTCTGATAACATTTACTACGCTATCGGAAAGGGTATGAGAGGTCATGATATGCCTTCTCATACCCAGCAAGAAGTTAAATTGCCAATTGATCCTGGATCAGCTCATGTGACAACTCAAATTGGAACTCGTCGAGTATTCATCCCTCTGATCATCGCAGGGAATACGAATGCTCAATATCTAGAAAAGAAAAATAATCTCTTTGTTGGCATATACAACCAAGAATTCGTTCTTCGATGGGACCGAGATTCAGAACCAATTCGAGACCTCTATTGTCGGTACATGAGTGGTTTGGAAGGGAGTGGTCAAAGAGGTCAAACGTGGTTAGAGACAGTTTTAGTTGTCCAAGCATTCGACCCTTTCTTTTATGGGACTACCCAAGCAATTCAGAAAGAGTTTACTGTAGGTACCGTTCAACTATCCCTTCCGTGGCCACCCGTCAAGTTATCACAAAGCCAAATAGCAGAAGCTATTGCTGAAACAAATCTTGGAGAAGTCCTTTCGTGGCCGATTTGGGAACTTCACGGACCTTTCACTTATGCAAAGATGACCCACGTCGATGAAGATAAAGATTTTGAAATTACTGTCAGTGTTGCTGATGGAGAGATTATTGATATTGATACCAGAACACTTTACAAGACTGTAATTGATCGAGACTCCAGTAGCAGTTTTTGGGAGTACGTTGAACCAGGTGGTGAGATGTTCCCTATTCTCCCAGGTGTGAATAATATGTCAGTTACAATGACGGGTGCAACATCGAATTCAAAAGTAATTCTAACTTATACACCTAGATTTTTGAGAGCATAATGACTTTACAAACTCATCCTGATTATTACGTTCGTTGGAGAGATGAAAATCTTGCTCCGAAAGGCGAAACAGCTGCTTTTGAAAAACTGACTCTGATTCCTCGATTCAATGATTGGGCTTCTTGGATCCTTGAAATTCGAGCAGAGCATCTCAATGCAACTTTTCTCGACTGGAAAAACTCTCTTGAAGTTTTCCGGAAGAGCGAATCCTTCGTGGCTGGACCAATTACAACTATCGATCATTTGAATTACAAGAAAGATCGATATAAAATTAGTGGTGTTGGCCACATGGTTCATTTAGACGATCGATTAGCAACTCCTGAACCAGCAGGACCACCATACACTACAGACGCATATGATATTCAGGCTTCAACGGATGCTGAAACTCAATTGAAATATTATGTTGATGCTCATTGTGGCCCTGGAGCGAAAGTTGCTCGTCAGAAATTAACAATTGCAACAAATCAAAATAGAGGTAGCTCACTCCCCGGTCGAGCTCGATTCTATAATCTTCTAGCAATGTGTCAATCGATGGCTCTTCAAGGTGGTGATCTTGGGTTCAAAGTAACCCTAGAAGGGACTGAGTTGGAGTTCGAAGTATACGAGCCAACAGATTTGACAGGAGATGTAAAATTATCTCGAGAATTAGGAACTCTTGTAGGTTACAGAGTTATCTCAAATGCACCGACTACAAACCACGTTACAGGTGCAGGTGGTGGTCAAGGTATTACTCGGATTTTCCGCGAAGGCGAAGATACAGCTAGCCAGACAAAGTACGATCGGCGAATCGAATCCTTCAGGGATCGACGAGACACCACAGACACAGACGAGATTGATAAATCGATTCAGGAAGAACTTGATAAAGGTGCTGATCGAGTTTCAGTAGAGCTTTATCCTACAGAAACTGAGCAAGCAAGACCGATCGATGATTATTATGTAGGTGATAAGATTACAGCCACAGTCGATGGAGTAACATATACTACTCCGGTTAGAGAGATGAACATTGTTGTTGAAGCAAATATGGAGACAGTTGTTCCCGTTGTTGGGTCTCCCGGGAGAGCAGATAGTAATGCGCTCTCTGATCTATATTCAAAACTTCAAAATGTACAATCCCAACTGGCTTTGATCCAGAAGGAGTAAATTATGGCTATAACTAAGAAATATAATTTGATGGATACTGGTGCTGGCGGGAATATGGTGGCAGCTGATGCTGTTGTTTTCTTTCAACGATGGCGAGGACCTGGGGTTATTCCTGCAGCTGTCTACTCCGACTGGGAGTTAGAAGTCATCGCCGATGCAACTGGTATGCAGGTCAAAGTCAAACCAGGTGCTGTCGATTTGAAGGGATACTTTTTCAAAATGAGTGGCCTCGAGGCTGACAGGGATGTCATTACTATCGATGCTGCTGATCCAACGAACCCTCGGATTGATCGAATCGTTGCTTACGTTGATGCAGTTGCAGAGGTTGCAGATATAAAAGTTGTCACAGGGACTCCCGCAGGATCTCCCACAGCTCCGGCTCTTGTTCAAGATATAGCAGTTGAATGGCAAGAATCTTTAGCTTTAGTTGCAGTTGCTGCATCTGAAACTTCAATTGAGTCTGGCCATGTGACGGATGATCGGACCTTTAGCTATCCTGATTTCGATCCCGGTGCAACTGTTTTGCCAGGCCAAATTTCCCCCCAAGGTTCGGGGTCTACTCTAGATGCTGATTCAGTTGATGGTTGGGAACCGGGGAGTCTTCTTAGTGATTCGGGAGGTCTTGAAACACTTGCTTCTGGAGTCATTACAATCAACCCGTTTGTCTCTTCGGAGTCTCATTATAAAGTTGACACAGAGGCTGCTGCAGCTTCGGATGATCTTGATACAATCTCTTTTTCTGCAGGAACGAAAAATGTGATTATCATAATTCGACCACAGCATTTTGCTCGAACAATTATCGTAACGAATGCAGGGAATATTGTAACTCCAAACGGTCGATCAATCTATTTGACAAATCTCGAAGATTTTGTAATTCTTCGGTACGATCTCATTTCAACAGATTGGGAAGTCATTGGTGGTGTTTATCCGACTTCTTGGAACATTTCTATCCCGATCGGTGATGGTGGAAATGATATCCCCCTAGGCGTTGTTGATTATTGGGAATTGCCTTTCGACGGGACAATTACGTATCACAGGTTGGTATCTGAAGATGCTGGGGTTACAATTCAATTAGATGTTTGGATTGACAGTTATGCAAATTGGCCACCAGTCGTTGCAGATACAATTTATGGTACAAAACCAGCTTTGTCGGCTGCTCAGAAAGTTGAACTAACATCTCTTGATGTTGCTGTTGCAAAAGGCGATTGGCTTGGTATCAATGTTGATAGTAATACCGATGCTCAAAGAGTAACGCTAGTCCTCGGTGGCTATCGAAGGAAAGGGTAAAATGTCTGCTGGTGCTATTTATGTAAATTCTTGGTCGGCTGCTGGGTATCAAAGTCTGATAAACTTTGGGATGAGCTGCGACGGGATCAATCGAGCTCTTGTTGTTTTTATCTATGTCGATTCAAGTAGTAATGTTTTGAACTATTGTCAATACGATAGTGTTGATTTGACGGCTGAAGCAACAATTGCTGGGGCAGGTATCCAACGCATATACGTTCAATCGATGCTAAATCCTCCTACAGGGACTTTGAATCTAATAACTTCGATTGGAGGTCCCCTCAATTTCCATGTCCATGCTGTCACCTTAGAAGGCGTTGAGCAATCTGGAGATCCTTTCGGTTCGGTTGGTTGGAGTGAAAATAATGACAGTTCACCTTCCCGATCGAGAGATAGTAATAATCGGAGTATCGTTCTTGATTCTGTCGGATATATTGATGACACAATTGTCCCGACAGTAGGCGCTGGTCAAACGAAAGTTGAAGATACAAACATAGGTTCTGCGACTCGATTTGCATCCTCTTGGGAACAAGGAGTTGATCCATCGGTTGTAATGTCTTGGTCTTTGAGCTCAAGTATCCAATGGTTGATGGGAGCAATTTCTGTTCAAGGTATCCAGAAAAAATCCAGTCGAGCCTTGATGATTTTGTAATAGGAGAAATAGAATGACAAAACATATAAGCTTGAATTTAGATCATGGAGCAAAAGTTATCGGTAGAGCAACACCGATAGAAAATCTTTTGTCTCTTCCCGTTGTTCGGTCTACTATTGTTAGATTTGGTGATATCGAAACACCAGAAGAAGATTGGTACAAGGACGGCGTTGCTGCTCTAATTGTTGACCTTTCAAAGCATAACGGTGAAATTCATTTTCCAACTTTATTGCCTAAGGTTGACGGCGTAATATTGCGTTTGGGTCATGCTGGTATAGTTGACCAGAAATTGGCTATAAATCTTGAGTCGATAAAAGATTTCCCGTATTTATTCAAAGGCGGTTATTGGTATTATGGGACGGGGGTAGGACTTCAACGGCAAATTGACCTGATTTTGGAAACTCTATCTTTTTTCAAACCGGGCGAAATTCACGCATTCGCTATGGACATAGAAAGGGGATACAACAATTGGCAGGGGAGCAGATTTCGAACAGAGCCTTTAAAAATTATGCGCGCCGTCCAGGCCGAGCGTCCAGATATTGAAGTTGTCAATTATTTCGACCTGGGAACATGGGCTGAGGCACTTTTGTTTAATGAAGCTTATCTTCAATTCAAAGTTTGGTATGCTTGGTATCCTACATTCCCGGGGATAACTCAATACCCCTGGACGGGATCAGTCGCTAATAAACTTACAATGGAAGATGATATTTTCTTGTGGCAAAAATCCGCATATAAAAACATGCGTGGAGCTGAGTTTGGGGTGGAGTCTGAGTCTATTGATTTGAATCTATCAAGAGATAGCAAAGAAGAGTTTTTCAAAACTTGGAACATTACAGATAATTCATCTCCTCTTGCACCACCAATCCCACCACCAGTCGAATGGCCGACTGAGGAGCTTGAAAAAGCTTATGCATTGCAGACGGAGTCCGCTGCGATTATTGATAACCTGCGAGAGCAGGGAGGAGTTGATGTATGGTAGGTGATGTAGCCGTAGGTACAAACATAACGATTATTGTTTCGATAATTGCCTTACTGGGAACAGTTGTGAACGGAGCTATTCTCGTTCGAATCCAGTGGTTGAAAACCAAAGCTGAGGAGCCTCTACAAGAAGCGAATGTAACAGTCAAGCTTACAGCCGCTGCTGAAAGAGTTGTTGAGATGCTCCGGGAACAACTTGATAGTCAGACAGACCAATTGAAAAAGCTCAGAGAAGAGAATCATACGCTGTCTACTCAAGTTGAAGCCTTGACCAAAACGAATGAAACGCTTGTTCGAAAAGTTGACGAACTAGAACAAGCGATTCAAAATCTATCTAGTACTGGAGGTACTAAATGAAGCTTCGAAAAATGTTAGTTGTAATTGTCATTCTGGTGATGATGTTTGCGTATGTGTCACCTGCAATGGCTCAAGAGGGTGGTCCCGTCGGCACTCCTACAGGGGAGGAGATTATTGGCGAGGGGATTGAAGAAGATACTCCTATTGACTTTGAGGTATGGAAAGAGGTTGCCAAAAACTTCCTCGTTGCCATCGTAGTCGGTGTGGGTGTGATTCTTATGACAGAACGTGGTACAGAGATTGGGAAGATTATCCTTCGCCTTGTCTCGAAGTCCAAATTCACTAAGTTCCTTTATTTGAAAGGGACAGGGTCAGTGGCACTGGCGATCTTTGTTGCGTTCGTAACGGTCTATCAATTTGATGTTCAACTCCTCGAGCGATTTGCTATTTTGAAAGAAGCGGTCAACCCTGAACTTCTCAAAATAATGACTACGACTCTCATCTGGTTGGGTTCGAATACTCTCCATAGTGAGTTGCCAGAGTCCTTGGACATTGCCAAGCGAATCAAACCGTATGTGAAGAAATAATAATCGAATAGCAAAGGGGAAGTATTCAGGAGGCGGATCTAAGATCCGCCTTCTTTTTTGTCTAAAAGTATATTATAATTCTGATAATCTAATACGTCTAAGAAAGGAGAGTAGGATGTCTAAAACACTTGGGTATGATCCGACGAAAGCGAAAGTTGATGATTTTACACTCGATCTAGAACGATTCCCATACTTGTTGAATTTTAGAGGAAAAACAATCGCAAAGCTGTTTACCCATGCAGCTAATAAGATTATTATTCATGCGATGGCCTATGCTATGGAAATGAATCGACTAAAGTATCAAGTTAATGAGTTACTCGATCATGCAAATGGGAAAAAGAAGATCACACAGAAAAATCTCAAAGTAATCGAATATGAAGATATTGTTGATACAACCCTCGAAGGGGATGCGAACGATATGCTTCAGCAATATGGAGTTGCGATCGGCCAGATTTGGATGTCGCGACGAGGGAAAGGCTATTACTACCAAGTTAGTGCTATCGATGCTCGGGATCATCTTGTAGAGCTTCTTTGGATGGGTCCTTGGTCAGATAAAAAGGATATTGATGCAGCTAAGATGGAACGGTCGTACGAACTTCAAGAGAATCTGACAGAGAAAGAAGCTCGAGCTTTCGGAGCTGAGCAAGTTGAGCCATCTGATAAGCAGGCAGAAAAGAAATCGAAAGCCGAAGTAGAAGATGTCTCAGGAGAGAGTCTCTTCCCAGCTGAAGACCCACCTGAGAAAATCGAAGTTGGTCAGATCTGGAAATCGAAGAGGGCGAAAAACGAAGAGTTCTATGAAGTAATGGAAGTTAATAAAGACGAAGTTGTTCTCAAGTGGGTGTCCCCGAAAGACTACGAACGAATCGTCAAAGGGTCGTCAATAGCGAGAAGCTATTCTTATCATCCATCAGCTGTCAAGAATGCTATCTTAGGAGGCTAGTATGTACTTTTCAAAGAAAGGAAAAGCTTCGGGAGATTGGCTTCTCTTCGTGGCAGGAGTTATTGCAGATATGATGATTCTGTTTTGTGTTGGATTTTTGATTGGATATATCGTATCTTGGGGTTCTTGGTTTTGTTGTCAAATTCTTCTTGGAGGTTCATAGTGAAAATTCTAGTTGATGTCAAACAAGTCCCGAATGATACCCTTGTGATTGGGGGAGGTCGAGTTGTAGCTCATGGAGTAGTTATTCAAATGTCACCTCTTCATTCTCAAATTTATTTAGCTGAGGGAAAAAAGTTCTATCTTATTGAAACAAAAGCTCTAGCAAAAGCTTTGTTCGAAGCACTTCAAGAGGAATCGAAATGATAAAAATTCAACTTCCCGACCAATCAAACTTAACCCAAGTTTCTCTGACCCAAGCTCAAGTAGATGACTTGCTTGAATATTCATTATCCATCCCGACGGGTAAATTCATCGGAAAACAATGGAAACGAAGATGTGATGATGGAGGGTGGGCTCGAGGAGAGTATGTCGAACATTCTGACCCAAATCTGGTCGGGATTGAGTGGCGACAGATTCAGATTGTAGAACTAGAAGGAGATGAGAAATGAAAAACCTCACAGTTGCAAATGTCGAAGCAGATACAGACGTTATCTTTCTTCCTCTCATCCGGGAGTTAGTTGACGCAGGGATGACAACAGAAGAACTTGATACTAGAATAAGTGAGATTATTGACGAGCAAGTTGATTCAGCTGCAACAGCTACTGCAAGAATGAACTTCATAGGAGGTCTTCGAGCTTGTGGTTGGATCATCACAGGTGGTCGTCACGGTGGTACGATTTACAAAGTTGTCAATTGGAAAGAGAAGAAAGACAAGGTCCCTGTTCAAGACTGGGAAGGTGAACCGAAAGAGATTTATGATTGGGTTCATACGCTCAGACCTTTCACGGTGATGTCGTACAATCTCTGGGAAACTTACACAGCAATGAGAGATCCAAAAGAGCAAGTTCATGAGAATTCATTCTTAGTCTTCTGGGCGTATTTGATTGCTCGGAACAAAGGATTCTGGTTCATCGAAGACGGTAACGTTGTTATCATTCGTCAAAAGTTTGTCAATCGACCAATCTTTGATATTCTTTGCGTCAATCGACCGGATCCAGAATGGTTGATTCAGCTCGCTTTCAAGTTAGGGAAGTCGAGTATTCGATCACCTCAAATCATCAATGTCTCCGGTGATCAGATTCATCAAATCCATCCTCACCACCCGGAAGGCAACTGGGGAAAGAGATCAGAAGCGATCTATGATCTGAACCGTATAGCTTGTCATCCTGAGCAGTATTTGAACAAGCGAGCGATGAGTCAGTTTAGAGCTCGGCAAAGGGATACGACATTCGTTCTCGAACCGCCTGTTGAAGATCAAATGGCTGTTATCGAAGCTTGGAAGATTCGAAATGAGTACAAACATCGACAGCTAGCAATCGGTCGGGATCGAATTGCTGTCAATACTGAAGTACCTAAGAAGATTGTTTATGGGGGTAACCGAAAAGGCGTTCCAGTCATTCATCATCTCTTCCACCCGCTTGCGAACCGAGATGATACTGTAGCTCTCTTGAACGAGAAGAGTTTGAATTATTCAACTAATCGAGACGGTTCCCCTCTTCGGGGAGGTAAGGCAGGCCTCTCTGACTTCAATCAAATAATGGCTTGTCGAGAATTAGCTCGAATGGGATTCAAGTTTATGCAGAGTGGAGGGATTGATGGCGGTGGAGTAGGATTGCCGGCAAAGAAAATGAAGTATTCAAAAGGTGAACTTGTTACATCTTACACATTTCACACGAGATGTGAAGAATCTAAATATGCAAAGTTGGAGGTCGAATGATTCTACCAGCAGATGAACAACTTGTTGACGAGTTGATTAGTCGACATCGTCACACGTATGTATCTCATAAACGAGATGCATCAACGTGGTATTGGGTTCGATTACTTTTGGGAGAAGTCTGGGAGCTTCTTCTAGCTTTAGTCGGCCGTCATGAACACTCACCCCAGATTGAGCTTATGCAAATTGCTGGTATTTGTGCAAATTGGATAGCGAAAGACTGGGATGAAGAAACATCATTTGTTGAACTATTAGACTACCACGGAGGTCCCGATGAGTAAAACCACACAATCACGAAGTGCAATAGATCCGATTTTGGAGCAGATCGATCTTGAGTCTCTCCAAATGGACTTGAAGAAGGTAGCTATCTTCTTTACGAAACCAATTGAGATCAAAGTTCCCGGTCTCAAACCAATTACAGCAGGACCGAAAAGCTTGGGAGGTTTCCATTGGTCGATCTTCCATCGTGGAGAAAGATGTACAGTCTGCGGTCGATGTTGTCAAAAGTGTATTGTCAGGACTTGGTTCTGGGCACCTGAAGATCCAGCACCTAGACGACTACCTCAAATTGATGTTAAGCTAAACGGTAAGCTAATGACATATAGATATCATATGCAACAGGACCGTCAATTTCGCGTCGCTTGTGACTATCTTGAACCAGTCTTGGACAATGACGGTTTCATTCATCTAACTGAAGAGCATGGTATCCCGATGATGGGATGTAGTCTCCATGGCGATGATAGTACAGTGACAGGCATTCGCAACTACGACATCAAACCGTACGCTTGTGCTATGGATCTCTTCTTGAATATCGTCGGTCGAAAGCTATCTCAATTCCAAGGTGAGTATAGAGAGTATCTTGCTCGTAGAAACAACGGTCGGAATTGGCAGTGGCCGAAATGCCCGATCAGTATTGTAAATGAACCTCTTCAAGACGGTCAGCTCAGAAACGATTTCGATCATCTTCTTCAGATGGAGAGAAACTTCGGTCACTTACCGTATAACCGATTTAAGAAAGGGTTGAATCTCTTCGAGAAGCTAATTCGAGATACAGAACGAGGAGATCTTCCAGAAGGCGTTTCTTTGATTGAAGGAGAAGTCTTATGACAGATACATATACGAAACCAAAGGCCATGCTAAATGATCCTACCGTCATCATTACTACCGACGGTTCAGTCGGACCTGGCAATCCAGGTCAGCATGGGGGTTGGGCAGCTTTGTTAGGTGTCCCTGGAGATGTGAATACTTTCTTAGAAGGTGAATATGTTGCAGGTAAACCCGCTGTGACAAACAATCAGATGGAGTTGATTGCTTTCTTAGAAGGGATTCGAATTGCAAAAACGAAAAAGCCTTGGAAAAAGCTTCCCTATTTGATTGTCTCAGATTCTGAATATGCAATCGGTGTTGCTGGAGGGACAAAGATCGCTCGATTGAATCTTCAGATTATCGCAGAAATTCAAACCGAGATAGACTCCCACAAGCCTGGAGTTTCTTTCCGTTGGGTAAAAAGTCATTCGGGAGACGGAGCAAATGAGCTTGTAGACAAGTACGCCCGAGAACTCATGAGATCTGGATATAAACCCTAGGGTCCTACCTTATAGAGACACCTTGTCTCTCTAAGTCTCCCTTAGTCTCCCAATAGGAAACTATGAAAAGGTAATCTTACACCCTTATATCGCTTTCCATTGAAATTTGAGATATTCCTACTCTTGATTTCTTATTTGAAATCATATATACTACGTATAAGACATATCAAAGAATCAAAAGGAGAGTAAATATGACAAAATCCACCCAAGTGTCCCCAGATATTGCAATCAAGGCCCTTCGAGCATTGGCTCGCGAGGAGAAGTTCAACTGGAAGCATGAAGGTCATCAGTTGAAGAAAATTCAGTCTCATGAATACTTGTTTGAATTGTGGTGCACGTACAAGACCAAGGCGGGGTGCGATTTAGACCATACGATCAATATTATTCAGGATTTCGCTCATCGAGCGGGGTACCACTTAATTCTGAAACGAACGGGAGAATTCAAATGGATACCAGCACCTCAAGGTGTTGGTCTAGATTGGTTTTCTCGAAGATACGACATCTACGCAGAAAAGATTGAATGGATATCAGTTGCAAATTTCTCAGCTGATATGGAGTGGGAGATCAAGAACACCACCAAACACATTCGTAAGAAGTATCCTCATGCTCGCCTCGAAGTCAATGAAGAAACATCCAAGCTTCAACTGAAAGTGAGGCACTTCGAAGAGCAAGCTGCTTTCAAGATGGTCACTGATTTGATTCGGCTTGTCAAGCAACATGGTTTCTGGAGAATGAAGAACATCGAACCAGGGGACAAAGTTACAGTCAGTCTCTCTTCGTGGGAAGGTCATGAATGCATTGTTGTTTCAGTTACTGAAACGAAAGCTGTTCTTGATTGGGTATATCGGACGAAGAGAAAAGATGGGAAGATATCAGAACGGAAGGGTCAAGACCGGACTCGTACGAAGAATTTGGTTTTGATCGAAAAAGCAGACGGGACTCCCGTCTCAGAAAAGGTTGAGCCTGCAACGAATGAAGATGTTTAGATAGGTTAGTATACCCCGTAGGGGTTACTAACCTAACTAACTTCAAGGCTCAAAAGGAGAGTATGATATGCCGAGTTGTTATTGGTGTGGTATCTGGTATGATGATCCTGAGATCGACGAGATGCAAGTGGGGAAATTTTTGAAAAAAGTCGAAGCTGGTGAAATCAAACCAGAAAGAGATTTTGATTGTGGTGACAAACAACGTCATTTAGATATCATTGATGAAGCACACAAGCAAATCTTGAATCAAGAAGTTTCTGATATTCGACGTGGAATAGATTTATCCGATAATTGATGGAAAATTTGGACCTTGAAAAACTTCAAAAATAATTTATAATCTATGTACGGTAAGACCGTACGAAGGAGAGTAATTGATGGCGCACAACATTTTTAACGAAAGATTTTATTCACTCCGGATGCCTGCATGGCACGGCTTAGGAGTTGTTTCCGAGGAAGAGCTCGGAGCCCAAGAAGCATTCACAACGCTAACCCCTTATGATCTCGAATTACACCAATTGAGGACTGAGACGGGATTTGAAATTCCGATGAGGGCAATTGTTCGTTTGCCAGTCCCGGATGACAAACGTCATCGATTTTTTGGTGCTGTCGGGATGAACTATCATTTAGTCACACCTCATCAAGCATGTGAGATTTGGGACAACGTTGTAGGAGAGAAAGTCGAAACCGTCGGAGCTTTGGGATACGGTGAAACGTTTTTCCTCTCAACTCGATTGCCTAGTACGACGATTGTAGGTGATAGAGTTGACAACTATCTTTTAGTCGTTGTCCCGATGGCTGGGAATGAAGCAGTTCAAATTCGAGTTACACCTGTCAGGGTCGTTTGTCAAAACACTCTGATGGCATCGAAGTCTCTGACATCACAAGTATATCGCATCAAACACGATAAGGATGTTCTATCGAATTTCCAAACGTGGTTGGGTGATGCTTACGGGAAAGCGGCAATGAGTGCAAAGCTTATCAATAACTTCTTTAAGCAGTTGGCAGTTCATGCCCCTAACAAAGATGAAACTGAGTATGTTCTCCGACAGGCGTATCCTGATCTCTTGCCTGTCAAACTGAATGCTCCGGAGTCAGTTCTAGAAGGTCGAGCAGAGCGTCGAGCTTACAATCAAGCATGGCAAGAGAATGCTCGTGAGCAGGTTGAGACTCTCTTTGGTGGGAAA
>Ga0114923_10001537_pt1 | contig 15968 bp, 8 predicted proteins | sample SumtaG_FD_89578 | JGI IMG/M metagenome (GOLD analysis project Ga0114923, IMG submission 89578) | Deep subsurface microbial communities from Indian Ocean to uncover new lineages of life (NeLLi) - Sumatra_00157 metaG | ecosystem: Environmental > Aquatic > Marine > Oceanic > Sediment | place: near...
AGGACCCCGCCAGGAAAAGGACTTTATCGGCCCGGGCCAGGCAGCGCTTTGTCCAGGTGGATGCGGTGTGATCCGCCCTGTAGATTACAAACGAATGGGTGGATTCGATCTCTGTCAGCCACGTACAAAGGCCCGGATTGAGCGGATTATCTTCCGATATTTGAGCAATGCCCTCCTTATTAAACAGTTCATCGATCCCTTCTTCCGCCAACAAATATGGCGGGCCATTGGGACCCATTGCCGGAAACGCAGCAGCAAGCCGCTCGGTAAACTCCACCACCGGCAGCCCCGGTGCCAGGGGTACAACAGCGATATTCACGGCGGTGCCTTCCTCCACCGGTCGTTTTCTTTTATCTTTTAACCGGTGGATAAGAATACGGTTAATTGCTACCATTACCTGGGGAAATTCTGCGCGAATCTTATCGAAAGATGATTTTGAAAGTTTCACCAGGTCACTGTCCCGGGCAGCATATATATTGGCTGTTCCTTTTTCATTGGTAAGGACGGCAATTTCACCGACGGTCATACCTACGGTGATCATTGCGATCAACCGGTCCGGTTCATCCTTGCCTTTATCAACCACGTGAAGAAGACAATTGATGAGAATAAACAGGCTGTCCTGGTTCTCACCCTCCCTGACTAGAGGCTGCCCCCGTTTGATATGCACCCATTCAAACTGGGATTCGATATATTCAAACGTGGCTTCGTTCATCTCTCCAAAATACTCCGGCAATATTTTCGCCAACTGCATTCTCCTGAAGTGCAGAAAAACAACATCCAGTAATTGCCGTTTAATACCGGGATGCCGGACAAGAACGTTCTCGAAATCCTCTTTGGTCAATTCCACCAGGGTTGTATCCTTGACGGCGACAGTACTTGCCGTCCGTTTCCCACCTAAAAAGAGTGCCATTTCTCCTACCGGGGAGCCCCGCCTCATTTCCAAAACAATGTTTTTCTTGCCGTCCAGTTGTTCGATAACCGCCTGTAAGCACCCCTCTATTACAAAATACATGGCGTCGGCATCATCCCCCTGGGAAAAGAGGGTCTCGCCGCCCTTGAGAGCAATGGGGTGTATCATGGTTGCTAGATCACGGAGAACGTCCTTATTGAATGCTTCAAAAATTTTGATAGCTCCAAGATGGTCCACCTTCGGGAAACCGGGAAATTGTGCTGTTCCTTTTTTCATTTATTTACCTTTACTGCCGGATTTACCCTGATCACAACTAAAAACAACAAATAATGGGAAGCGGACCGGGTAAAATGATAGACGATGATCGATCAAATAAAGCTGTCAAGCATATCCCCGGATCTTTTATCATCGGGGTTGACTTTAATTGCTTGCCGAAATGTTTTAATGGCTTCGGAGAGTTCACCGGTCTTGTAATAAGCATACCCCAAATGGTAAAATACAGCCTTACAATCCGAGTCGGATGCTATAATTTTTTTGAAATGGGGAATTGCTTTTTTGTAATCTCCTTTGGAATTGTAGGCCATACCCAGGTGATAGTGGGAGATAACAAAATCGGGGGATACCTTGAGAAGATCGATGTAAGCATTAATCGATTTTTCTCTTTCGCCTCTTTGGTAATAGGCGAGCCCCAGCCAGTAGTAGGCCATACTAAAGCTGGGATCAAGCTCGAGACACTTTTTAAAACTTTCGATGGCTTTGACAAAACTGGCTTGTTGATAATAGCTGATTCCCAGGATGTAATAGGCACTTGGGAAATCAGGTTTCAACCGGATGGCTTTTTCTAAATTGGTAATAGCGCCGTTGATATCACCGGTTTTATAGAGCATAAAACCAAAGGTATTGTATACAAAGGCATTTTCTTGGTTCAAGGCGATGTATTTGCGGCAGAGCTCGATAGCTTCCGATATACGCCCACCGCCGCTCAATTCACAAATTTTTTTTTCCAGTTCTATTTCAGTTTCTCCCATTTGTAGCCTCCTTTTTTTCACTTAAAGATTTTTGATTTTTTCATCGCTGTTTATAAAAATCCTAACAATACCGGTCAAAAATAATTACGCTGTGTATTATATATTGATACCACAGGAGTAACCAAATGTCAAGTGAAAAAAAACCGTGGAATGTTGCATTATTGTAGAAAATAGTATAGAATATAACTTATAGTTCTATTCCAAGTGTTTCAATCGCATAGGAATTTTCATTTTTTTATGTGTGTTTCACGGTTTCCACGGTTTCCTCGGTTTCAATGGGAACAAACAGTTAAAGCGGGGCACAGCAGAGCCCCCGCATATAGGTCCCCCGCGCCGCGGGGTATTTCAAAACAGGTCGACCAAATATGAGTTTTTTTTCATCACTGCACCTCTTTAGTTTCACCGCCTATCTCTGCCTGGCGTTATATATACTAATTAAAAATCCGAAACCCCTGGTCAAAAGGCTTTGTGCAGCATTTATCGCCTGCTTGGCCATATGGAATTTTGCCAATATCTTTATCCATAATCCCTATGTTTCCAGGCAAGTTGCCGTAATGTTCACAAACATCGGCAGCTTCGGATGGATAAGCTTCAGCAGTTTTTTTCTATGGTTTATGCTGGTGTTCAGTGGGAAAAAAGAGGTACTGAAAAAGAGGTACCTCTTCCTGGTCCTGTTTACCCTGCCAATTCTATTGATCCCTATCCAGTGGAGTGGTTTTTTGCTAGAGAATTACACCCGCGGCATTTACGGGTGGAAATCAGACTGGGTAAAATCGGCCTGGCCCTATATCTTTTTCAGTTATTATATAACCTTCATGGGGATGGGAATCTACCTGGCTTTTGACGTAATGAGAAAAAGCAGTGAGGTTATCAAAAGGAAACAAGCCGGGATAATCTTTTTTAGTGCGGTTATTTCATTGACTGCCGGTACGATTTCCGATGTACTCCTGCCGGTTATGGATATTTACGTGATACCTAAAATCGGGAGTTCTTTTGGGCTTATATGGGCTTCAGGTCTTATTTATGTCATGGCCAGGCATAAGTTCCTTTCAATTAAACCGCTAACTCCTATCAGTAATATCATAACCACAATGTTTGACTGCCTGGTGCTGCTAAGCAGGGAGGGAAATATTGTTTCGGTTAATGATGCCGCATTGAACCTATTGGGCTACAAGGCAGAGGAATTGATCGACCGGCATGTCGGCGTACTGATCGAAGAGAATAAGGCAAAAACCGACCTGGTGAATAAAATTGCCGGCCATGAGAACGTGAGGAACCTGGACCTGGATTTCAAATCAAAAAAGGGTAAAAAGATACCCGTGACGTTTTCAAGTTCCTTAATGCTGGATGAGGAGGGGAGTGTCGAGAAAATTGTCTGTGTTGCCAGGGACATTACATTACTCAAACGAAATGAGGCGGTCAAAGATGTGTTGTTCAATATATCCGAAGCAGTACGCCGGGCGGTAACCTTAAGAGAACTATTGGAAATCATTCAAGAGCAGGTGGGAAAGTTAATGGATGCCCGAAACTTTTACGTTGCCCTTGTGTACGATAAAGAACGGGCCCTTTATAGGTTTCCTTTTATCATAGACATAAACCCGGAAGAACTGGAAGACCCTGGAACCCCGGTTGAGCTGCGCAATAGTTTTACCGATTATGTACTGCGCACGGAAAAGCCCTTGTTGGCGGACAAGAAAAAATATGACAAGCTGTTATCACAGGAGGAGATTTACCTTATTGGGAAAAAACCGATGTCCTGGATGGGAATTCCGTTAAAAACCGCTGAAGATGAAGTGATCGGGGTGGTGGTCATCCAGAGTTACTCGGATGAGTCCGCCTATTCACAAAGTGATGTGGATGTGCTGTCGATTATTTCAAATACAATTGCCGGGGCGATAAAATACAAACAAGCGGAAGAGGCGCTGCGGGAATCGGAAGAACACCACCGCACCCTGATCGATAATATCCAGGATGGGGTTTTTCTTATCTACAAGGGCAGATTGGAATTTGCCAACGATGCCTTTGCCCGGATGGTGGGTTATACTGTGGAAGAACTACAAAATATGGATTTCAATGACATTGTTTCCCCCAGGGACCTGGAAAAGGTTGAATCCCGTTATTATAAAAGGCAGCAAAGGGAGGATACCCCGGCCGAGTATGAATTTCGCATGGTGCACAAGAATGGCCACGATGTATTGGTAAACATACATGTGGGACTGGTTAACTACCAGGATGGCGTGGCCAGCATCGGAACGTTAAAGGATATCAGCGAGAGAAAGCACGCGGAACAGGAGAAAAGGGAACTGGAGGAAAAGCTGGCCCGGTTGGAAAAGATGGAAGCCATCGGCCGGCTGGCCGGGGGGGTCGCCCATGACCTTAACAATGTTTTAAGCGCTATCGTGGGTTACCCGGACCTCTTGCTAATGAAACTGCCGGGAAACAGCCCCCTCAGGAAATCCATAACGGCAATAAAACAGTCGGGGCAAAAAGCGGCCGCAATTGTTCAGGACCTCTTAACCCTGGCCAGGAGGGGGGTCACGATAAAGGAGATTGAAAATTTAAACGGCATCATTTCCGATTACCTCAACTCCCCGGAGTTTGAAAAACTGGGCAAACACCATCCCCATGTCCGGGTCAAAACCCAATTTGAAAAAAAACTATTAAATATAAAAGGTTCATACATTCACCTCTCTAAAACCATTATGAACCTGGTATCCAATGCAGTGGAAGCCATGCCCTCGGGCGGCGAGGTGTTGATTTCCACCGGGAATCGATCGATCGATACACGCCTACGGGGTTATTATCAAACGGTTGAAAAGGGGGAGTATGTTGTTTTATCGGTTTCCGATAACGGTATGGGTATCGCCCCCGGTGATCTCGATAAGATTTTTGATCCCTTTTATACCAAAAAGGAGATGGGAAGGAGCGGAACAGGTCTTGGCATGTCGGTTGTCTGGGGCACGGTGGAGGACCACAAAGGATTTATCGATGTCAGCAGTATCGAAGGCAAAGGCACTACATTTAAGCTTTATTTCCCGGTTACCACTGAAGTAAATTTTAACCACCAGATGGATGTCTCGATTAAAGAGTATATGGGAAACGGTGAAAAGATACTGGTGGTGGATGATGATTTTGAACAGAGAAAAATTGCCGGCGATCTTTTAAGAGAACTGGGATATTCGGTTCATACGGTTGCCAGCGGTGAAGAAGCCATTGATTATATGAAAACCGCTTCCGCCGATTTGCTGCTCCTGGATATGCTCATGGCCCCCGGCCTCGACGGGTTGGATACCTACAGGGAGATTCTCAAGCTGCAGCCGGGGGTAAAGGCAATAATTATCAGTGGGTTCTCCGAATCGAACCGGGTTAAAAAAGCCCTAGGCCTGGGGGCCGGGTGCTATATCAAAAAACCCTACACCCTGCAGAAGATCGGCATGGCAATTAACCGGGAATTGGGCAGGGGATAGGCCCCTATAGATTATCGATCACCCGTTTGAGTTTGGCTTGCACCTGGTTGGCCATTGATGCCAGATCCGAGTTTTCTACTCCTTTCATCGAAGCGATGGGGTCAACGGCCGCTACTTCGATTTTGTTCCCGGCTGTTTCTTGCACAATCACATTGCAAGGCAGCATGACACCGATTTTTTCTTCCTTTTGCAGGGCTTGATAGGCAAAATTGGGATTGCAGGCGCCCAAGATTCTGTATTTCCTGAAATCCACATCCAGTTTCTTTTTCAAGGTTTCTTTCACATCGATTTCCGTCAGGATGCCGAATCCCTCCTTTTTCAGTTCTTCGGTAACTCTATCGATGGCTTGCTCAAACGAAATATCCACGATTTTACTAAAATAATAACTCATTATACTTCCTCCTTCAGTTCTTAATTAACATGCCAATATACCAATTTTACGAAAAATATTCAATAGGCAAAATCTAAAATCCATCTGTTTTCGTAAACCACGAAGGACAGGAACGATGAAAAAAAAGATGTCCACAGATTACACTGATTACACTGATTAACTAATTTTTTATAATCTGTGTCAATCTGTGTAATCTGTGGACTATTTTTCTTGAATTATTTATAATAGAAGCTAATGAATTTGCTTAAACTTAAACAATCGATGTTCACGTCCGACAAGAAAAAAATAATTTTTCTTCTTGTTACGTTGTTTGCCTTAAATGTTATCCTGTACATCAACACCATTAACCATGACTTTTTAAAAGACGATTTCCGGTTGATCGTTGAAAACCCACGTATTAAAAGCTTCCCGTCTTTTATAAACTCAATCGGCTCGAAATTTTTTGCCTTCCCGGATTTTCCTTACCTCCATTACTGGCGGCCCATGACCCTCTTTTCTTTTTTTATCGACTATTCAATGTGGAGTCTAAATCCCGCCGGGTATCACCTGTTTAATATCCTTATCAATGCCTTTAACGCCCTGTTAATTTTCCTGGTCTTTTATATGCTTTTTAATAAAACTCATTATGCTTTCCTGGCCTCTCTCTTTTTTTCGATTCACCCCTCTCACGTGGAAGCAGTCTCATGGATTTCAGGACGTACCGATCTGTTGGCTTCTTTTTTTATTCTAGCGGCAATCCTGTTTTTTATCCTGTTCCTTAAGAAAAAAAAAGGATTCTTTTATGCAATAACAGCGCTTTTTTTCATGCTGGCGCTGCTTTCAAAAGAGAATGCCATCCTTTTCCCCTTACTGGCACTGGGATTGATTTTTATTACCCCCGCCGCTGAAACCGGTAAACGGCTGAAAAATGCTTTGCTTACCCTCCCTTTCTGGGTGATGAACCTGGCTTATATTATTCTTCACAACCGCTTCTCCGGTGTCCAGGGGGTACTGGAGAATTTTTCCTTTAAAGATATTTTTGTTATTTTTAAAACCATCGGAGCCTACACCAAAATCATTTTAATGCCCTTTTTCCCCACCCACCATTTTTCCATGCATCATTTTGACCGGGGTCACCTGGAATTCTTGGTTTATTTTGCAGTCGCCTTGCTTATCCTTGTATTTATGATTTTAAACAGGGAAACCTACCGGTACAGTCTCTATACGCTGCTATTTTTTATATTTCTCTTGCCGGTTTTGGACCCGGAATTGGTGCCTTCATACCCCAAAATCGTGATCCGCTTCGCTTATATCCCGGCTGTTTTTGCCGGGGTCTTTTTTATCGATACCTTTAATTTTTTCAAAAATAAACGGTTAAAAATACTTTATGTGGTACTCCTGGCCTTTGTCGCCGTCATCTGGATTTTTGAATCTTACAGTTTCCAGGCTTACTTTAAGGACCAGCACAGTCATTATGACGGGCTGATCCGTTATTACCCGGACGACGGTTCGCTGCTGCTGCCCCTGGCATTGATAAAAGCACAGCAGGGGGATTACCACCGGTCTCTTACCCTGGTGAACCACGCATTGGAGGTCAACCCCAACGACCGGTGGCTGGACGTTTCTGAAATGGGCGGCCTGTTAAAGGCCAACTTGCTGGTGATCACGGGAGAAGCCGGAAAAGGAAAAGCGCTGGCTGAGAAAATCATGGCAGAAACCCGGAAAGATGGGATGAAATATTCCGGTTTCCTGGTTCTTGCCAAATTCCACGAGAAAAACGGGGAGTATCCCACAGCACTGCGCATGCTGAAAGAAGCGGAAACCATTGGCGAAACATCGGATTTATTTTTTCGTATGGCCTTTATATACGGCAAAATGCAAAACGTTCCGGCCGCTCTCCACTGCTTAGAGAAAGCTAAAAACCTGAACCCGGAATTGAAAAAATACCGGCAATTCAAAGATTTTCTTTTGAATGCACAACAAAAAAAAGCAAAAACGGATAGGTGAAGCCGATGCATAAACGAAACCGGTTTATTTTTCCCTTTGTTTTATTATTACTCTGTTTATCGGTTATTCCCGGGTCTCATTTCGGTAAATCCGGGGTTGAGATAAAATGCTACCCGGGAAACGTTTCCGCTTTCCAGGGTGAAAAGGTGATTTTAACCGTCGAAGTCATCAATCATTTATCTGCAAGTATCCGGCCGGGGACCAATCATTTTATCTCCTACCATCTGTACGATGAGAAAGGGAAATTGGTGTCTTATGATAACCGCCGCTTTCGTCTGCCCAGGGTACTGCGCCGGAGAAAAACAACTACGTTCCGGTTACCGGTATTTTTCGACCATCCCCAAACGGGCAATTATGTGGTAGAGTTCGATATCGTAAACGAAGGAAAGTTCTGGGGTTCCGTTAAAAAATGGAAAACCTGCAAGATCAGGTTGCACCTTAAATCGTTGTTTTCTCGTGAATTCAAGGAAAAATACCTCAGCTTCTTCTGCCCCACCACGAATCCCTTGCTTGACAACCAACAATACCTGTTGCGGATGACTTTAAAAAACAGCGAGGTTTTTAGAACCTGTGAAGACGGTAAAAAAGAAATTTTCGGGTTTTCCCCGGGGTCTGCCTATCCCCAGGTATGGATCAGGGATACCGCCACCTTTATCGGTTATGCAAAATTGTTTTATCCCTTCGACACCGCGGCCAAAAGTGTGGAGTTATTTATGGAGCACCAGGGGGCCGATGGTGAGATCGTAGACTGGGTGGATGTTTCGGGTAAGACCGACAAAAATACCGTGGAAACCGACCAGGAGAGTTCTTTGCTGCTGGCAGCTTATGAGCTCGGTAAGGGAAACCCCGGATGGTTTCACCAAGAGATAAAAGGCAAAAAGGTGCTGACCCGGTTGGAGATGGCATTGGCGTGGGTGTGGCAGAACAAAAGGAATCCCAAATATCACCTGGTGTACAGTGGGTTTACCGCCGACTGGGGAGATATTGAAAATACCTATCCCGACCAGCGGGCCACAAAACTGTCCGATCGCTCCACCCTGGTTTTTTCCATTTATACCCAGGCCAAATATATCCAGGCCATCGACCGTTTAATTAAGATTTTTAAACACCCACAGGTCACTCACGGGAAAAAAGCGGGCAGCATTCAATCCAAACGTCAACTGTGGAAGCAGCGGTTAAACATTTTAAAAGGCCAGACCCAAAAGCATCTTTACTTAAAGGATAAAGGATATTTTATCACCCACATTGTCCCCGGCGCGGAAAAAGAGAAATATTTCCAAATGGAGAAAGAAATGCTGGCGGTGGGGGGAAATGTGGAAGCCATCATGGCAGGTCTGATGGATCATCGTCAAATCAGGCGTTTTTTAGTAGAACTGGAAAAACGCAGGAAAAAGTACCGGCTGCGAACCGTATCCTTTACCTTGATTCCTCCTTATCCTGGAGGATTCTTTTCGCACCACCTGATGCGCCCCTGGAGTTATCAGAATGGTGGGGAATGGGACTGGATTGGCGCGCGGGTAGTCAAGGCGCTTTTTATGGAAGGGTTTCGCCAGGAAGCGCAGAAATACCTGCTTGAAATCGTCAAAAAGAACCTGGCCAATTATTGTATTTTTGAGTGGGAGGACCGGGAAGGTTCCAGTATTGGCGGTTCGATGTTTTATGTGGGCGCTGCCGGTATCATCGGCGATACCATTTTCATGAACTGTCGAAAATAAATGTAATGATTGTTGAAAAAATCCAAATATTAGATTTGCTGTGCCGTTATTTGGCATACCTGGGATGTTAATATTTATTTTGGAGAATATACATTGACAAAAATGATGTTTTTTTTTATTATTTCATATGGTTGTTATCCAGGATATGTGATTAATGATGACAAAAAATAAAAACAAGATCGGATGTTTTTTAGAAGGTCCAGTATGACTTCATTAGCGGGAATCTTCGAGAAACTGGGGCTGACCAAAGCCAATGGGCTTTTCATTTTCGAGGACAACGACTGGAAAGGCCTTTTTTCTCAAAAAACAGGGTATGCACTTGAAAAAATTAACCCCGATGCCTTTTATTGTTTTAACAATGAACCGTTGATCTTATTTTTCGAATCCCCGGAAAATGAGAGTGAGATTCATAAAAAATGCTGGAACTTCAACAAAGCGCCGGTTATTTTTGTAAATACCCGCAGTGATTTAAAAATCTACAATGGGTTTTCTTTCGACACGCAAAAAGAACTTCTCCATATATTGGCCGATAAGATTGAAATCGAACGGTTCTCTTACTGGAACCTGGTTACAGGGCAACTATGGAAAGAATATGAAAAACAATTCTCAAAAAGTAAACGGATGGATTACAAACTGCTGCAAAATATAGACGATACCCGCAGCACATTAATCGAGGAAAAGAACCTGGCACCTTCAATTGCCAATAAACTCATCGGGAGATTAATTTTTACCCGGTATTTAATAGACAGGGAAATAAAAATCGATTTCAATGATGGTAATAACGGTTTCCTGTCCAACGAAGAATTACTGGCATTAATTAAAAATAGGGATGCGCTATACGCCTTTTTTGAATTTTTGAATTCCAGGTTCAAAGGGGATCTATTTCCTTTAGACGGTGAAAAATACGATGTGGAACCGCAGCACCTGGAGGTTTTGTACCACCTGTTTAACGGTGATGAAATTAAAACAAGGCAATTGTCTTTATTTAATGTCTATAATTTCGATATTATACCGGTCGAGTTTATCAGCAACATCTACGAATACTTTATGGGCAAAGACAAACAGGAGAAAAGCAAATCTTTCTATACCCCACCCTTTTTGGTGGATTACATTTTAAGCCAAACAGTAGGCAGTCATTCCAAAAACGAAAAAAATGCCGGTGTTTTTAGCTGCAGAGTTTTAGACCCTGCTTGCGGTTCGGGTATTTTTCTGGTTGAAACCTTAAGGTTAATCATATTGCAATTCAAGAGACTAAATCCCCATTTAAAACCGTCGCAGCCCCAATTCAAAGAAGCGATAAAGAAGCTCCTGGTTGACAATGTTTTTGGTATCGATAAAGATAAAGGCGCGCTTGAAATAGCCATTTTCTCATTGTACATTACCCTGCTGGATTTTTTCGAAGAGCCCAGGGATATCAATGGTTTTGAGTTCCCCAATCTTCTTGACACCAATCTGATAGAGGCCGACTTTTTCGATACCGGCCACCCCTTCAACCGGAAATTCGGGCGTGGCAGCAATACGATTAAACTGGATTTCATCCTGGGAAATCCTCCCTGGGGAAAGGTTGACAGTCCCTATATGGGCTACATAAAATCAAGATCAAAAAAGGAAAATATCGATATAAAGGTAAGTGACAGACAAATCGCCCAGGCATTTATGCTGCGGGTTTCTGATTTTTCCGCGCAAAATACCAGGTGCTGCTTCATTGTTTCAAGCAAAATACTTTACAATTTGCAGGCGGATAAATTCAGGGAATACTTTTTACAAAAGTTTTACATCGATGAGGTTTTTGAAATATCATCGGTACGCAAGCAAATATTTGCCAGGGCCGTTGGTCCTGCTGCCCTTATCATGTACAGATACGCCTTTGAAAAGGAAACCCTGAATAACAAGGTTGTCCATATCTCGTTAAAACCCAATCCTTTTTTCACTTTCTTTAAAAGCATACTAATCGAAAAGTACGACTATAAAGAAATTAAGCAGCGTTTTTTTGCACGATACGATTGGCTGTGGAAAGTTTTACTCTACGGCAGCGTATTGGACTTTTATTTTATTAAACGATTAAGAAACCCCCGTTATTTTCCTGAAACAATTGAAAGTACTATAAAAAACCAGGAAAATAGATTGATTTATGGTGAGGGTATTCAAAGAAGCGGGGATAAAGGAGATAAGAATGACGCCTCACACTTGATAGGAAAACAATTCCTGGAGACCGATAAAAAAGACCTGCAAAGATACTATGTAAGATTAAGAGAAGACTGTATCTGGACACACCGTTATGCTCACAGGCCCAAACGAGATAAACAGGATTTATTTAAAGCACCAATGTTGTTGATTAAAAGTGGATTGGAAATCGATTATAAACTCGTTGCATCTATTTCGGAAAGAGATGTGGTATTTACCCACTCTGTTTTTGCAATAAAAAGTCATCATAAAAAGTTAATTCTAGAAGAACTGCTGGGACTTGTAAATTCAGACCTGATGACTTACTATATTTTTATAAGCGGGTCATCTACAGGTGTTGAAAGAGAGCAGATTATCAGCCAAGAGTTATACCCCTTTCCTGCCATTCTTGATAAAGAGGCAGCGGTAAAGACCCGGGAAGTTCTTGAACTTCATAAAAAACAATATGAAAGGAAAAATCTTCAACTGGGGGGCTGGCAAGCTGAGATCGAACGTGCCGAAAGAGAACTAAATGACCTGGTTTATAAATTGTACAAATTGGATGATACCGAAAAGGATTTGTTGGATTATGCATTCGATATATCAATCCCGATGCTTCAAGATAAAAAGAACCGGAGACCTTTTAATGCTTCAAAAGAAAATGAGTTGGAGGAATATGCACGATTATTTATTAACCATTTTTCAAAATTCCACGATAACGACGAAAACGGGTATTTTCAAGTGGAAATTTACAGTACTTCGGCCATCGTTGCCATGAATTTTAAAATTATCTCCCAAAGGCCGGACAATATTATAATTTGGGAAAACGATTCAGAAAGCGGGATAGTTATCGAATTACTGGCCGGTATTGCATTCCAAAAAGTAAGCAATTACCTTTTTATCCAGAAGGATGTTAAAGGAATTAGGAAAAATTCTTTTTATGTCATCAAACCCAATCAATATAAATATTGGCACCGGGCCATTGCACGACTGGATATCGTCGAATTTGAAAACAGTATGGTTAAATCACAATTGGAACAAGAAAAAGATGCCTAGAATTAACCCGGTTATTGTCCATGAACCCTGGAGTTTCGATAAAATATTCCCGTATCTCAAGGACGCCTTCGGGGTAATGAATGAGGCTTATAAAATAATTTACAAGGAAAAGAGTATTCATCCTTATAAAAAACCGGCCAATAAAAAAAAGTGGAACCTGGAAAATAGTTTAACTGAAGACCTGGTAAGAATTGCAGAAACCATACCGACTGAATTATTTTACGAGTTGGACATTGAATCGAAAAATCCAAAGAAAAAAAACCGGATCGATATCACGATAATCTACGCCCTTGGCATTGGGTTTGAGCAGCGATTGGGAATCGAGTGCAAGAGATTAAAAAACAATAACAGGTTTTGTTATGAATATCATGAGAACGGAATCAAAAGGTTCGTTGAAGGGTATTATTCTGAAAAAATGCCCATCGCCGGAATGATTGGATTTATCCAGGAAGACAGTGCGGATGAAATTGTTCCAAATATTAACCGGCACCTGGACAAGTTCACTACGATTCAACCTTTAAAGCCGGTGTCCCTGGTTGAACATGTACATTTTACTTTTTTTTCTCGACATAAAAGAAGTGGTGAATTGGGGGAGATAAAACTCTATCACCTCATGTTAGACTATATTAAACTTATCGTTTCGGGGTAACATTAAATGTACACTATTTGCCGGAAAAGCGGATCCCCAGGTCCCTGGTCTCTTCACCTAAGCCCAGCTTCTTTAAGTTGAAGACCGGCAAAACCCTGACCTCCAAAAATCCCTCCGCCAATGGTTGAGATTTTATCCTGAAAGTAAATGCCTTATTCTCCGTAAACACAATTTCTTTGTACAATTTCCCCTGCCAATAAATGTCCACCCGCTGCGTCTTCTCCTCCAGGTGCGTAAGCGGCGCACCACAAAACAATATCATTTCCCGCGACTCGCCATTCGTGTCCAATACAAGGTAAATCCCGGCACGCGCCGTTGTCCAACGAAATTCACTTTCTTTTTGTCCCTGCTCCGGGTACCAGAAGCCGTAATCATAACGGGTCCCGGTCTCCCGCGCCCAGGTTTTCGGATGCAGCGAATTAAACCCGGTGATATGGGAAACAATAACGATTAAAATCGCCGCCGCAGCGCCAATCTTCCCAAAGGGAATTTTTCTTTTAGAGATATTTTTACTACCGGTATCATTGAGGGCGGCTAAAATCCAGAACAGCAGCGCCGCTTCGGGAAACCAGAAAAAATTATTAAACAGCAGCACAAAAAGACACACCCCCATAAGGAGTCTCTTGCTTGTCCGCCGAAATAGTAAAACCATAAACCAGGCAAAAAAGATAAATGCCAGTACGCCGTTTTCGGTGAACACCAGCAAATATTGGTTCAGGGTTAAATCATAAAGGTAGTCGGTGCCGTGGTTTTTATAGGCCAGGTAAAAGGTAAAATTCCCGGTGCCGACGCCGGATAACGGGTTGTCTTTTATGGTTTCCAGGGAGAACAAAGTCATCCACACCCGGCCGTTGGTGACGGCATCCAGGGTATCGAAAAGACTCTCGTTCTTTTCAAACCCTTCCCCCAGTCTCTTTACTAATGTCCCCCCGGCAAAGATAACCACCAATAAAACCGCCGCCACCAAAAGTCCCACAAGGATTTTCTGCTGTTTTTTCCGGCCCTTGAGGGCACTGAAAATAAGGTTGCCGATGCCGGCCGCTATAAAGAAAAAAGCGGTACGCGAACCGGAGAGAATTGCCCCCACCAGGGAAACCACAAAAGTGATATACCCCAGGTTATTTTTGTTTTTGATTTCATAGGTAGACCATAGAAACATCATCCCTGAGAAAAAACCAAAGGCATTAAAATCGGAAAACCCCCCGTAGAATTGTTTAAGCTCTTTTCCCAGCCGGTCGGAGATGGCCGACCGGCCGGAGAGTTTCTGCAAAATCCCCAGGAACACCGAAACAAAAAAACCGTAAGAAAGCCAGGTGAAAATGGCTTTCTCTTTTAGATCGACCCGTTTCACATAAAAAAATATGTAAGGTGATATAAAATAAATAAAAAGAGAAACCACGGGAAATATGGAGCCAAAGGAGATGCGCTGCAAAGCGGGTGAAACAGGGGTGTCCGCACCAAGCGCGCCGGTACTGCCCAGGGAAATGTTGGACAAACTTAAAAAAACAAAAACCGCGGATATTAAAAGAAATAACAAAAAAAGATAATAGGAATAAAAACCCCGGTCCGTCTCCGCTTCAATGTCCGGTTCCTTTTTTGTTCCTTGTATTTTTTTTAACAGTGCGGCGATAATTATGCCGCTGAGCAGGAAGAGCGAAGGGGCCATGTAATTGTAAGGATAACCGTTGTCAAAAAGGGCGGGGGTGGAATTGATAAAGGGAAAAAGAAAAATAAATAAATAGAGGGAAAACGTTTGGTTAAAAAGACCGGCCCCCAGGCCCACGACAAAAAACACCACCGGTATAACCCAAAAATTAAGATGAAACACAATCTTTAAAAAAGCAGCGATAATAACCAAAAGCGAAAAAAAACCAAATAACCGGTTCACCTTCATATTAAACGGTACCCTTCAAGAAAGTATTTTTTTCATTTGTTCCTGATGAAATCATTTTTATTATATCATACCTTTGAAAATGAAGCGAATAAGGTGTATAATTGTTTCAAAATTTGAAGCGATTAGGAGTACTAATCTAAAATGACCTATGTTTGGCAGCATGCTAGTTGGCCTGGGCTTGATTGGCAAAATGAGCGTTTGATCGATGCGCTCGGTCAAACCCGTCTTTCCCAGGGTAAATTATTAAGCAAAGTCCAGGCACTGGGCATTGAACTGAGCCGGGAAGCCCAGGGGGAGATTTTGACGGAGGAGACAATCAAAACCGCTGCAATCGAAGGGGAAAACCTGGACAGGGATTCTGTCCGTTCGTCAGTGGCCAGACATCTTGGACTGCCTTTTGCCGGTTTGCCGCATCCTGCCCGGCATGTGGATGGACTGGTGGAAGTCCTACTGGATGCCACTACTCACTTTCATAAACCCCTCGGCACAGAAAGACTTAAAGGCTGGCAAGCAGCGTTGTTTCCTACCGGTTATTCCGGTTTACACCGCATCCGTGTGGGTGAATGGCGGGGACCTGAACCCATGCAAGTGGTTTCCGGCCCCCTGGGGCGCGAAAGAGTACATTTTGAAGCACCGCCTTTTGAACGAATCGAAGAAGAGATGAGACAATTTTTGGCCTGGTGGAAAGACAGCCAGGGGAAAATAGAAG
>Ga0114923_10001538_pt1 | contig 15962 bp, 12 predicted proteins | sample SumtaG_FD_89578 | JGI IMG/M metagenome (GOLD analysis project Ga0114923, IMG submission 89578) | Deep subsurface microbial communities from Indian Ocean to uncover new lineages of life (NeLLi) - Sumatra_00157 metaG | ecosystem: Environmental > Aquatic > Marine > Oceanic > Sediment | place: near...
ATATTCTTCCATAGTTGAAGATAAAGAACCTGTGAGTATTCCATATCCAGTAGGTCTAAGAGTGAAGTCAAATTCGCTTCTTCCACGGTCGAGAGATACTTGTTTTATTTCTGTATGGTAATTGATGTAAGACACCTCTATTGTGTTTGATCCGTATACCAACCCTCCTAGCACATAATTTCCATTCTCAACAGTTAATGTACAAACATCACCAACACACACTTTTACACCTTTCATCGGATCACCGTTATCCGTATCTGTTATGCTACCACTAATTGACGATGGAAAAATATAACTATCGAGTTTAAAAACAAAAGATACAATAATTCCAGTTACACACACAATGCTTATTATGCCAATAATAAATACAGCTTTATATGGAGATCTTAGATTTCTAAACCATAAACCAAATCTTTTTTGCTTACTTTTAGGATATATATTTTCTTTGCCTCCAACCTTTTTTTCTTTCAGCTGCTCAATGGTGCTGTCTTTATGCTTTTCATCCTGCAGTGATTTTTTTAGTTCTTGCATAGTAAATCGAACTCAAGTTAAGTATCAAACTTTTTTAATTTAACACCTAATACTTTAAATTATGTTATTTTAGTATAGAGCTATTTCTATACTTTGACAAGATTTACCAATCTAACGGTATAATTTTAATAAAGTAACAAAATATTCCCAAAATCGTAAAAGTCCGCTATAATAGTTAAATATGCACTATATGATCATGAAAACCAATTTATTATCAAAACAAAAAATTAGAGATTTACAAAAAGAAGTAAAATCAATCAAAAAAGCGATCATCCAAGTAACAGTAGAACTAAAGCAGGACGGTCATATGCATGAAGGAATTATTGAAGAAGTTAATCTTCAGCCAAAAAGAAAACGACTCATGCAAATAGAAAGAATTCTGGGGAAATCAAAAGAACTTCATAAAAAAAGTAAAAAGCGATATAATTGTCCACTCATTGGAATCCAATCCAGAACGAAACCTCATCTCGATTGATTCTCCACTTGGAAATAAATTACACCAGAAGAAAGTAGGAGATATTCTTTCTATAGTTGATCAGAATTGGATCATACTCGCAATTTCATAACATTCTGTCTTGAGAACAAATTAATAAGTTCATCTATTCACTTCATATTGGAGTAGGGCATAATCAAGAGCATTCATAAAACCGTCATCTGTGAAATCTCCTGAATTTTCAAACGAATGCCATAATCCAAGAAACGATTTCACATCATCTGAATCTATGATGCCGTCTACATTTAGATCATATTGTGAGATTCCTGACACTAAATCTGCTGAAAATTTTACCATACCCCATCCATCAGGACTATTGTAACTGTCTCCGTCTTTATTCTTCCAAGCAACTGAATGTCTTGTCCCGTTCTCATCTCTATCATCAAAAACAATGTCAAGTCCCCATAGTGAACCAGCATTAGGAGCTTGCAACCCCATAGCCGCCCATGTTATTTCAAGTTCTATAATATACCCTTGATCAGTATCTGAAGGATCGTTTATAGTACCTTTGATTTCAACGTCCGAAGTGAAACCACCATCAGCATTCCAGCTGACTTGGCTTTGATTTGAATCTCTCTGAGCATTATTCACATTCACATAAAACTTATAATCATCTTCCTGAGGAATATCACCTTTATCCCACAACGTATCAAGCATGATTTCAACTGCATCGTCTTCCCACAATTTTTCATCAAACTCTGCGTATTGTGATTGCAGTTGAGTATCTGATACAGTTGCTGCAACATATAAAGCACGATCATTATAAAGCATTCGATATTCTGCTGTATGGTCATTACCATTTTGAGAAAGCTCTATGACATTCGCTTCATCAAATTCAGAGATATCTCCATTTATTCGAGGGGTTTGTTCTACGCGAAGAATTTCATAATCTGGAGTACCTGGTGGGGGCAGAGGAGTCTCGATTTTTATAATTCGTACAAATTTCACTGTTACATCTGCAGTTTCCGTAACAATAGCAAAATCCTGCGAATGATCAAGATTATTCCCAAATACAGCATTATTTATAGTAAAAGTTGCTGTTTTCCATTGCCCTGTCCCTGTACCTTGAACACTATCAGTTGACACAACACCACTATTTCCCCCGTCATACTCTACATGCCATGTTCCAGAATTGTCATCTTTATAGGTTACTTTAAGGAGTATTGCACTTTCAGTGTCATAAATAAACCTATCTTCAACATTGAAATACATTCTATCGTTTCCAGATGCTCTATCAGTTCTTCGTGCACTTTTCACATGTGACTCTTGTCCCTTTTGACTCCAGAAGTTGCTCGCACCCATGTCAATGTAAAATTTCTCAACTGCTCTTGTCTTTGCTTGCGGAAGATCTCTTTGGTATAAATACCTTTCAACATTCTTAAATGCTACTGAACGCCATCGTGCATCTTCTTCAATATAAACAAATCTATACCCTTCAATCAGATCGCTCCAGGCGTCAGATGATGTTTCAACCGTCTTCTTCATTGATTTAAGTACATAATCAGAAAACTCAGGATTTAAATTGTATGCATAATTTGTGGTGTAATTGATATTAATGTGTCTTGCAAGCGACATGAGGTTTGATATACGCCACCGAAATCTCAGCTGATTATAGGTATCATTCCATTTCGAACCCGAATTCCCCGGAGACCAGTATTCTTCATTCTCCTCTCCAGTAGTTCTATTTTCTGCAACAACCGGATGATCAAGATCGAGATGCCAATACACGGGATAATTATAAAGACTAGAATCATGAATAGGACTGTTTGGATCATAAACAATGCTATGACCTAATGATCGAGCCGGTATATAGGTATATGGTAGTTCAATTATCCCGCTTCTAAAACTACCGCCTTTTTGAATCATATAATCTATAATGCGCTCAGTGGCTTTCCCCCATTCATCTCCTTGACTTTGTTCCAGCGCATCGTCCTGATACATAGCCCACATAAGCAGATCCTCTCTGCCATCCATTAAATCTGCCCAGGAATCGATTCTTCGCTTTGCCCAGGTCTCATACACCTGAGGAGTCATACCGCATCGGTTAACCATGGTGTTAAAATCGTTTGTAGTACGCAGGTTTAATTCTTCTCCAGTACTTGAAGAAAAACCATGAATCTGTACAAACCTTAGGTTAGGATGATTGGGGATAGAAGTCTGTTTTAATGCTTGCAGGAAGCGATCATACTGGTTTTGGATATCAGTACCAAAAGGGCACACATATAGGATATTCTGATTTCCTCCTGTCAGTGTTGCAAGCGTCACATCATAGTTATTCACAACCCAATCAGGAACTGAGTCCCTTTCTGATGCTTTTATCCGTAAACCTAATCCGTAATCAGTACCTTCAAGTTCACTAAGTCTGTTTTCTATAAGATCAAATCGATATACTCCTTCGGAAGGATTGAGATCGTCCCAATTCGGCCATCCACCATTTGATACAATTGGAATAGCATCAGTAGCCTCCGGATTCAGACCAAGACCGTAGAATCCACTTTTAGGGTCCCTTGTCACGTCTTCAGGTAGATACCAGTCATTCTCACCATCAGCGATCACTACACTGCCATTTGCTTGCGCACTGCTTTTATGTATAAGCGATTGAAATACATATACAGGAATAATTATCGATGCGGTTATCCCAATTAGTACAGTAATTTTTGGAAACATTTTCATATGGATAGATTAGCACTGTTAGTGGGTAATTGCAATTTTATCACTTCACGACTTCATCGTTCTAAAACGGCATGGAATCTTTTATAATAAATAATAGCAATATTATAAGAACGTATATCATGGAAACAAGGCGCAATGGAGAGAGGGAGAAAAACCAAATATACAACTGTACAATTATTCAATTTAAGTAATGTATTGATTATCAATGAGCAATGTTCAACTATTAAACCTATCACATTATGAATGGTTACTCTCACCTTGAGCTCCTATTGCTATACCAGTTACAAATAATGGACCGAAGTCGATAAAAATTGATACAGTTCTAAACATTATTTCACTTGTACCTTTTATAAAAGACACGCATATACCATGAATATATTGATCACTAACACCAAGTGGTAGTAGTAACCATGATCCTTTTACTAGATTATCATCAAATCTTGTCAGACGTATGATTCCGAGATCTACCGGATCGTTAATTCCAAGATCTTTTATAGATACTTTACGAGAGAGTTCTAGAGTGTAAGTAAATGAATCATAATAATATGGATTAATGGGTATAAAACCTCGAGATCGATCAAAGGAAACCATTTTAATGAACAAAGTCCCTGTAATAGTAGCAAAATCTCTTATATCTGCGCAGGTAAGACTAGGTATTTCTGCACGACACACTACAACATGATCTATTGGTATTACTTCTAAGGGCATAGTTGTCTGCTGACTGCCTTCGTACTCCATACTATAGTACAAAAAAGTATCTGTTTATACCACACTATAAGACCGTACATCAAGATAACAAGGAGAGTGGGAGAGAAGTGTTCAAGTATTTATGTATTCAAGGAGAACTAAGGAGCAAAGGGGGAAAGGAGGGAAGGAAAGAAGTATACAAGTATTTAAGGATTCAGGTATGCAAGGAGGATATCCTACGTGCTTCAAGACCTTCTGCTTTCTCCCAAGTTGAATCATCAATACTACTTTTAGGAAAATACCGAGTGCTCAAATTGCCTTCTTTATCTTTCACTAAACACACTAAAGCATCTTCGAGCTTATACAAGTGGTTGGGTGAGCGTAAACCTTTGCGGACAATGCCCACAAATATATAGCCTTCCCTTTTGTCCGGAATAAACTCTTTTGGCATGGAAAATGGATCTTCAGCATTTTCCGGCGGTTTGTTATAAATGAAGTTAACAAGTACATTCTCAAGGTTTACATCAAACTCAATGTCCCTAATGTAATCACTTATTCTATCTAGTTTATCTTGAGTCAATCCTTCTGTAAAATAATAAACTGTCACTACTGCCGTCTTGCCGTCATCCGCTACTTATACTTTATCTGGCTTCACTGCCGATTTGATAATATCCAAAGTACTTTGACTTGTATCTTCTTCTGTCATGAATATGATTAATCATTATATAAGTTAACTTATCCTAACATATTCTATTGAGTTGAACAATAAGAGAGGGAGAGAAGTAATGTATATAAGTATTCAAGTGTGCAGGTATACCTGTCTACGCCAAAGGCTACGACAAGGCAAGCAAGTATTTAAGTATTCAGGTATTCCCGCCAGAGGCGGACCAGCCTTTGGCTGGCAAGGACACAGAAAGAGAAGGGGAGAAGGAGCAAGTTAGAAACTGTCAATTATCAATGTTCAACAAACAATTCATAATTTAATAATCAATAGCTTTATAGTTACATGGTCGCATGGATACATGGTTGATTGTTTTTCGGTTATGGTTAGGAAACCCGTATCATCTTTGGGTAAAGGTTATGTTGTAAAGACAGAAGCGACAAGAGATAATCAAAAAGCGATCAGCGAAATACGATTTTGACTTTTTAATTATACGTTATAAATATGAGTTATAAGTCTTATTTGTATGGAACCATTATCAGGCAGTACAATTGAAAATATGCCGGATATCCAGCTATCAGAGCTTCAAACTATATACAAAAACATGGTATCACTTGGTTTACCAAGTAGAATAATTGCTTCACATGACTCTCAATATCCAGGATACACAGCTATCATGCGTATTCCGTTCATTCATATCGTCTTAAATCTCAATCAACCACCATTAACAGTCACTCCTGAAAGAGTTAATAAAACTCTTAGGTGGTGGAATCCAGCGGATCAGCCACTTCCATACGGGTTGACGAGTAGTGTAGTAATCCCAGACGCTTTTCCACACTTACCAGACACAAAGTCTGCTCGCTATGCAATCCTCAGGTACAGAACAGTTACTGGGTTGAGTATGTTAAAAGCACGACTACTTGAAATTTTTGAGCGTAGCGGTCATTTGGTCGGGTATGGTTTAGAGATTTCAACACCTGATAATAAACTTCTTTTTACTCTTGGATATTCTCATTTACCGGTATTTGCACATTACTTTTCTCAAAAACTCTTTTTTCCAGATAAAGATGCAGTAAGATGTTTGGCCGATCAGAGCCTAGAAACTGTTTTGGATATAATAACAAAACCAAAGGATGCGGAACTTGATCTTAAACCAGGAACAACTCTATACCTCAGACATCCTGCCCGTTATCCTTGCATGGAGACTGAATTCACTTTGATTAACATTGTAAACATTTTAGGAAAAGCTATTTTGGCAGTTGGTCATTCAGAATATCGTACAAAAGCAGGGACATTTAGACTTTTCCCACTCTCCCCAGAACAAATGACAAGACATTTTGATCTGAAAATGCCTCATGAAACACGTCGTTCAGAAATAGAGCCGTTTCAACCCTCGGATAGATCTCAATTTAATAAATATCGTACTGGAAACAGAATATCCATTCGGTATAAAAGACATCGGCTGTTTTCCTCAGAGCATTTCACCATTATCGCATTTGGAAATATTGGTTCAACAGTATATTTTAAATTAGAAGACAATCTTCTATATGACTCAAGTGGCCACCCCAGAACTTGGTTAATTTCCTATCACACAATTCAAAAAGATTTTGTATACAATGTACATTGAAAAAGCGCCCGCTTTCCGCAGCAAGGCGCTTTTTTTTCAATTGCCAATCATGTAATCCTACAATCCTTCAATAATTTAGAATTCAATTGTATCATTGAATCATTGTATTATTGCCTGCCTGTCGGCAGACAGGGTTCATTGACTATGTTCCCGGGGTTTTTGAGGATGCATTATGAACTATGAAGTCACTCTCTACAAAATCTTCACCAATTGCCGAGTCATGCGCAAGCGGCATACGTTCAATCGAACCACCGTCTTCGGAATCAAGACCCCCTGATCCGTAAAAAATCGTATCGACGACACGAAATCCGCCTTCGCCATCAGGCTTTTCTAGGTAAAGAATACCATTTGTTGATTCAGTGGAAAAATCCGGATTACCGGGGAGGTTTTCTTTCTCTGCATCATTATGCCCTTCACATTGTGGGTTAAATGTACTATTGCTTTTTACAAGAAGCAGGAAATCATTCTGCTGAATGAGAACACTATCATTAGAAATGACCGTAACATGATTATTACCGTCTCGTAACCTCCAACCGTTGAGATCCACAACACTACTTACACCATTCCATAGTTCTATCCAGAATTTATCCTCAGGATGCTTGCACGTTGATTTCCACAGAAATTCATTGATTACTACTGTATCTGCAAGGTGGTACGTTTCAAACTCTACACCTTCAAGAGATACTGATTCGCTGAAAAGTGCCCATGCGTTTGCAGAACCAAAGAACATCATGATAAAGATTGTCATCCAGATACCAGCGAGAACTTTTACGTTGCCGGCAGTATGTTTTTTAGAATTATCCTTTGTATCTTTATCATCAAGGGCTTTTTTCAAATCAAGTAGGCGGAGGATGACGAAGATAAGTGCTGGAGTAAAGATAAGAAACAAAAATCCAACTGGAGTTCTCATAAAATTGACCAGTCTTCCAAGGTAGGGCAGGGAAAGGAGTTGTTTTCCGACAAGGTCTCTAGCTGGAACAGGCTCATTATCCGTACCGTCATTGTTATCACCTTTTGTGGTGAAGAAAATACTGCCTGATTCATTTGATATGTCTACCACCCTGTGCAGGATGATATTGTTTTCATTCTCATGAGATCGAAATGAAATGATATCTCCTTTTTGTACATCGCTTACAACAGCAGGAAGCGTGATGACAAGTGAACCTGTTTTTACAGCAGGCTCCATTGACCCTGAGAGCACGACAACTGATTTCGGGCTGTTCTCAAACGGAAGCAGGGGCAGGGCAATAATAAGCCCAACAAGTAGTATAAATACGAGGCTACTCCATTGCATGATTTTTAGTGTTGTTTTAATGAATTTTTTCTTTAACACAATGTGTAAGAATACAACAATAGAATCACTTATTAAAAAGCGATATGAAGCAGTAACACAATTTCCCATGGGGCAGAACTCCGTTTCAGGAATCCCACCCCGTTTTATTCAGCTAATCAGTAGACTTATACAGGTACTTCTTCAACATGCTGTGTTCCGGTGAATACAAATGACATCCCGGTTAAAGACTTGTCTGCGATTTCATTACCAATTTCTTCCTCATCATCACCTTCGCCAATCGTCAATGGTACCCTCACAAACATTCTGTAATCTGTCACCTCATCTACGTCCAATTGATTACTCGGAAGAACAACTCCATCATTTTTCCATTCCCTTAATGTACCCCATACGGCATTGCTATTATCAGGATTATCTGTCGGCGAAACACCAACTATCACGACATCTTTTAATGCATCCCAATCTTCTCCAAGGGTTACATTATCAAGCATCCCTTCTACATCAAGATCTACAACACCATCGTTCCTCAACCAGAAATGCTGGGCTGGAGAAGTGTAGCCAGGATACAGATCTGTAAAGTTGAAATCACTCCCGCTCTCTAATGGTCCATTGGTAAAGTTTACACCATTCTTTGAAATTTTCAAGTTTGCTTCCCCTGTTGCAAGGTAGACTCCATTCACCTGCACGTCATCGCTAAAGAGAGCGTATGCAGTTCCGGTTACGAGTGCAACAACCGCAAAGATTGAAACAATCGGAAAAATTACTTTTTTCATCTTTTATACCTCCTTTCTTTATTAATTGTATCATTGAATTATTGTATTATTGCCCGCCTGTCGGCAGACAGGGATCATTGATCTAGAATTTCCCCAAGCCCGGTCCTGCTGGACTGATGTATTTAGCACCTTGTAATCCAGCACATCCATCGTTCTCAACTTGTTGTATGATTGCGAATGAATCCCAAATAACTTCACCAATTTCTAAACTATCAGCAGTGTACCAAGTCCCATTAACTTTATATGCATCTGCAGGTACAGCAACTATCTTTACAAAGTAATTCCAATTACACGTTTCATATTCAGCTTCTGCATCTCCTTCAGCAGTCCATGTTCCATCTTGACCCACATTACTTGTCCATGTTCCGCCCATTGTCCCATCTTCATTTATAACACCAGCTAAAATAGCCTCATATGAAGATCCAGAGTAGTCTAGTACCAGAGTCACATCACTACCAGTAACAGATCCAGTCAAAGTCCAATTAATTGTATATGGACCTGTGCTTGGATAATCTCCATTTCCTAATAAAGAACCATCTTCAGCTTGAGAATCAACTGTCATATCATGGATATAGTGATTACCATTATAATCAACATCAATTACCCAATTACCTACGATATTCCAGCTAATAACTTCACCCTCATACTCACCCGATTGATGATTCGTAAGCCACGCACCTGAGCCTATATAGTTATCAAAACCATAATGCCTGTCAAGTAGCTCATCTCCACCACAATCTCTGTTCGAAAGCCATGCATCGTTCCATTTCATCATAAGAGCGACATCTTTATACGGTTGACACCAAGCTGCATCACGATACGAATCACAATACATACCATTGAACATCATTGCTTGATAATTGTATCCCCACTCGTCATAGCCCGTTTTAATTAATTCTCCACCTGACGTAAGAAGTGTTCCATCTTGAATGGTTGTACATTCTTTTGAACCTTTTCCTTTGGAATTACCAGGTTCTGCATCAGCTCGTAGTGCGAGTGTTGCAAACAAAGCTGTAAATGCTATACACATCGTTAATACTGCGAATTTCCGCATATTCTGCTACCTCCTTTCTTTATTATTTATTCAACACCCTGAAAACGGGAGCCCGTGAGCCCCTGTTTTCTAATGGCGTTTCAACGTATTACCAAAGTTCTACAAACACATCTACATTCAAACTTCCAACGTTGTTAATTGGATAGATGTCATATACGAGGAAAGAAACCGGAGTATCAACTCCAGGCATCTCATACTCGTAAATATGATCTTCGTTGTATGCACCCCAATCAACAGACGATCCTTCTACAAAAAGATCAAGTAGAGTAGGGCCATAAGAATTATATCCAGAGACCTCATCAGTCCAACCATCTCCTGAAATCCTATTCGTGATTGAATACTTTGCATCAAAGTCAATGGTATCACCAGCATTGGCCACACCTGAAGCTACAAGCTTGTAGCTTTCCGAAGACTTAAGTACGTATTCAGTTTCAACAGCTCCAGTAGCATCTGCTGGGACTTCGACTGAGTCTACGTGATAGTATCCACTCATCCAATCATCTAGGATGCTACTTGAGCATCCGAACTTGTAATGCCCTCCGAATTCAAATTCTATAGATTTTTTCATTGAATCAAGAATCTGTTTGCAGCTGCAACCCATGGTATCCTCAATAGTATAATCTTTTTCAGGTCCTCTACCTTTCGGATCATGGGTAAACCATTTGTTATCATCCCACATCCATCGATTTGTACCGAGACCTCTTTCAGGATTATCAACAGTGGTATCCAAACAAAGATCAATACTATCAACTACACCATCACCATCAGAATCATTATGTACAATTACCATTACCTCTTGTGTTCTAGCCCAATTTCCAGCTAAGTCTTTACCTGCAGCATATAGGTAGTAATTACCATCAGGCATACTTCCTATGTCTCCACCCCAAAGTTCTGGATTAAGTGTATCCAAGTCCCATTCGAAAATAGTACCATTCGTGTGAACATAATGGTATTGCTTATCAACTGGATCATATGATTGATCTTCAGCTCGCCACCAAAAGTTCACATAATCACATTCCTCATTACATGTTGCTCTTAGGTGCATGACTCCTGAATGAGTTGATCCGTCTAAAGGTTCTTCGAGGACAATTGTAGGAGCAATTTGATCTTCTACAACAAACCATCGAGTTAACCTTATTGGCAAATCTCCTGTACTTTCTGTCGGATTGAATACAAAGCAGTAATCACCCGCTATCCAGGATAATGTATCTGCTTCTGCATGAAAGCTAATTCCATCCCAAGCAAATGAATCATTATGTCCATCGACATTTCCTAAAACAGTATTTGTTGCTGCTGCACAGGTTCCTTCTCGAACAGCCCATTGAACATTATCATCATGCATTTCATCATTCAATATAGCATCGAATGAAACAACCCCAGCAACCGTATCACCTTCGGTAGGACTTGTTATCTCAGCTCTACGATTAAACTTTGCATAACCTGATGTAGTTGCCCAATCAAATGTTTGACCTGGGGCTGTAGCAGTACCTGACATAGAACCATTTACTGCAATTGTCCCTTGAGCATTTACATAATAGGATGGATTTAATCCTGTGTAATCAACATCAAAACTGATATCATTACCAGAAACTGCTCCATTTACAACCCAGGTATATGCTGTATTATTGATGAAATAGCCAGTTCCTGAAAAGACACCTGTATCCATATTTTCTACCGTAACTTCCATTGAGTGATTCCAAGTACCTCCACATCCGCTCGTACAATTAAAAGCAATTGTGTATGTTCCTCTTACATCCCAATCTACAGGATCTGAAGCGTCAGCCCGTAATGCAAGGGTTGCAAACAATGCTGTGAATCCTATACACAGTATTAACATTGCTATTTTCCGCATATGTTATGACCTCCTTTCTTTTTCGTTGATTATCATAGTAGCCCATAAGTGCGCCATATGTAAACATCAAACCGATGGATGAATTTGTACTATATTACTTCTTTGACCTCAACTAAAGGACGGAAGGGGAGAAGGGAAGAGGGAGAGAAGGAAATAAGGGGAAAAGGAGAGAGGGATGGAAGGAGAAAAGGAAACAAGGATGAAGGAAGAAAGAGGATTTAGGGAGTGTTAGACTTTGCTGTTTTGATGGCAGTTCCTATTAGTTTGCATAATTCATTAGCATCAATCATCAATTCTTTATATATGTTTTTATTAATGTAATCTCCATCTTTAAGAAGAGTAATCCAATATCTGCTTTCACGAGCTTCCCTGTATGAAATATACATCTTAGAAATAAACTGCTTTCTTGACTGTGATCCGACAGCTTCCTCAATATTTGCCCCAATAGATGTCCCTGATTTCAAAAATTGTCTCGAAAGTATAAATTCTTTCTTATCATACATGAGAGATTTATAAATTGTAACTACTCTTTTAGCATAATGAAGCGATTTTGTTTGTATTGGTGTCTTCCTCATACAGATTTTATACTATTAAGACTAATATTACTCAATAGAAACATCATAAATATGAGTCCTAATCCTTGTATCCTTGATATTTTTGCTCCCTGATTCCTTAATGTAAGTAGAGAAGAAGAGAGGGGGAGAAGGTGGAAGGTAGAGAGGGAGAGAAGGAAAGCAGACAGGACTATCTGCTATAACTTTTTTATCCACGAAGTAAGTATGCCGCTTGAGCATCCAAACTTATAATGTCCTCCGAAACTACCACTGCGCTTCGATAATATATCAAAACAACTGCAGCCTTTTGTCTGCTGCATTGTAAAATTCTTTTTTGGTCCCTTTCCTTTAGATCTTTTTGTAATCCATTTACTTCCATTCCATATCCACCGGTTTGTTCCCAAAGTTTTTTTCGGCACATCGGCAGTTGTTTCTTTGCACATGTCATCCGCGTCTCCAACACCATCATTATCATCGTCCGAATCACACGCATCGCCAAGTCCGTCTCCATCAAAATCTTTCTGATCCGGATTGTATGTGAAGGGACAGTTGTCATCAGCATCATCAATCCCATCGTTATCATTATCAAGATCACATGCGTCACCGATTCCATCACCGTCAACATCTTCTTGATCAGGATTTGGTGTAAAATGACAATTATCAACATCATCTTCTACTTGATCATTGTCATCATCACTGTCGCAGACGTCTCCCATTCCATCATGGTCATTATCCTCCTGATCTGGATTCGGAATCAAACGGCAGTTGTCAGACGGATCTTCAATGCCGTCATTATCATCATCACTGTCACACACATCTCCCTTACCGTCGTTATCAGTATCCTCTTGTTCTGGATTTGGGATATACTGACAGTTGTCATCTGTATCATCTATACCGTCATTGTCATCGTCTGGGTCACACGCGTCACCCATTCCATCATTATCAGCATCTTCCTGGTCTGGATTGAAATCAAGCGGACAGTTATCATCAACATCAGGAATATCGTCTCCATCATTATCACAATAGTCAACAGCAAACATCCTCGTCAGTCTTATATCCTCTTCACCATCATCCTCTATGGGATCAAATACAAAGCAGTATAACCCAAATTTCCATAAACACGTATTTATCTCAGAGTGAAACGTATGAACTGTCTGTTTGTATACCCATGTATACGGATCATTTCGGCTGTCAACATTTCCCCATAGAATTTCACGATCATCTTCACACCCTCCTTTTCGGATAGCCCATTCGACATCATCATAATCATCATCCGTCAAATTCGCATCTAAAGAAACATCTCCAACAATTGTTGCACCTTCAAGCGGAGAGGATATCTCACCGCTTCTAATAACCGGCTGTATGTCCTCTGTCGTTACTACAACATCATCGATGAACATACCCAAAGAATCACCTGCACCAACCTCTTCAAATGTAAGCCTCGTAACACTTGATTGTGCAATCATTGTCTTTTGCACATATCTCCACTCAAGTGGTGATCCAGTATAATTAAAGTGCCGATTCAGTGTATCGGCTCCCCAATATATCCAAAGTCCGTTATCCGCATGATTCGGCCTCGGTGCCCACGCATATGTTATAGTGTATGATGTTCCTGATACGGTTGGGATATCCTGGTACAAACTCACAGATGCAGAGTTGTCTGTAGGAACGTCATCCGGTCCTTCCCACTGTGAGTCAAGTTCCACATGCTGCTCCCCTTCAAAAGAATCCCAATCAGAAAATCCGCGGTGAAATTCAAGCAAGGCATCTTCTGGTGCACCTGGATTATCCCTAAACCACTCAACAGTCCATCCGGGAATCTCACTTGATGTAAATACATCCCACTTTCCGGGATGCGTGACAATTGGATCTTCAAAACCGCCGTTTATAACGAGATTATGATCTTGTGCTTTTACACTGATAAATCGAATAGGGTTAATAACTGCTATAAGTTCAACGATGATGATAATAAATACTATTTTCCGCATTATAGTTACCCTATAATATAATGTTGATATACATAGTAGCCCATAATACAGATGAATGCAAGAAACAAAGAAGTGTAGGGATCAGGGAGAGATGGAAAGAGGGGGAGAAGGATTGATAACTATTTTCAACTCATAACCAGACTTGATTCCTTTAATTGTTCATATCACAGCCATGTCAACAGGACTAAGAGTTTTTCCATTTTCCTGCATCAGAGTCCAATCAGTACCATCAAAAAACCTCGTATTAACGGAATTATTATTTCCACGGACTGCAACGTAAAAGTATTGATTTGCTATTTCCTGGAACGTCTCTGGATCAGAGTAACTCTTGAGACCCAGCTTTGTCCATCCATTCCAAGAACTCCCGTCCGTGGTATAGCGCATATAAATTGAATCATTCATCCCTCGTACAGTTTGATACATGCGATTGCTGTCAACACCTATGGAAAAGAACGTATCAAACATCGAAACCTTTCCTTTTGTTTTTCCTGACTTTGTCCATACGGACCATCCGGTTCCATCAGTATCGATCTTTGTATAAATCGCATTATCAGTTCCACGAATTGCAAGGTATAGATCAGTATCCAACGCAGCAGTGTATTCTTCTATAGATATATCCAGTGCTTTACCATTCAGCTTCTGCCAGCCCAGCCAGGTACCGACCGTAGGTGAATATCTAACGTAAACCCCGTTATCAGTTCCTCGTATTGCCTGGTATAACCTCGCTTCAGAAAAAACTAAGTATTCCATCGAAGCTGAACCTTTCATGCTCCCGCTCTTTTCCCACGGAGACCACGTAGTACCGTCTGTGGTATACCTCGTATAGATACCGTTATCAGTTCCCCGTACTGTCTGGTATATTTGATTTCCTGAACCTAGCTGACCTCGTTCCATCTCAACACGATCGAGTGATTTTCCAGACTTCACCCAGTTAGACCATGTAGTACCATCCGTAGTGTATTTTGTATAGACATCATTATCTGTCCCTCTTACCGATAGGAATATATATGCTGTTGAACTGAAATATCCATATTGCAGTGTCGGGGTACTGAGTGTAGAACCATGTCGCTTCCATGCTACCCAGTTCCCACCGGACTCATCCTTATAACGTACATACAGACTATTATCTGTTCCTCGAACTGCCTGATACGTATATAAAATACTTGCAGTCCCGTAATATTTTACTTTAAATTCGAACTCACCAGTGGGAATATCACTTTTGGGGATATCAAATTCACAGCTTTGGTGTTTATAGGGAACTTTACTTGTGAATCCAAAACTACATACTCCATAGGAAGAATTGTTTTTATCTACATGAAAGGTTTTTTCCTTACCGTTTTCATCGTTAATGATAAATTCAACCCAGTCTTTATCTGGATCATCAGTATTATCGCTTGTTACATCAAGTGCGACATACATATGATCATCATTTTCTCGGATATAAGCATACGTTATCCCGTCAGGATGACCCGAGGAGGGAGTAAACAGATATTCATAGTCAGCTTCAACTTTCCCATCGACTTCTTCAATGACTCCATCAACATTATACATAAAGTTTATACTCTCTGATCTGTTATGCAGAAGATACCCTTGATTGGGCATCTGAAGCGGAAATCCATATCCATATGCGTTTGCAGTTAGTTTAAGTGAAAGCTTATCCATACAACCATAGGGAATACGCCAAGATAATTCGACTTCCCGTTCATGTGCATCAACAACATTTTTATCTTCAAACATTACATCAAGGAGTACATCTTTACCACTATCAACGTATCGTG
>Ga0114923_10001539_pt1 | contig 15960 bp, 10 predicted proteins | sample SumtaG_FD_89578 | JGI IMG/M metagenome (GOLD analysis project Ga0114923, IMG submission 89578) | Deep subsurface microbial communities from Indian Ocean to uncover new lineages of life (NeLLi) - Sumatra_00157 metaG | ecosystem: Environmental > Aquatic > Marine > Oceanic > Sediment | place: near...
TTATAGTATAAAAAAAGATTTTTGTCAACTGTTTTTTTATTTTTTTTTAAAAAAAATTTAAAATGCTGGGAAGGCCCTATATATAGGCTTTAAATGCTCTTAAATTTTAATACTACCGGTATCTGAGAGCAGATTTTGCATTCTACGAGGATGTGGATTGAATTTTCGAGAAATATTAAAGGCTCTTTTCTATCTCAGGCACAATTGGCCTGTCTACAAATTTCCAGGTAACCAAATGACCAAATTAATCGTCTCCCATCCCCATTGTTTCTGGGATATTGAATATATTAAGGCAAGTCAGTGCATAGGGCGCCATCATTATTTCAGAAAAGATGGGGGCGGTGCGTTCAAAAGTTCAAATTTGGGAGCCGGTGACGGTGCGTGTGAACCTGTGAATTTCAGGTGAATGGAGCCCCATACTACATCCGGGGCACCCGACCTTTTATGGTTTTTTTCAATTCCAATACCGTTTCCATCCTGAGACCTGACCCCCTCACGCGACCAATCCCTAATCAATATCGATCATCCGGGATTCACCGGTATAGGTAATGGATTTATAGTTGGTAATACTGCGTACTTTTCTAATGATTTCAGCCAGGTTTTCGCCATTTTCAAAAATTTTCTTTAATTTCGGATACATAGCGTGGGTTTTTTCCATGGTGTTTAACAGCATATCGGTATAACCGATGATAACGCTTAAAGGCTGACTGAATTCATGGGATATGGTCACTGCCATCTCCAGGATGCTCTGCAATTTTTCTTTTTCCAGGAGTTCTTTTTGTTGTTCCTGGATTTTTTGGTTGAGCTGGTGCAGTTCAAGGATATAAGCGTTTTTTTCATTTATTACGCTCTCCAGTTCCATCTTTTTCCGATAAAGCTCCAGGAAAATATTGACTTTGCTCCTTAAAATTTCCGGGTCAATGGGTTTGAACAGGTAGTCCACGGCCCCCTTTTCATAACCTTTAAAAACATACCTGTCTTCTTTACTGATGGCGGTAATAAAAAGGATGGGTATTTCCTTTGTTTTATCCTTTCTGCGCATCAGCTCCGCCACCTCGAAGCCGTCCATCTCCGGCATCTGTACATCTAAAAGAACAAGGGCAAAATTAAATTCAAGCATTAACCCCAATGCTCTATTGCCTGATTCTGCTTTTATAATTCGTATATCGGGCCGTTCCAAAAGAGCTTCCAGTGCAATGAGGTTCTCCTCTCTGTCGTCGACGATCAGCACATTAACCCTTTGTTTTTCATTATTTGTCTTAACCATTATCTATTTATATCCTAAATGCTTTTATATCATACATTTAAGCAGTTGTCAACATTCATCCCGATTGTGACAAGCTTACGTCAAAGTCCTATTCTTCAAGAATGGACGACCTTTAAACCTTTTTCTTCGCAGCCTGGATGAGTTTTTTTGGTATTTTCAACAGCTTTTTTTCTTGGATAATATCCAGGAGAAGGTTCACTAACAACGGATCGAATCGATGCCCTGACTGGTTCACCAGTTCATCGATGACCTTTTCAGGCGTCAACGGCCGGTTTTCCCGGTCAAACGTCATGGTCACAAAGGCATCCGTCAGGGTGAGGAGCCTGGACCCTACCGGGACCTCCGTACCTTGCAGCCCTTCCGGGTGGCCGGAGCCGTCATACTTCTCTCGATGGTACCGGAGGATGGTCCATTCGCTGCTAAAAAAATTAAATAGTCGTGCCAATTGGTCCAGCATGAGGGGATAATCCTCCGGGTTAACCCGGTCCTGGTAGTGTTTATCCTCGGGATTATCCTGGAGTAAATTTTCATCGCCGAGGTACACTTTGAACAGGTCATGCAGTTTGGCTGCTCGTTTGAAGTTTTCCACCAGCGGTTCAGGCAGCCCCAGGTGACTTCCCATCAAGCCAATAATTTCCATGGTTCGATCGGTGGATTCGCGGTTGAAGTTGAGCGATCGATCCTGCTGGGCCTGGTGTGGGTCCTGGACCACCCTTTCAAGAGTAGTCAGGAGGTCCTGGCCTGTTTTTTCCAACATTTCCCGCAATCGTTTTTTGAGGGTGAATAGTGTGTCCCGGGCAGGTGGTTTTAATGTCCCTGTTTCCGATTCAACCAACGCTTCTTCGAGATAAATCCTAACCTGGTTGCGACCTTCGGCTTTAGCACGGTAAAGTGCCCTGTCGGCAAAGATGACCAGGTCCGTAGAACGAGGGGGAAGGTGGGCAGCGTAAGAAGCGATACCGATACTGGCAGTCACCCGTTGGGAACAGCCGTTTTCTTCATATACGTATGCTTCCGCTTTCTGCCGAAACTTTTCCCCCAATACCCGGGCGCCCTCCAAGCCGGTATGGGGCAGCAGCAAAACAAATTCTTCGCCGCCATAGCGGGCAAGAATATCGGTTTCCCTGATGCCCCTCTCCAGCAAACGGGAAAAATGACGCAGGACGAAATCACCAAAGGCATGACCATAGGTATCATTGATGTCTTTAAAATAATCGAGATCGATCATGAAACAAGAGATATCCGTCTTGTTTCGTTTGGCCAGGGCAAATTCCCGGTTAAGGATTTCCTGGAAGTACCTGTGATTGTACAGACCGGTGAGGCCATCCCTGATGGCGAGCTCTTTCAGTTGCTCATTCTGTTTCTCAATCTGCTGTTTGGACTTTTCCAGTTCCCTGCGGTGCCGGTTTAGTTCCAGGAAAACATTGATCTTGGTTTTTAAAATAATAGGGTCCACCGGTTTGAAAAGATAATCCACTGCACCGGTTTCATAACCTTTAAAGATATATTTGTCTTCTTTACTAATGGCTGTCATGAAAATAATGGGTATATATTTTGTTTTCTCACTTTTTCTCATCAATTCAGCCACTTCAAATCCATCCATCTCCGGCATCTGGACATCCAGGAGAACCACGGCAAAATCATGCTCCAGCACTAAACCCAATGCTTCATTGCCCGAGGTTGCTTTTTCAATATTCAGGCCGGGGGCTTCCAACAGGGCTTCCAGGGCGAACAAATTTTCTTTCCTGTCATCTACGATTAATATATTGGCTTTATTTTCCATAAAACTCTTCCTTTAATACCACCGGGTTCCCGATTTTAGCAAGAAAAGGCCCGATTTCCTCGAGGTGGAGGATGTGGTCCACCGGTGTAGCAGCGATGGCTGCCCGGGGCATTTCTCCCACCATTGCGGTTTCCGGGTTCTGTACAATGGCCAGGCCGCCCCTTTCCTTTACCTTTCTCAAGCCCTGGCTGCCGTCATTATTGGCACCGGTTAAAATAACACCCACAAGAGTCGGGCCATAAACATCGGCAGCGGACTCAAAAAGTACATCGATGGATGGGCGCGCATAATTAATCCGCTCCTCCACCGAGAGTGAAAATGTTTCATCCTCTTCCACCAGCACATGGTAGTTGGGGGGTGCGGTGTAGACAATCCCCGCGGTTACTTTTTCCTTTTCATCCACCTCTTTCACTTTGATTTTGGAAATTCTATCCAGGTGAAAGGTCATATAATTATCCGAATAAGGGCTGACATGCTGTATAACGGCTACCGGTACAGTGAATTTCGCCGGAAGGATAGGGATAATGGCACTGAGGGCTTCCATTCCCCCGGAAGAGACACCGACAGCAATGAATTTATACTGGAAATTTGAAATTGGAAATTGGGAATTAGAAATTGGAAATTTGAAATTAGGTCTCATTATATATTCCCCAATCTCACATTTCTCCTTTTTTGCGCTGGTAAATTCTTTCCTTGTCTACCACAGGGACAAAGTACCTGGAGTAGGTGGAGAGCTGGAGACTTTCTTTGGTTCCCAGGCAAAGAAAACCGGAAGGGGCAAGACTGTCCAGGAACAATTTGATGACACGCCCTTGCAGGTTCCTGGTAAAATAAATCAGGACATTGCGACATAAAATCATGTTCATTTCACCGAAAACGCCGTCTGTAACCAGGTTATGGTCGGCAAACACAATTTTTTCTTTAAGAGAGGGGGACAGTATGACCGAATCATACCTTGCCGAATAATAATCGGCGAATGAATTGAGGCCGCCGGCTTTCTGATAGTTGGCTGTATAATCCTTCACCAGCTCGATCGGGTATATTGCGTGTTTTGCCTTTTCCAGTACAAGGGTATTAAAGTCGGTAGCGTAAATTTGCGTCTTTTCATAAAGTCCTTCCTCTTTTAGCAGGATGGCCATGGAATAGACTTCTTCGCCGGTGGAACACCCGGCATGCCATACCTTTATAAAGGGATATTTCTTTAAACGGGGGATAACCGTTTTCCGGACCGCCAGGTAGAAGGAGGGATCACGGAACATCTCGGTTACATTTATCGATAGATCCAGCAGCAGGGTTTCAAAAAAGGTTTTATCATAAAGCACTTTGTGCTGCATCTGGGAGAGACTTTCCAGGCCGGCCATCTTCAACCGGTACATCAGCCGGCGTTTAAGATGAGCCCGGGCATAACCTTTGAAATCGTAATGGTATTTCCGGTAAATCGCTTCCAGGAGCAAATCGATTTCAATTTTTTCATTTTCTTTATGCCAGGTGGAAAATATATCGCTTTTGTTTTTGCTTGAATTTATGTTATTTTTCATAAGGTATCTCCTGGTGCCGGTGATTAGCGATTAACGATTAACGATTAACGATTAATGATAGAGCCATACTCTTAAAAGCGAAAGCAATTTGGCTGAATCCACCGGCTTGGCCAGGTAATCGCTGGCACCCGCGGCCACACACTTGCTGCGGTCTCCTTTCATTGCTTTTGCCGTCAGCGCAATAATGGGGAGTTTCTCAAAGCGCTTGTCCTTGCGAATGATCTTCATGGCTTCATATCCATCCATAACCGGCATCATAATGTCGATCAGTGCCAGGTCTATATCGGGTTCCATATAGAGCCTCTCAATACCTTCTTTGCCATTTTTCCCCACCACTGTTTTCATTCCCTTTTCCTCCAGTATGCTGGTGAGGGCAAAAACATTGCGCATATCATCATCCACGATCAGGATTTTCTTACCTTTCATTACTTCTTCTTTATTGATCATTCGCTGCAGCATTTGTTGTTTCGATTCCGGCAGTTCCGATTCCACCCGATGAAGAAATAGTGTTGTCTCTGCCAATAGCCGTTCCGGGGATTGGGCATCTTTGAGAGCGATGTGTTGGCCGTAATTTTTCAGGGTCTCCTGCTCCTGTGGGGTCAGTTCTTTTCCCGGGTAAAAAATAATAGGCAGTTGAGCGATATGCTTGTCGTTCTCTATCTTTTCCAGCAGCTCAAATCCTGTCATATCTTTGAGTTCCGGGTTAAGGATCATGCAGTCGAAATTTCCTTTTTTCAAAAAGTTCAATGCTTCTTCACCGGAGCTAACCGTAACCGTTGCCACATCTCCACTACCCAACAACTCGGTGATACTCTTTTTATGTCTATCGTTACTTACTGCAACCAGGAGTTTTTTTACCCGCTGCGAGAGCATACTTTCGATTTTTTCGAAAGCAGTATCAAGGGTTTCCGCACTGACCGGTTTTGAGAGAAAACCGATGGCGCCCATTTTCATGGCATCGACGGTTCTCTCGGAGACAGACATAAAGTGAACAGGGATATGGCGGGTATCCGGGTTGCTCTTCAGCCGCTTCATCACCTCCCAGCCATCGATCCCCGGCAGCACGATATCCAGGATGATGGCGCTGGGTTTGTGAAAATCGGCAAAGTGAAGACCGGTTTCCCCATCTTCCGCAATCACACATTTAAACCCTTTGGCTTGAGCCAGGTTGAGGAGGACTTCGGCAAAATTGGGGTCATCTTCAATAATCAGGAGGGATTTATCCCCGGCTTTTATGGTTTTTCGATCATCCCTGATCTCGTCTTTTTGGACCGGTTCCCGTCCTATATATACTCTTCTTGTTTCTTTTTTTTCTTCTTGTTTCTCTCTCCTCCACCGTCGTTCCACCGGCACTTTTTTCCCCGGGGTTTCTAATTTTTCCGGGAGGTAGAGGGTAAAGGTACTGCCTTTTCCTTTCTCGCTTTGCATCTGGATCTCACCGCCCAGGAGTTCGGCCAGCTGCCTGGATATAAAAAGCCCTAGGCCGGTTCCACCATACTTGCGACTGGTGGTGCCGTCTTCCTGGCGAAAGGCCTCGAAAATGGCCGCTTGCTTTTCTCCGGGGATGCCGATACCGGTGTCGGAAACAGTAAAAGCAATTGTCTTTTCCCGGGAAAGCCCACTCTGGGACAGATCGACGTCTATGCCGGGGCGGTAAATGCCCAGGGTGACATTGCCTTTTTCGGTAAACTTAAAAGCATTGGAGAGAAGATTTTTGACGATCTGTTGAGCCCTTTGTACATCCGTAAGAATATATCCCGGTATGTTTTCCGGCGATACATCTATAATTAATTGCAGACCTTTATTGGCAGCCACCGGGTTAAATACCCGCTTGATGTTACCGGTAAACTCTTCAAGGGTTACACTCTCAAGCCGGATTTCCACCATCCCGGCCTCTATCTTTGAAAGATCAAGAATCTCATTAATCAATGCCAACAGATCGGAGCCTGAAGAATGGATGGTCCTGGCAAATTCCTCCTGTTTATTGGTGAGATTCTTTCCCGGGTTATTGGAGAGCAATTGAGAGAGAATAAGAATACTGTTGAGGGGGGTGCGCAGTTCATGGGACATATTGGCCAGGAATTCGGATTTGTACTTACTGACCTCTTCCAGGTCTTTTGCCTTTTGTTGGATCTCATTTTGTGCGATGGTGAGTTCCCTGTTTTTCTGTTGGATATTGGCTTTTTGTTTCTCCAGGGCTTTTGTTCGCTCTTCCAGTTCTTCGTTAATAACCCTCAGTTCTTCCTGTTGACTTTGGAGATTGGTCTCGGAAGCGATCAAGGCTTTGGTTTGTGCTTCCAGTTCTTCATTGGACTGGCGTAATTCTTCTTGTTGGGCCTGGAGTCTTTCCGCCTGTTCCTGGGTTTTCTCCAGGAGCTCTTTCATTTTACTCCGGGACTCGGCGGAATTTAGTGCAATGCCGATATTTTCAAGGGATTGCATCAGGAATTCACGATGGATCCCTGTGATTTGATTTAGTGAAGCCACTTCGATAACTCCCATCACATGACCTTCGTAAGCAAAAGGAATAGCAATGACATTTTTAGGCCGTATATCTCCAAAGCCCGCCCTGATTTTAATGAAATCCAGGGGGATGTCTGTTATTTCAATGACCCGGTTCTCTTGTGCAGCCTGGCCCACCACACCTTCTCCAAATTTGAGGCTTTTTGACAATTTCTTTTCCTTTCCCAATGCGTAACCCCCAACGGGTTTTAATGTACCCGGTTTATTTGCGAAATAGAAGATGCCCAACTGGGCATCCAGGTAGGTGGTAATAAAGCTGATAATGTTTTGTGAAAGTTCCTGTATGTTCAGCTCTCCCCGCATCCTGTTATTAAGTTCTGTTTGGCCGGTTTTCAACCAGTTTTGTTTCTGGTTTTGTTCCACCGCTTCCCTTAACGATTGGGTCATGCGGTTGAGAGCGTTGCTCAGCCGGTCGTCATCGGAACGTTTTTCGATATTAACGGAATAATCGCCGCGGGAGATCATTTCAGCCAGTTCAACCACCCGCATTTCATCGCTGATGTCAACCATATATTCAATAGCGCCGATGATATCGCCGGAGTTGTCTTTCAGGGGTGCGCTGGTATATCTCATGGGGATTTCTTCATCGTGAAGATGGGCAGCGGTATCGCCGGTTAATACTTTATCCCGGCTCATGGCCCGAAACGCCCGGCATCTTTCCGTTCGACAATGGGTGGTATTAAAGAGGGTATGACATTTTTTGCCGATACAGTCTTCAACGGTCTTGCCTACGATATTGGCACCGGCTTTGTTTATAAATTGAATCGTGTAGTCGGTATCTATCACATGAACCGGGGTGGGGATGTTGTTGAGGTAGTCGATTTTCCTCCGGCTGTCGGCATTGGATTCTTTCAGTTTGGCGATCATCTGGTTTAAAGCCCTGCCCAGCATGTCCTTTTCGCCTTTTATTTCCATTGTTAAAGAGTAATCCCCGATAGAGACCTCTTCAGCCACCATGGCTGCATCTTGCAGTGTTCGGGTCATCCGTTCCAGGGCAATGCCCAGCATATCCATTTCGCTCCTGGGTATAACGTTGGTAGAATAGTCTCCCATGGAAATATTGTTGGCCTGCCGCACCACATCCACAAGGTTATCTTTCATCTGGTTTACTGCCTTACCCAACGAATCTTTATCGCTTCGTAACGCAACGGTTTTGGTGAAATCACCGACAGCAATGGTTTCGCACACATCGGTCACGGCCTGGAAAGAGTCTACCACCTCTTTAAAGCTGGCATTCATCTCCCCGATTTCATTTTTCTCCGATGTGATCTCCTCGTAAGAGAGGTCACCGATGGCCACCTGTTTTGCCCAACCGGACAATTTTCGCACCGGTTCGACAATCCGCCGGGCCGTAATGATAGATATCACGGAAACAATCGCAAGGGTGGCAAATACAATGAAGAAAACAATCAATCTCAGGTTTTGTGCCGAAGCAAAGGCTTCCGTTTCACTGATCTCTGCAAATAAGCCCCATTTTATCCCAAGTGTTTCAAGACTTTCCAGGTTATAATGAACACCCAAAACGTTTTCATCCCGGAAATTGACGTAATTGGATATCTTTTCCCGGGAGGGTGTGGGAGACCCTTTTGCTTGTCCCGTCTGCTGCGGCGTCTTTAGCCAATCCTCCGTTCCTTTGGTTTTCACTACCGTTTCAAGTACCGTTGCGTTTTTAGCCTGGGACCTCAATTTCATATCCTCTCCCACCAGGAACGTTTCACGGGTTATATTGTCGCCGGTTTTCTCTTTCATAATTTGATTGATCTGATCCATGGGAATCTGGATTGCCATTAACCCCTCTTGTTTCTTTTCCCTTTTATTGACCATTATCTGGATAAGAAAGCCGGTTAATTCTTTTTCGGTGCCCCCGAAATGCTCGATGTCCGAGAATTGGGGTTTCTCTGTTTTCAATGCTCTCCTGCATGCTTCGGCAAATGAGGTGTCGGAATACTTACCGCTGAGAATATTGGTCCCCCTTATGTTTTCGTAATGAATTGTCAACAGTACATTTCCCTCCATGTCGATAAGAAAAATGTCTTTATAATTGTAATTATCCAGGAAATCTGTCAAGTCTAAGCCAAATTCGATTATAGGAATATCAAAAGTATAGTCAAAGCTGTCGACAAATTCCCTCAACGACTGCCCGCTGGCTTTGAATTCATTTTTTATATTTTTCAGACCTTGTACGTTGGGAGTCAGTTGGGACAGCATTCCCAGGTTTTTCTTTCTTTCGTCAAAGAAAGAATTAATATACTCTTTTTTAAGCCTGGAAACCGAATTCAGGGATTGGCGGGCATCCTGGCGGAGAATATCTGACGCCGTCCAGAAGCTGATGACACTGGCCACCAGGAGGGGGACCAGGGAGAGTGTTAAAAACCAGAGAAGAATGGTTCTGCCCAGTCCTCGTTGACGGATAAACTTGAAAATTGTTTCGTCAATTTTTTTTATAATCCTAATAAAAATATTTCTCTTCATTATTCCCTATACCTCCAAATATTTTTCCCGCTTCAGCCGGCGTACCTGTCTGATGTCCATTTTACTTCTTTTATCGAGCATTTTTCTTCTTATCACCTATAAACTTGTATATTCACCCCTTTATTTTAATATAATTTTAAAAGTTTTTAAACAAAAATCTACAATAATCTTGAAAATTACCCCGCGGCTTGAACAAATTCGCCGCGTTTTTTGTGGTGAATTTTGAATAACGGATTGACAAACAACCGGGTTATGTGCTATTTAATAGGATTTAAAAGTCTCAAAGGTTAATGAAAATGCTTGAAATTATGAACCTATGCAAATCCTTCGACGGCAAACCGGCGCTGCAGCGCCTCAGCATGAAATTAAACAAAGGGGAAATCTATGGCCTATTGGGCCCCAATGGCGCGGGAAAAACCACCACACTAAAAATCCTTGCCGGGTTAATTACCCACGACTCCGGGGAAATCCGGGTTAATGGAACCGGTTATGACCGGGACAATACACAACTGAAACAATCCATCGCCTATGTACCGGACCAGCCCTTTGTTTATTCCAAGTTAACGGGCGACGAACATCTTCACTTTTTTGCCGATCTTTATAAAGTCCCTTCTTCAATACGAAAAGAGAAATTTGACTTCTTTTTCGACTATTTCGAATATGAATCCTTCAGGTATCAACTGGTGGAGACGTATTCGGCGGGAACGCGCCAGAAGTTACTGCTGACCCAGGCGTTGATGGTGGAACCGGAAATCTTGCTGTTGGATGAACCGCTGACATCCATTGATCCCCTGGTGGGGAGAAAGTTTAAAATATATTTGAAAAAAATTTCCGGCAGCGGTACCATTGTCTTGTTTGCCACCCACATTCTCTCTTTGGCCCAGGAAGTGAGCAATACCATCGGTATCATTATTAATGGTAACATCATCACGGAAGGCAGCCTGGATGAATTGTTAAGGATTTCCGCCGGGAAGGACCTGGAAGATTTTTATTTTAATACCGTAATGAACTTTGAGGGTACTCAAAAATAAACGGGAAAAACAGGAGTAAGCAATGGCAAAATGTTCAATATGTGACTCCCGGAAAGGGAAGCGGCGCTGTCAGATTTCGGACACCTTTATTTGCAGTTTGTGCTGCGGTGAAACCCGGGAGGCTGAGGCGTGCTCGGGTTGTATTTTTTACAAGGAAGCCAAGCCGGCTAATAGATACACGGATTTGCCGATGTTTCCGCTGCCGCAAATGGGAAATGACCTGGATTTGCAGAGTTATTCAAATGCAATCGAGTCTACTTTTTGTTCATTTGACCAATCGCAGCATGGACAGCTTAGAGATGCCACCATATTAAGCATCCTGGAATTGCTGTTGGATAAATATCATTTTAAGCAGCAGCCGGTTGAAATTGAAGACAAGCTTGTGAGCAGCGGATTTTCCCAGGTGTTACGCTCGATTGAGCAAGACCTGGTAGATGTCCCGGCTGAAACGGTTACAAAAATTATCGGTACAATATATTTTGTTGCTAAACGAAGATCAAAGGGGAACCGGGAATACCTGGATTTTATCCACGGTTATGTAGGAATGCGTGTCGCCAGTGGTTTAAGAGCTATTCCCAATCCCTTAACCTGATTTTTAAGCATTTCTTTCCCACCTTCCAACGGTTCCCTGGGTTTTCCAGGCGGTTACCCTCGTTTATCCGCCGGTTACCTGTCTTTATCCGATTGCATTAATTCTGCGAACTTGAATTTCCATTTATTTAATGATATAGTTTGTGGGAAGGTTTTGAAGTTAAGCCTTTATTACAAGGAGGTAAAGATGCCGACGATTCTCGATTTTCACATCCAGCCGGACAAGGAAAATACATTCAGGATTAACGTTTTTGAACGAGACAACTCCCAACCTTTAGCAGCCTCTACGTTCGACTATGACCTATCCTTTATGACTGACTTTGAAATATCACGTTTAGACGCCCCGCCCAAAAATCCCTACAAGTCCCTGGAAAACCGGAAATCCTTCGGTGCCAAACTATACAAAAAACTTTTCTCTCCGGAAATCAAAGAGACCTGGCAAAAATATAAAGATTCCGGTGATTTTCTTATGCTGTGCCTGCGCATCGCACCGGAAGCGGAAAAACTGGAGATTCTGCCCTGGGAAACCCTTTACGATTCCCGGGAATTCATCGCTGCCGGGGCCAGCACCGGTTTGTTCCGTTTACCCCTGGATATCCCGCCGCAAAAAGACCTTCCCCCACTGCCCCTGCCCTTGCAAATGCTGGCACTTATCGCCAGCCCCCTGGACCTGGAAGAATCGGAGCGCCTGGCCATTGAAAAAGAACAGGAAATTTTACTGCGGGCCACCAACTCCCCTTCAGGTCAAGGACGACTAAAGGTGACATTTGAGGATGAAGCCAAACTGCCGGTTATCGAAAATACCCTGGAAAGCCAGTATCATATCTTTCATTACTCCGGTCACGGCATTGATCCGAAATATGGGGGCGGGCTGCTGTTGGAAGACGCCAAAGGTAAAAAACGCCCCACCCCGGTGGAAGAGGTGCTGCAAACCCTGGAAAAAGGTGAAAAACACTTCCGCCTGGCGGTGTTTTCCGGCTGCCAGACTGCCCGGACATTGTATGCTTCAGGTTTCCAGGACCTGGGCCGGAGAATGGCCCGGCATAAAGTCCCCGCAGTGATTGCCATGCAGTTTTCCATTACCGACAAAGGGGGTCTGTTGTTTGCTGAGACCCTTTATCCCCGCCTGGCGGAAGGTCAGCCGTTGGATACGGCAGTGAGCGCCTGCCGGCGTATGTTACTGCAAAGCGATGACCCCATAATCCAGGCCGACGCCCTGGCGCCGGTGCTGATTTTATCGGGCCGCACACCGTTAAAAACCAGGGAAGCGGAAGCACCTGCATCTGCAGATCAAGTGGGTATTGATTTTAATGTCTATCTACCGCTGCCCCAGCTTAATTTCGGTTTTTACGGCCGGCGCAGGGAGTACCGCGATATCCGGGACGGCTTGCTTTACAAGAACCAGCGGGCCATTATTGTGCATGGCATCGGTGGCATCGGGAAAACCGCCCTGATCAGCCATGCGGCTTCACGGCTAAAAAATAATTTTAAAGGTATCTACGCGTTTGACTGCCGTTCCGGTACGCTGGCCCCGGAAACCATCCTGCTGCAATTGCACCGGTTTCTGGAACGTCAGCAAATTCATGCCCTCCAGCCCCTGCTGCATGAATCCTTTCCCCCGGAACAATTGGCCGTATTCATGGGCCAGGTATTGACCCAAATTCCTGTCTTAATCATTTTCGATAACTTTGAAACCCATTTGTCTTTTAAAGAGGGAAACCATCATATCACTGACCCAAACCTGCGGGTTTTCCTGGAAATGCTGATTAAAACCACCAGCCAGTGCAGTTGTTTCCTGTTTACCAGCCGGTATATTTTTGACATCGATGAGAAGCGGGTGGGGCCGATTCGCTTTCTTCCCATGAAGGATTTAAGCAGGCCCGAAGCCCTTGGCTTAATGCAGAATTTACCCCACCTGGCCGCTGCTTCCTTTGAAGAGCAATTGGAAGCTTTCATGGTTTTTGGCGGACATCCCTACGGATTGGTAACCTTGGACCGCCACTGCGGTCGGAAATCATTGGCTGATGCCCTTAAAGACGGCAAAAACGTACACCAGGAACTGCGGGAGTTCCTGGCCATTGATATAAACTATACAAAGCTCTCGGAAAAGAGCCGTGAATTGTTAAATCGCCTGGCTGCTTTTCGCAAGCCTGTGGAGAGGGAAGCCGTACACTGGGTTATAGGAAAACCCGTGGATATGTCCGCAGAAATTTTAAAGCTCATAGACCGTAAAAAGATGCCTGAGGAGTGGAAAGACAAAAGTGATGAGGAGGTTGTCCGCATATTAAGTCAATTTTTTCCTGAAAAGAGGCTGGCAGAAGGAGTGGATGAACCGGTTAACCAGTTGATCAATTGGGGGTTGTTGACGCCCATTGAAGAAGAAGGGGAGGTGTATTTATTGACCGTGCACAGCCTGGTGAGGGATTTTTGCCGCGACAAATGCCCGGATGCCTGGAACCAATACCTGGAAGATGCCGCAGTTTATTATACCAACCGGTCAAAGGGGATGACGAGGGACCGGAAGACGTTGAATATTGTCATGGAAGAAATAGAAGCGGCTGAGCTTTTTATGGAGGCGGGTGAATATGAACCGGCGGCTGATATCATTATCGATATCACAGAATTGTTGGATAGATGGGGACTGGGAAGATTGGCAGAATCCTTGAATAACAGATTGATACATGAGGTTAAACAGAAAACCCAGTCGGGTCTAATTCATAATTTGGGAAATTTATTGCTAAATCGAGGTGAGTATAAATTGGCACTGGAATACTATGAAAAATCGCTGAAAATATTGAAAGAAATTGGCGACCGCGCCGGGATGGCCGGTCCCCTGCACCAGATCGGCAGAATTCATAAGGTCCGAGGCGACTATGCGACGGCGCTGGAGATATATGAAAAATTACTGAAAATATTTGAAGAACTTGACGACCGCGCCGGCGTGGCCAGTTCCCTGCACCAGATCGGCACCATCCATCAAGCCCTCGGTGACTATCCGGCAGCGCTGGAGATGTATGAAAAATCGCTGGAAACCAAAGAAGAACTTGGCAACCGGACAGGGATGGCAGCGTCCCTGCATCAGATCGGCATAATTCATCAAAAACGCGGTGACTATGCGCCTGCGCTAGAGATGCATGAAAAATCACTAAAGATATTGGAAGAACTTGGCGACCGCGCTGGGGTGGCCAGGTCTGAACATGTAATAGGAGTAATTTTTCAATCAACTGGCAATTCACAAAAAGCTCTAGAAAAATATCAAAAGGCTTTAAGAATAGCAGAAGAAATTGGGGATAAATCTGAAGTCGCAATGGCATTACACCAGATTGGCATGATTCATCAGGACCGTGGTGACTTTCCAGCGGCGCTGGAGATGTATGAAAAATCGCTGAAAATCAAAGAAGAACTTGGTGACCGCGCCGAGATTGCCAATTCTTATGGTCAACTGGGGGCACTATTAGGAGAAACAAACAAATTCCCAGAAGCATTTGATCACTTTTTGAAAGCGTTAACCATATTCGCGGAACTTCAATCCCCTGATGCCAAAAAAACAATAAACAATCTTTTGAAATTAAGAACCCAATGGGGAGCAAAGCATTTCGATGCCGCCTGGCAAGAAAAGACCGGAGAGAAAGTCCCGGATTGGCTTAAAGAAAAACCGAATGATAAAAAAGAAAATGATTTGATTAAGAAAATTTAAATATATAGTTGACATTATTAATAAATCATTTCATAATAATATATAGTACATTTACTTTAGGAGGTAAAAAATGCAAATGATTCGAGAAGTCATGGAAATAGAATCGGAAGAACTCGTAATTCAAATCCCCAAGGAGTTTAGAGAAAGAAAAGTTGAAGTGATTATATTACCTTTAAATAGAAAAACCGAGAAAGAATGCTCAGAAGAAATTGAAAATTTCTTGAGCTTAGGAGGCTCCGGTTGTTGGGAAGGGAACCTGGACGAAATGAGAGAGGGTAGGAATGGTATTGGTTGATACGTCGATTATAATAGATTTTCTCAATAAAAAAAAATACAAAAATGTAATTACCTCCCTCTTATCTGGCAAAGCATTTTCCACAACTGAAATAATAATCATGGAAGTTTTGCAGGGTGTTAGGGATGATGAAAAGTATGATAAAATTAAATCCTTTTTAGATTCCTTACCTATGGTGGAAGTGAAATATGAAGACTTTATAAAAGCGGCAAATATTTACCGAACGTGCAGAAAGAAAGGCATCACAATAAGAAAATCTATTGATTGTATTATTGCTGCTGTAGCGATGAACAATAATTTAAAATTGTTTTCAAACGACAGGGATTTTGACAATATCCGAAACCATTTTGAAATAATGAGTTTTAATGAAGAAGAGTAAAAAGATTATCCGGATGACCTTTTAACACAATAGAAAATAAAAAACCTCAAGCCAACACATGCAAAGAACATCAACGAAGCTATGGAACTTTGGGTTGATGTTGCTCGTGATCATGGGGATCCTATCCCGGAACCCAAGTGCCATCGCCTTGTATACGCATAAAAATGGGAAAGATTGAGATTGGAAATTTGAAATTCGGAATTATCCCCATGTGGTGTGCTTTCCCCAATTTCTGATTTCCAATTTCCAATTTCGGTGCCGTTTACAATCTCATTCATTAGAAATGATCAAATGACTTGAGCATTAAATTTGCAAGATAGTTAAATCTACTGGGCCCTTTTATCCGCGTCATCCTTCCATCATGCCCATCAGCGGTTCTGACAA
>Ga0114923_10001540_pt1 | contig 15955 bp, 13 predicted proteins | sample SumtaG_FD_89578 | JGI IMG/M metagenome (GOLD analysis project Ga0114923, IMG submission 89578) | Deep subsurface microbial communities from Indian Ocean to uncover new lineages of life (NeLLi) - Sumatra_00157 metaG | ecosystem: Environmental > Aquatic > Marine > Oceanic > Sediment | place: near...
CCCCAAAACAAACCCGATACAAACCCGATACAAAGCCAACCAAACCCAATTTAAGCCAATTTTAACCCCCATCAAACCCAATCCAAACCCAGTCAAACCCAAATCGCCAAATCCCCACCCGCCCGACTGCCGTAGAAAATCGATTAATTCGAAACCGGCTGTTCCGCCGTCAAGCAACTCAATATCTTCCGGTAAGTTTTGTCCCTTGAGATAATCGATTAAGTGCACACCGACACCTTGTCTCGGTTTATCCGCTTTTGCTGGCTATACTGTTTGATATATGGTAAAATGCTCCGCTCAAATTCGATTAAAGGAGTAAGTTGCATGGGCGAACAAAAACAAACAGAGATAAAGACTTCTCGTCGAACATTTGTCAGGTATACCACGGCAATGATAACAGCGGCGCTGACAGCTTTGGCTACTAAAGCTGACGCGGCTGAGAAACCGCAGCCGAAAGAGGTACTGTATAGTGAAACTGACGAATGGAAGAAATATTACGAGACACTCAAATAGCGAGGGACAATCGTGATGAATATCAACAGAGAAATCAGTCGGCGAGATTCACTGAAACTGCTTCTTGGTGGCGCGGGACTGGGAACGCTCGGAATGGGTGCCCCCGGCGTGGTTCGAAAGGCCCATGCTGCGGATGTACCTTATCCCGGTTCCAAGAAAGTCAGGACCATCTGCAATAACTGCTCAGTGGGTTGCGGAATCATTGCTGAAGTACAAAAGGGTGTCTGGGTAAGACAGGATGTGGCATCTGACCATCCGATTTCACAGGGTGCTCACTGTTGTAAGGGTGCCGCTGCTATTGATACTATAAAAAGCGACAAACGTCTCAAGCACCCGACTAAGAAAGAAGCCGGAAAGTGGAAACGCATAAGCTGGGATGATGCAATAAGTGAGATTGCAGCAAAGCTGCTTGATATCCGTAAAAAATATGGCCCGGATGCAGTGATGTGGATGGGTTCAGCGAAAGTGTCGACTGAGATGGCTTACCTGCAGAGAAAGCTCGCTGCTTTCTGGGGGACCAATAACATCGATCACCAGGCGAGGATCTGTCACTCGACAACAGTTGCCGGTGTTGCCAATACCTGGGGATATGGCGCAATGACAAACAGTATGAATGATATTCGTCATTCAAAGCTGGTCTTCTTTATTGGCTCGAACGCCGCCGAAGCTCATCCTGTTTCAATGCAGCATATCCTTACTGCCAAGGACAGAGGTGCGAAATTGATCTGCTGCGATCCTCGCTTTACAAGGACGGCAGCAAAGTCTGATGAGTATGTAAGATTCCGTTCAGGAACAGATGTTGCTTTAGTGATGGGGCTTGTCAATATGATCTTCTCAAAAGGTTGGGAAGACAGGAAGTTCATTGCCGAAAGAACTTATGGTTTAGACGAAGTAAAGAAAGAAGCAACTAAGTATACACCCCAGGTCGTCGAAGATATTACCGGTGTATCACCTGAGCAGCTTGAAAAAGTGGCTCGAATGCTGGCGAAAAATAAACCAGGTACGGTGATCTGGTGCATGGGCGGTACTCAGCATCATATCGGAAGTTCTAATACACGTGCATACTGTATCCTGCAGCTTGTTCTTGGGAACATGGGCAAAAGTGGTGGTGGTTGCAATATCTTCCGTGGTCATGACAACGTCCAGGGTGCAACTGACATGTGTATTTTATCACACAGCCTGCCTGCTTACTACGGACTCAAAGATGGTTCATGGCAGCACTGGTGCAGGGTATGGGATGTAGATTACAAGTGGATGAAGGGCAGATTCGATACACCTAAAATGATGAATGCTAATGGTTTTACTGTGGCAAGATGGTATGACGGTGTGCTTGAACCGGAAAGCGAGATTGGTCAAAGGACAAATCTCAAAGCAGTGATCATCTGGGGACATTCAGGTAATTCCTTGTCGAGGTTCCATCGCGTAAAAGAAGCGCTCGATAAGATCGACCTGGTGGTTTGTATTGATCCGTTCCCAACAGTGGTAGCATCACATACGGACCGAAGCGACAATCTCTACCTGTTGCCTGCTGCAAGCCAGTTCGAGACATCAGGAAGTATAACAGCATCGAATCGTTCTATTCAGTGGCGTTATAAGGTCGTTGAACCTGTACATAATTCGAGACCTGATTATGATATCTGCATGGATCTTGCTAAGAAGCTTGGATTTTATGATAAGTTTGCAAAGAATATAAAGACAATACCGGAAGATGTGACCCGTGAGATCAACAGAGGGACAATGACTATTGGTTATACCGGTCAAACTACTGAAAGGATCAGGAAGCATACCGATAACTGGGGCAGCTTTGGTGTTGAAGACCTGAAGGCCAAAAAGGACAGCCCATGCAAGGGCGAGTATTATGGTATGCCATGGCCCTGCTGGACGGAAACCCATCCCGGCACACCGATTCTTTACGATATATCAAAGCCGGTCGCAAAGGGTGGACTGCCATTTAGAAATCGATTCGGTCTTGAACGTAATGGTGTTTCCCAGCTTGCCGCTGATGGCGTTGCCAATCCCGGTTCGAAGGTAAATGGCGGTTATGAAGAATTCAAGGACACTTCTTTTGAAAAGTTTGGTATAGAGCTTACCGAGAAGGAAAAAGAGGCGATCAAGGGACGGAACTGGAAGACGGATCTTACCGGAATAATCGCCAGAAAGGCTGTTGAAAATGGAATGGCCCCATTCGGTAACGCCAGGGCCCGTGCTATTGTATGGACATGGCCGGATCCGATTCCATTACACCGTGAACCTCTTCATACCCCAAGGCCGGACCTCATTGCAAAGTGGCCTACTTATGAGGACCAGAAGAATCACTTTAGACTTACTACTCGCTATAAGAGTGAACAAAAGCTCGACTGGGTCGAGAAGTTTCCAATTGTTATCACTACAGGACGAATAGTCGAATATATGGGCGGTGGTTCGAGGACGCGTTCCAACAAGTATCTTGCTGAACTTCAACCTGATATGTATGCAGAGGTCAATATCCTTACTGCTGAAGAATATGGTATTGCTGATGGTGACATGATGTGGATTGAAGGTCCGAACGGAGGCAAGATACGTCTTAAAGCAAAGATATCTGAAAGGGTGAACAAGGGCCTGATCTTTCTGCCATACCATTTTGGCGGTGAGATAGAGGGCAAATCCAGATCGACAAGTTATCCGGCCGGCACCGCGCCATACGCGATTGGTGCACCTGCCAATGTCGTTACCAATTACGGGTATGATATTATTACCCAGATGCAGGAAACAAAGACCGGTCTTTGCCGGATCAGCAAGGCTTAAGGAGAGCCAACTATGACACAGATGATGCATATTTGTGACCAGGACAGATGTATTACATGTTACAGTTGCGTACTTGCATGTAAGACCGGCCATGATATTCCGGTTGGAGTAGCTCGCAGAAAGGTCTTTACTATCAATGAAGGTACGCCCGATGAAAGAAGTGTGTCAGTTGCCTGCAGGCATTGCCCCGAACCGTACTGTCTGCCGGCCTGTCCGGTCGAAGCGATTAGCAATCGCGCTGACGGCATTGTACAAACCGACAAAAAAACGTGTATATCCTGTATGATGTGTCTTGACGCATGTCCATTTGGGATCCCTGCCTTTCTTGATAAGGGAAACGGCGAACTGGGTCCTCAGGAGAAATGTACTTTTTGTGCCGGCGGGCCGAATGTAGAGAACTTCTCTGACGAAGAGAAAAAACTCTATGGTCAAAACAGGATCGCTGAAGGCAAGCCCGTTCTGTGTGCAGCGATGTGTTCTACCAAGGCACTGATGTCCGGTGATGCCGATGTCGTGACCGACCTGATGGAAAAGAGGACCACGAACAGATACGGGATGGTTAAATAAATATCTCGTTAAAACTCTAACCTTCCGAAAAACAAACAAGTTGCAAAAACCGACCTGAGCATCTTGAACTTTTGATAGGCATAGGTCATTATGGGCGAATTTGAAGAAGCATATGTACGGTTTTGTTCTGGGAAAAAAGTCCCGAAAAGTCTTAAACCGTTGTTGAAAGATGTATATCGTACTCTACATAAGAAACCCGCAAGCTTGGTTGACATAAAGGACTCGCTTGTTTCGTTATTGTCTTTTTTGTGTGAACAGGAAAATAGGACAGATGAGAATTGTCGAGCTGTAGACCTGTTCTTCGCTGTATATGACCATTGGAATATATCGTGGGATAGTTACCCCGAACAGTTTAAACAGTTGCTTGATGATATTGGTGGTTGTTTACACGATTCAATTTCAGCACCTGATGTCGCAACCAATTTCGAATCTACTCCAGAGCAGTTGCTCTTGCGTGCGAAGGAACTGGTAATATAAAGACCAAACAGTGTCTGCTGATGAATCGCTAATAGCAAAATGATGTACAGAGGAACGAGTTCGTTTAGAGCACGGGGTAAATAGAGTTGATTGAAAATGAATAATATTAGCGAAAATCTTGGTGAATCTGACATGAAGATTGCGGGATTGGCAATATGTATTCATGGGCGTCAATTCCCGGATTCAAAAGATTACTGGGACGCAAACTGGCTCAATGTGACAGTCCATTGTGGAGCACAAGGTTCTAGTGTAAAGGCCAGTGGGAATATCGTCCACCTATCCGAAATAGTGGAATTTCTATCTAGCGTGGAGCGAGTTTATAATGGGTCCAATGACAAAGCTCGGTTGTCGTGCATAGAACCGAATCTAAGGATAAATTTGGAAAAAGAGAATCTTGGTCATTTAAGAATGAGCATAGACATCACTCCTGACCATTTAAGTCAGAAACACAATTTTTTATTTGAAATAGATCAAAGTTACATGCCACGATTGATTTCTGAATGTAAAACGATTTTAAAGAAATATCCTATAATAGGAAAACCGTAATCTCATGAATGGCTATTGCGTTAGTATTGAAGATGGATATCAGCTGAATGACCTATGGAGGTGCTGCAAATAAAGCTATTATTATGACTCGTTCGGCCTTTTCCCTCCGTTCACCATCATCTCTTTAGAGGCTGTTTGTCACTTATTCCAGCCGCAAGGTCAAAATAAGAGGATGTTCAATACGTTTACCATTTTTTCTGCTGAAAAAGGCCCAGGCTGTTAAACCCGGGCCTCATCAAATGGCGGCATCGGCCTTTACATTAGCAGGATGAACCGCATGTTGAGTCAAGCGGTATAGTATGGTATAAAAAAATTAATAATAATATTCTCTGAGTTCTTTGTGGCTGGAATTTTTTAAATGAAAGAGGGCGAATCGCATGTCTGAACTTCGCTGGGCAGATAAGATGCTGATTTATGAAAATGGTGTCTGCCAGTATTTTGGCCGTAAATACCCGGCGTGCGCCAAGTGCGTTGAAGTATGTCCCAATGATGCGCTTAAGGCGGGAGATGAAACAATAGAGATAGATACTCAAAAGTGCACACAGTGTGGGGACTGTGTTTCTATATGTCCAAGTGGTGCGATTTCTCAGAAAGCCGAATTTGTTGATACAGCTGATATTCTGAAAAACAGTGAAGCAACAGTAGTTTTTTGTGAAAAGAAGGCCTGGACTGAGTTGTCGTCTGAGGTAACTGAAAATGTCAAGCCGGTTCTTCTTGAGCATACAGGAGTTTTAGGTGAATCTGATTTCGTCCAGGTCCTTTCGTTGGCAGGGGGGCCGGTTGTACTGCTTGGGTTGGAAGAGGATGACAAGGTGCGTCCTTTCGTAAAGGCCGCTGAATTTGTGGGTGCGATTACCAGAAAGGTGTTTGGGCAGGAACTGGTCTTTGTGTTTACTGAAAAGCAGAAGTTTTTGGACCGACTCAAAGATATCGTATCAATTGCCCCGTGTGCCGGATTGCGTGTTGATATTGACTCGCAGCAGTTCTCAAAGAGGGAGGCTTTTAATGCAATAGTCGGTCAATGGATTAAAAAAACGGCTGATTTACAGGAAGTAGTTTTCGACCATCCGGCATATGCCACGATCAAATGTGATAAGGAAAGATGTATTTTATGCGGGGCCTGTGCAAATCAGTGCAGACTCAAGGCATTGAGTATGACAGATGGCAACAGAGAACTTACCCTTGTACCTGCCAGGTGCATGAATTGTGGAGTCTGTGTTGAGCTGTGTCCTGAGAAAGCTTTAAGTTGTGAAGGTGGATTCAGTCTCAATGAATCCTTTTTTAATAAGTCCCGACTGGCTCGGACAGAGGCGGTCAAATGTAGTAGTTGCGGCAGGGAGTTTACTTCTGCAAAAAGGGCTGCGAAAGTCGCATCGAAGCTAAAGCAGGCGAGAGGGGAAGATTTGATCAGGGATGAGCTCTTAGGCCTTTGTCCCGATTGCAGGACAAAAAAAGCATTTACCGATTACTCTGGTTGGTCTGAAAAAAAGTAAAATCAGCCACTGAGTTCTTAAAAAAACCATGAAAGAAGCATCCTAAAGGACCTTAAATGGATTTACAGACACGATATTTTTTTTATGACCTTTTCTTTTCAATGATCGCAAGAGAACCTTCTGATGAAATAATCGATGCCTGGCGTAAAGGGTTGAAAGTTTTGAGCCACTCGCAGTCGGACGGCAGTTTGGCAAAGATAGCAGGATCACTTTTAGGTCTTCTAAATAAAGCTGATGCCAATGCCAAAGTAAGGGATGAGTTCAACGAACTTTTCTGGGCTCCTGTCGGGGATACGATTTGCCTTGAAGGTTCCGGGTATGTTGATGGTAGAACTCAAGGCAGATACCTTGTTCGTATCAGGGGTTTTCTCGAAAAAACTCCATTTGTAAAGGAAGACGATTACAAGGCACCGGAAGACACACTTGCCTTTCATCTGGACCTGATGCGATGCCTTATTAAAGAAGAAGAAAGCATCGATTGTCTTAAAGCCAAAAAACAGTGGCGGACATTGCAGAAAGAACTTGTAACTGATTTTATGGCACTATGGGTAAAAAAACCAATAGATGAACTGAAAAAACGCCAGGACAAACCGTTTTATAGTCAGGCAGCGAATCTAATGGATATATATATAGATGCCGAGCAGGATTTCCTGATTGAAAAGGGGTAGTATTTAACCGCAGAGGATGCGGAGGGGAAAATGGCTGCACAAAGCTTGAGAAACTGCCGTCTGTTTGGTTTCATCTGTTTTGCTTGTCCGTTTTCAAAAAAACAGCATTTTCATGCCGCTGCCCACAGGTTCGAGCGAAGACTCAATTCGCTCGGCAGTACATACGGCTTTTCCGAATCCTTTCGCAGAACGTTATTTTAGGACGAAAAGAGCCGGTTTTGCGAAGGTTTTTGGCAGGTTTCGGTGACGACCAAGTGGTTTAATCGAGCAGATTCAGAAGTTCGGCGGGGGCCTTTATTACGGTTTTTGCGCCCGATTCAACCAGTTCTTCCGGGCGAAAGCCCCACAAAACGCCTACAGGATACATTCCCGCTGCTTCGGCTGTCCACATATCGGTGTTTGTATCACCGACGTAAAGGAACTTTTCAGGCGGTATCTGCAATCGGTCCGCAATTTCGAGTGCGGCCGTGGGGTCCGGTTTTTTCGGTATAGGCGGTTTTTCACCCTGGATAATCTCAAAGGACCACTCGGCAAGCAGCTTTTTTACGACAAGTTGGGTGAAGTGGTCGGGCTTGTTGGAGAGCACGACCTTTGGCAGGCCCTGATTGACAAGTGCCGTCAAGAGTTCCGGAATACCCGGATATGGTCTTGTGTTGTCGGCCCAGCGCCTTGAGTACTGGCTTCGCGCTTCCTGTAGTACTTTGTCAATGGTCTGGTTGTCTCTGTATTCTTCCGGCAGGGCGTTTTTTGTCAGGCCGACAATGCCCTGGCCGGTAAAGTATCGGTAGGAATCTATCGGATGGGTCGGAAAGCCGAAATGCGTCAGCGCAGCATTGAAGGAATCCGCCAGGTCATTGAGCGTATCCAGCAAAGTGCCATCAAGGTCGAATAAAACTGCCTGAAACCCTATTTTAACCTACCTCCATAGCAAGTATGACAGTTCGGGCGATGAACCGTTTTATTACATTCCGGCCCGTTGTCAAGGAATAAGTGCCTTTGTCCCGTGCCGAGCTTCAGGCGTGATTAGCGGCGACGCCGGGGTATGTGTCAACCGGACGTACGATTGCGGAAATTTATTGCAATTTCCGGCATGGAGGGTTACCATTGCCGGTTCAATGGCACAGGTGAGCCGAGACAGTAATAAGGACAGCCGGCCAGTTGTGGATAAGGCTGTCGGAGATTTTTTGAAAGGGCTCAGCGACGAGCACCGTATGCTTATTGCGCTCAAGGCGCAGCTATACGGAGGCAGTTGGGAGCCGATGCTGGATGATTTGCGAAACCGCCTGGCGGGTAAGCCCTACATATTCAAGCTGGCCAGCAGGATACAGGATGATATTGGCCGGATTGAGCAAATGGCCCAGTTCGAGGCCGAGCACAATGTCGAGCTGGCTGATTACGTCGATGAGCCGTGACCGACAGGCAGGTTCGGCTTGATCGGTGAATAGACTGATTGCGGCTGAAGCTCTTTCGCGTCGCCGCTTTTTGGGTTCGCTGTGGCAGCAGTCGGTGATAGGGTGATGGAGAATGACAATTTTGTTTATGAGGGTCTGGAAATGTCGAATCGCTCGAGAGCTGTGATAGTGCTGATGTTGGGCTTTGTGTTTTGTTGCGGCCTGTACGGCTGCAAAACGCGACGGAAAACTGTCGAGCAGCCTGTATGGAGGCTGGAAACCGAGTGGCTTGTTCCGCAAGAGGCTCTCAAAGAAGTGGGTCTGGAGCGGGTATGGCAGAGTAAACTGCCCATTAGGCGGACGGAAAAGCTGGAGCGGTTGGAGTTGTTTGGCGACAAGCTATACGGTTTGACCGACCAGAATTTTATGGTATGCCTTGATGCCGCCGGCGGCAATGTTTCATTCAGCAAGACAATAGGCGCAGCAGGTCTACCGGTTGTCGGTCTGGACACCTATGAGGACGAACTTTTTTCAGTAATTGGCGGCGAACTTGTTGAACTGGACGCAAAGTCCGGCCAACAACTCAGTAGTGTTCGGCTGGGATATGATGTGAGTTGCCCTGCCGGGCGCAACGGCCTGTTTTTCTACGTAGGTGCTGTCGATAGGCGTATCCACGCCTTACGGTCTGAGGATAAAGTCCAGGTCTTTGAAGCTTCGGCACAGAACGAATCTATGGTTACTGCCATTATTGCGGACGAGAAATTTGTCGTTTTTGCCACCGACAGAGGCAATTGCATAAGTATATCGCCGCAAAGGCCGAAGCTTATCTGGAAGTTCAAGGCTGAAGACGCAATAATCGCACCGATTGTAAGAGATAAAGGGGCGGTATATTTTGCCTGTGAAGATACGAACATTTATAAGCTCAATATACGCACAGGGCAGTTTGTGTGGAAGTATAAGGCCGGTGGTATGCTTGATAGAGGACCGCGGCTTGGCCGTTCACTGCTGTATCAGTATGTCCGTGGCAAAGGTCTGGTGGCGGTTGACGCATTCAACGGCAAGCCCATGTGGCAGCTTGCCGAAGGCGTCGACCTTTTGACCGAGAGCGGTCAAAACGCATACATCATTACCGAAAACGGGGACCTGGCGGTAATGGACAACAAAAAAGAGAAGAAAATTCAGACTCTCAGACTGAGGGGCATTAGCAGGTATGCGGCGAATACGGCTGACTCGAAGATTTATATCGCCGCTGATGATGGACGAATTGCCTGTTTGAGGCGTAGCCGCTGAATGCGAGTTTTTCGAACAAAAACTGGTTACCGACATGGAAGTTTTGGACAGGAGCAGGTCAAATGGATGTGAAAATCAAGACAGCGTTGGTGAGTGTCTCTGATAAAGCGGGGGTTGTTGATTTTGCGAAAAAGCTGGCTGGAATGGGTGTTAAGATAATCAGCACCGGCGGCACGGCAAAGGTTCTGGCTGATGCAGGGATAGATGTTGTTGGTATAGAATCGGTTACGGGTTTCCCGGAGATGATGAATGGCCGCGTAAAAACGCTGCATCCGAAGATACATGGTGCTTTACTGGGTCTCAGGGACAAGGCCGAGCACGCCGCGGCAATGAAAGAGCATAGTATCGAGCCAATTGATTTGGTTTGTGTCAATCTGTATCCGTTTGCCCGAACTATCGCAAAGCCCGATTGCAAATTTGAAGAGGCGATTGAAAATATCGATATAGGCGGGCCGAGCATGATTCGTTCGGCTGCAAAGAACCACAAGTACGTCACAGTTGTCACCAGAGCGGACCAGTATGCCAAAGTGGTTGAGCAGATGGCCAAAAACGACGGAGCGGTCACTGCCGAGCTGCGCAGCGATTTTGCCAGAGTTGCTTTCGGTCTTACCGCTTCTTATGATGCTGCGATTTCAAAGTATCTTAACGGCCGGGCAGAAGTGGCGTATCCGGAAATGGTCACTATCGCCGTCAGTAAAGAGAAGGATTTGCGCTACGGCGAGAACCCGCATCAGTCGGCGGCGTTTTACAAGCTTTCCGCCAGCGGTGAAACCGGGGTGTGCAGCGGCAAATTGATGGAGGGCGAGACAGGTATCAGCTTCAACAATCTGCTCGATACCAACGCAGCATTCGAACTAGTAAAAGAGTTTGATGCACCTGCCGCCGTTGTAGTCAAGCACTTGAATCCCTGCGGCTGTGCGGTGGACGAAGATATCTGCGAGGCGTATCGCAAGGCCTATGAAGGTGACGTTATCAGCGCCTTCGGCTGCATTGTTGCATTGAACAGGACCGTCAACGAGAAACTGGCGCGGATGATTATGGAGTCATACAGCCGGTTCGGCAAGGCACGCGGCGCGGGAGGGTTTTTTGCCGAAGTGATAATAGCGCCGAAGTTCGAGGCCGCCGCCGTTGAGCTGATACGGACGTTGAAGGCCTGGGGCGGCAGGGTAAGATTGATAGAGTCAGGACCAATCGACCGGACCAGGATTGATTGTGGCGAATATGATGTTCGCTGTATCATCGGCGGTTTGCTTTTGCAAAGGCGGGATTTGGTGGGCTGGGAACCGGATGCGCTCGGTTATCCGACAAAGGCACGGCCTGCGGCCGAGCAGCTTGAGGATTTAAGAATAGCCTGGCTTGTCGCTAAGCATACGAAGAGCAACACAATTGTGCTGGTCAAGAACCGCAAAGTAATTGGTGTCGGTGCCGGCCAGATGAACCGCGTTGAATCGGGGCTGATTGCGTTCAAAAATGCCGGCGAAGAGACAACCGGTTGTGCGATGGCATCGGACGCCTTCTTCCCGTTCCCGGACAACGTCGAAAATGCTGCCAAAGCTGGTGTGGCTGCTATTGTCCAGCCGGGCGGTTCAAAGAAGGACGACGAGGTTATCGTAGCGGCGGACAAACACGGTATCGCAATGGTATTTACGGGTAAAAGACACTTTAAACACTGATAGCGAAGGTATTTATTGGCTTTCAGACTTGCCTTGGCGCAAGATTGGAGCAGCGCCCATACTAAATTTTGAAACAGCCGGCATGGGGTGTTTTCTTCTTGGATAAAAGGTTATGCTTGCACAGAGGGCGTAGGCGCACAAAATCTAATTGATTTTTAGGAGTATAAATAATATAATTTATTTTGCTGTGTTTTCAGTGCCTGATTAGCCAAAAAGGAGGCGGAGAAGATGAAAACGGCGGTTTTATTTTTTGTTGCGCTAACCATTCAAGCCTCTTGCAGCCACAGCGTCATTGCTGCTGAGAGGGCCTCTGGTGTTAATAAGAAGCTCGCCTATGGCAGAGGAGGGGTATTTACTCTACCGAACCAAATGGTCTGTCTTTGGTATACTCCAGACCCGCAAGAGACGACACCGGCCCAGTAAGTGCGGTGCAGTCGCGCATAAAACCGGGCCGCCGGCTTGGCGATTCGGCCGTCAAATTTGCCGAGGTAGAGATTATTTTGAATGAGAAGTTCGGCCTTTCAGACGCCCACGCATTGTCAATTGCTCCCGGTAGTGATTTGCAACTATCTGAAGATTCGACACGCGTCAAGCTGCAGATTCCAGCCGAGAAACTTGAGCATCTTGCGGCCGACGGAGTGTCAATGACGGTAGTTAGCAGGTTTCTGCTCATTGAAGGCTCCGATAGCCGAGAATCCGGTTCCAGCGGTGATTTTACAGCACTTGCCGGTTGTTCGGGTGATTTCAGATATGCCGAAAGCGACCTTGATGTCGACATTCCAGATGACGGAAGCTGGGGCGGAAGTGGGGTGGAAATCACCACCGCGCCAGCTGGTGCTACGGTCACCTGCGTGGATGTTGGTTATGAGGTTCAGCACTACTACTGGAGTTGGTTATATATTGAGCTTACCGATGCGGACTTCAACTATTCCCATGTCTTATACAACGACTGGTACGACGGTCCCGGAGACATCTATAGGATTGCAACAGGAATAACAACCTTTAACGGCAGGGCCGTTAATCAGATTTGGGCATTGTGGATTGCCGACGGTGGGCTATTTGGCCCGGGATTTATTGATTATTGGTGGATAAAGGTCTACTACAGCGACTCACCATATTGTGGAGCGTCGGGCGGCTGTGACGAATATATAAGCGGCGTCACGGTCGGCCAAATCAATAATACCGGTACAGGCTGTCAGCAGTACACAGATTACACACATCTTAAAACCGATGTGGAAATCGGGAATACTTACACCCTTACGGTAACAAACGGAAATCCTTACTCAGGTGACAAATGCGGGGTCTGGATAGATTGGAACCAGGATTTTGATTTCGAAGACTCTGGCGAACAGATGGCTGTGACCGGAGGCCCCAGCGTTTTCACCGCTTCGGTAACACCGCCGCCGGTTGTCGCCTTAGGCGATACCCGTATGAGAATCCGAATTATGTATACTGGAACGCTTGGTTCTTGTAACTACATCAGTTATGGCGAAGTCGAGGACTATGTTGTTACGGTCACTTGTGGGCCTTTGTCTATCAGCGGCTACGTAAAAACGAGCCAGGGAATTCCTATGCCGAATGTCAATGTCGCAGCCACTAATGGCGGCAACAGTGACTTGACTGACTCAAGCGGCTACTACCAGTTAACTGCACCGTGTCCCTGGACCGGACAGGTAAATACCAGCAAAGAGTATTGGGTCTTTCAACCTTTGCGAGCGTATTTTGGCATAACAAACGATGTGACAGATGCGAACTTTACCGGCACTTACCTGGCTAATCCAACGCCAAAAATCTCCGGCTACGTAAGGACCGGTGGAGGAATGGGTATAGCAGATGTTTTGGTTTTGGCCGACAGCGGTCAATCCGACATGACCGATGGCAGCGGTTATTATGAATTTACTGTGTCCGGTTCGGGACCGGTCCCGGAACCCTGGAGCGGAATAGTTACGCCGAGCAAGACAGACTGGGAATTCGACCCTGTGGCTATTGCGTATGGCAATCTTAGTCAAGATGTTGCTGACCAGAATTACACCGGCACCTACACAGGTGGTGCAAATCCGAAGATTTCCGGCTATGTGCAAACCGACGAAGACGCCGGAATCGAAGATGTTCTGGTCTCGGCATATAACGGTGGTGACACCGATATGACCGATTCAAATGGTTTCTATGAGTTGACGGTTCCGCTGCTCTGGTCGGGTGTGGTGATTCCATTTAAGGATAAGTGGGTTTTTGACCCGGCTTCCGTCTCTTACATTGATTTGACTGCCGACATACCGGACCAGAATTTTGTCGGGACCTACCACAGCTACGACGTGAGGTTTTCTCGCTACAAGATAATCGACCTTGGGACAAGTGGCGACGTTGGTGTGCCGGGCTTCAACGTCAGTAATGCTTATGGTATCAATGATTTGTCTCAGGTAGTCGGGGTATCGAACACATCTGCCAGTGCGATAGGCAAGGCCTTTTTCTGGGAAGATGCGAACGACAACGGACAGGCAGACCCCTGCGAGATGCAAAACATAGATACTATCTGGGGTTCCTTTACAAACAGCTGTTCTACAAGTATCAATAATGCCGGGCAAGTGGTCGGCTGGGGCAACGGTATTATATCCGCTCGTCCATTTCTTTGGGAAGATGACAACGCCAACGGCAAATCCGACCCCGGAGAGATGCAGGAGCTTGTCATGCTGCCGGCAACCAGCAGAGGTGTTGTTTCCAGATGCAATGATAACGGACAGGCGGTTGGAAATTGCAACGGGTTTGGCTTCTTCAACAAAGCCTGTCTTTGGGACCTTGGTACTAACAGTGTCGTTGACCTTAGTACGGTCAGTGTCAACGAAAGCCTTGCCGGAGGAATCAATGACGCCGGCCAGGTGGTCGGCTATCTGGAGGATGCCGATGGAAACGATAGTGCCTTTTTCTGGACGGATGGAGATGGCAGCGGCACGGCTGAGCCGGATGAGATGATTGAGTTGGGTACGCTTGGAGGTGTGCAGGGCAGGGCAATGGTTATCAATAATGCCGGACAAGTAGCCGGTTTTGCTCAGGATGCTGACGGTAAAACGAGGGCTTTTATGTGGTCGGATGCAAATGGCAACGGCCTTTCGGACCCCTGCGAGATGTTCAATCTCGGCACGCTCGGATTTACCAGCAGAGCGTACGGCATCAATGACGCCGGTGAGATAGTTGGCGAGTTCTATACTATTGACGGTGATTTCGGCAGCCGGCGTGCATTCTTGTGGAATGATGTTTGGGGAATGGTCAGCTTGTACGAATTGCTGTGTAATCCTTTGGGATGGCAGTATTTGACAGAAGCCAGAGCTATTAATAATCAAGGCCAGATAGTGGGCCAGGGTTACACAATTCAGGGCGAGTATCATGCCTTTCTTATGACGCCAGTGGAGGCGGCCGACTTGAACTGCGACGAGATAGTGGATATGAACGACTTGGCAGTATTTAGTCAGCAGTGGCTCTGGACGGCTTTGTTGGCGGATATATCTCCGGCCAGCGGTGATGGATTAGTAGATTTCAAGGATTGGAGTGTATTTGCCAATGCGTGGCAGAGCACACCGCAACTGCCGAACTGGGACCCGAACTGTGACTTGTTCCCGGAAGAAGGGAACGACGTAGTTGACACAATGGATTTAGCTGTTTTTGTTGACCAGTGGTTAAGATTCAAAACTCATTGTGCTGACATTGTGCAGGTGCCGCTGGGCGACGGAATAGTTGACCTGCGTGATTTTGCCTTGCTCGCCGACCAATGGGGGCTGGGCGAATAAACGAACGGAGTCTGGGGAACATTAATCTTTGATGAATTGGCCGGTCGAAAGGTAGGCAAGCCTGTTTTTTTCTGAGTCTTGCCCTACAGCACTTTCCGATGAAATAAACTGATTTTTCGTTCATTACCGCCATATCTATAATTTCTCGTTGGGGCTGGATTGGGACTGTGCCGGCAAAAAATTATCGGATCCTATGTTCTAAAAGTGTTGGTTTGCAATGGCTGCAGGAATGGGTATAATATCGAGACTTTTCGAACAGCACTTGACCGAGATATAACAATATGGTTGGACGCAGGTTGCAATATCTAATAGCGTGGATGGCGATATGGCTGTTGGTAACGCCGATGGGCGTGTGCGAGCAGACCTGGCATCTGGGCAAAGCCGGTGGCTGGAAAGAACTGCAGCCGCAGGGCAAAGACAAAGACCTGCTGGCGGTTGCCGAAATAAAAAGGCTTATCATTGAAGGTCAGACAGACGCTGCGGCAGAAGCTTTGGAGCAGCTCAAAACCGCCAGGCCGGAACTTGTCGGGCCGGACCTTGACGCTTTTTTCGAGGCAGAGAAGCTGTTCGGACAGGGTAAGTTAGTCAAGGCGGTGCGAAGTTACGATAAGTTTCTCGACGAATTTCCGGAAAGTCAGCTTTTTGAAGTCGCATTGGACAGGCAATTTACTATAGCCTCCGCTTTTCTGGCTGGTCGCAAGATTAATGTTCTCGGCCTGTTTTGGGTAAGGGCTTATGGGTACGGTGAGAAGACCATGGACAGAATTCGTGACC
>Ga0114923_10001542_pt1 | contig 15951 bp, 21 predicted proteins | sample SumtaG_FD_89578 | JGI IMG/M metagenome (GOLD analysis project Ga0114923, IMG submission 89578) | Deep subsurface microbial communities from Indian Ocean to uncover new lineages of life (NeLLi) - Sumatra_00157 metaG | ecosystem: Environmental > Aquatic > Marine > Oceanic > Sediment | place: near...
GCCATCGGTTGTCGCAGACAGTACGAACTGCACACCGGTAGCGTCGTATCGTACTTCGTAGATCCGGCCCGAGACGATCTCGCTGCCGGTCAGGACCGTGCCGTCCCAATTCACCAGAGCGAGTGCGCCGATGCCATCGACGTTGAACGTGGCCGCGCCTGTGTTCGTGTGAGTTGCAAAGAATCTAACTCCATCACCGTCCTGATTCGAGGCTCGCGTATCGGGCATGGTCACGACATAGGTATTACCCGAACCGGATTCAGGCGCAAAGATGGCCGTATCCGTAGTGATCGCGTCAGATACACCTGGCAGAAGATCAAACGCAGCCTGAACCGCCTGCAGTTGTAAATTCAGCTCGCCAGCTCGCCCCTTCGTGAATGGTACGAACAGCGGATCGAATTCGTAATAAGGATTGGTGACGGCCATTAGCGTTGAAGCCTCCGCATGTCGTAGTGCAATGTGATTCCCTGCATCACCCAAGCGGCAGCTTTCGCTGTGTCATTGAACATCAGGAAACTGATATTTTCGCCTGTGCCGGACAGATTTGCTCGGGCCGTTGAAATGGACTGACCATCCCACAAGAATTCGTCCCAATTAACGTCATCCCAAAAACCGCCGCCGCCGAATATATCGACTTCCGAAATACTCGAAGTGGTCAGTTGCGTGACGCCGCTCGAAACTTCCGCAGTGCTGTACGTCAGATCGGCAGCAAATTGAATTGCCAAAGTTTGTGGCGCACTCAATTCGAGATCCGCTCGCCGGAAGCGTTTTCGATAAGAAGGCGAACCGACATGATTAAACGGCGTGCGAACGTAAGACGGAATGCTTGCGCCATCGAAATTCTTGCCGATCTGATCTTCGTAAATGACTCCCTGATTGGTCGGATCGCTGGTCGTGAAATAACTGCGCTCTTTACCGGTTTCGTCATCAGTGTTGTAAATCATTGCGACTGGTTCCGGGTACGATCCGAAACCGAACTGAGCTTTCGCTGCTGCTGTTCTTCTGAGTGTTTCAGCTTGTGTGCCGGCCGGAACGAACATGATGATAAAACTGCCATCACTAAAATACGTTCGGAACTGGTTCGACTCGCGCACGATAGTCGAGTCGGAAAAGTTCGGACGTTGCGCAATGACAATCGGTTGTACTGGCTGCGATACCGTAGCCGAAATGAAATCACCAAACTGATCGGATCGAGCGACCGAAGTAATGCCGAGATCATCGAGCGAGTAAACCGTGTCGATCTTTTGAGATCCAAACAACAAGCTGCCGGACTGCTCGGCCACGATTCTGAGATTCCAATCCGCAACCGATGTGCCGAACAGGCCGCGAGTCTCACGCGTCGATGAAATCACCAACACGTTACCTACGATACTGTTCAGACTGGTAAGTTCGTCACCCATGCCGAATTCCGCAGCTCCGAGGAAGCCGCTCCAAATGTGAGGCGTACCGGTCGCGGAATGTTGAACGGAACCACCCTCGAACGCGAAAAACAAATGATTCCGATGTTCTTCAACTAAAAATGGCTTGTTGTTGGTCGGCGCAAGCCCTGTGACCGGATTGATCGGATGCAGGATCGGAGACACAACACCGTTTTCGTCAATCTCGAAACCCGGATCGACACCATTGCAACCGTACACTCGATATGATGTTGAACTGCCAAAGAAATTGTGATTGATGAACTGATACGCGCCACCAACAGAAAGAGCGAATGTCGAATTCACACCGTCAGCAGTCGCAATCGGCGTTGCAGCCGGCGATTCCAATGGTTCGTTGTTTTGAAACGGTCCTCCGGCTACACCAGTCAAAACAAAATAACCCTCACCGGAACTATCCCACGCGTTTGAACCGCCATTCAACACAATCCGATGAATGGTTCCGGTTGCTCCGCTCGTACCTCCGGTCAGAGTATCGCCTTCGGCAACAGACGCGCCAGCGGCGAGTCCTACATCGAAGCGAATCGTCTCGGCCATCGTGATCCCGGTTGTCGTCCAACCGGTTGCGCTGGCTTTGTGAATGATTCCCGCGGTCACACCCGCGTTATCGCGGATCGCATAAACATCACCGAGGCGCTGCCACACTCCGCGTGCCTGCCCGGACCCTGGCACGATCAAAATGTCCTCGCGATATTCTAGTTCCGCTTCGAGTAACCAAGTTTCTTCCAGTGCGACAGTCGGCGCGAACTGCACAGTTGGCACCGAGTCGATGGTAAATGCGCCCGAATTGCACGGTTCGCCGTTGTCAAACCCCGCCCCGGAAACTTTAGTCACACCGATGGCGTCAGGCGTTCCGTCCTCAAAGCCGATCAGGACACCGGTTGTGCCGGAAGTGTCGCCTGTGATCACATCACGCAACGTCAGGCCGGCTACGGTCGATACTTCAAAGCCCGTAAAGGTAGCATCAGAAGGTCGAGGACGGCCGTCGAATCGCTCGTACCCAGGTATGCGCCGATAGCCGCCGAGATACCACGGTTCGAAGTTGACCATTGCGATTGCTTTGCCGGGAGAAATTGAGAGCGCCGGAGAAACAACGTCAAGACCACCAGTCAACGCATAGTATTGCGTTTTGGTTATTGCCTTCCGAGTCCGTACTCGGCCTCGGCCTTCCCTCGGGTAAATCAGATCGGGCATTCGCTACTCCGCGATTACTTCGATCATTGCTCCCGTATTGAATCGTGCGTGTTCCTGATTCGGCAGCTGATCGTTTTCCAGAAGGGCCAGCTGTTCGACGTAAATTTCCTCACCCTGATCTTTCATTTCGGGTGCGTTTTCGAAATTGCCGTAGAGAATCATGGCCCTGCCAATAATGACTTGATGAAACTCTGTTGGTATCAGAGACACATCAGCGTTAGCCGCCAACAAGGTGGGCCTGTCGTAGTAGTCCGCTTCGATGGTGTATGCCGCATCAGGGACCGGTTCAAACTTTAGATCGTTGTTCGGCATGACGATTGCTCGCCACGGTACGTCCTCGGACGTATCCAAAATGTCCGTTTTGGCCTTGTCGTATTCGTCAGCCTGAAACGGATTCTTGTCAGTCTCACCGGGCAGGATCATCTTGAAGGTTTTGAAATCCCAATACTTCAAGTTTGCCGGCTTCGCCGCTATCACGGTAGAAGCAACTGTCGCAACTGAATATTCCTGCCGAAGAAATTTCCAGTTCACCCATTTTGTTTGCACGTATTCGTCGGCACGCTTGATCCAATTTGCCAAGCGCAATGCTTCGCCAGTAAGCCCGGTAACGGCTGTTGGCTGCGTACCAGCTGCACCACAATCCCGATGCAACTGTTGAACCAGTTCGAGATATGAACTCATGCGTGTTCTTCCGCTGCTAATGCCTCTTTGTTTTCCTTCAATGCGGATTGCACTTCATCCGGCACTTCCGGGTCCGCGAATCCTTTCAATTTTTCACTGGCACGTTCCTTCGCGCCTTTCTGAGCAGACGTTTGCTTTTTATCTTTAACAGGTTTAATTGAGCCTGTGGCCTTGCCTATGTGTCTAAGGCCAGCCGTGAACGCGTGTCCGTTTTGCGTGTAATGAACACCTTTTGATACGTCACGATGTTTTTGATAATCGCTGTCGGGGTCGAATTTAATCATCGTTGCTTTCCTCTACCTTGTGCCTTCTCTTTTTTCCACTCACTGAGCAGAATCATGCGATAACCCTTCGGGCCACCGCGGACTCGAACAACTGGGTCTGACGCCGGCTTACTTTTTCTTCGGGCCATACTTCTTCCGATATTCGGTTTCCGTGTAGTAAGTGGCCTGTCCACCATCCATGACCTTGAATGTTGCTTCTTCCTTGATGGCCGGCTCTGGCGTCGGTTCGGCGTCAGCTACTTCTGCTTCCGTCTCGACTTCTTGCTCGACAGCCTTTGCTTTTGCTTTTGCTTTTTTCTTCGGCATTTTCAATATCTCCTGTGTGGATAATCATCAAGATCAGTGCAGACCGGCGCAGGATTGTTCGTGCCTTCGTGATTCGGCACGCCTGATCGACCTACGGCAACCTCGGGGATCGTGCTTCGAGGTACGTCAACAATGTCCTGACTGGTGTTCTCGAACAGCGTGTCAATCGGCTTCCTGCCGGAACATCCTTCCTCGATGCAACCTTCGGCCCGAAACTCAGCTTCAACATCACTCTCCATTTGATCTTCGTCAATCATGTTCGGAGCGATTATGAGATTTTCATTCGTGTACTTGCTTATTCCTGCCATTTCAATTCTCCGGTTAAACGATCCGGGGCCGAAGCCCCGGACCACCTGGCACGTTCAGCAAATCTTGAACGTGTGACCCTTCTCCGTATAGGACATTGATACGTAAGGTTTCGGAACCTGACGCACGTTGCCGTTTACGGGATTCGGCGTGTTGTTGTATGAGAGATTTCCCAAGTTCTCCGAATCCATGTCTCGCCTTTCGGACAGACCGAACCGAACACCTGACGATTCATCACTAATAAACGAACCACGAATCGTAGAGGCTTTGTGCGCGGGTGCTGAATACTCACCCTTGTAGCCTCCAAAACTCGAACCGCCACTTCTTACGTCGCTAGGCATATCATTTCCTCCTAGTACCACTGAATCGTGACATGAACATCGGCATCGCCAGCAGCGGCACCACCGTTCGATGTACATTCAATGATTGTGTCAGCCCGAAATTCAGCACCAGCTTTCAACTCAGCCTCAGTGGCAGAACCACCGAGATTGATTGCTGCTGCCGCGACACTTATCGTTGGCAACGCCGTAAGGGCCGCTGCATGATCAAACGTCACCACAGTTGGATTCGTTGTTAACTCCGCAACTATGTGCCATTCAACCCCGACAAGCCGACCGACCTTACCGGCCGGACCTTGAATCCTACCAAAAATGGCTGCGGTATCGAGCGCCGCTGACATAAACGAATAGGTTCGCTGACCATCATTTCCATCATAAAATCCTGACATAGATCACCTCCCCTTATTCAGTAGAATCCCATTTGATGATGCGGGCCTGCAGCTGCGCGGTATGAACGAGTCCATAACCGAGTAGTGCGTACCATGCAACACCCCGAGAACGTCCGTAGTCTGTCGGGATCTTACCGCGGATTTCCTCTTGGATTGAAAACGCCTCGACGACCGTATCGGAACCGAAGAAGAAAATACCATCTGAGAGAGTCCAGCCCTCTGCAGCGATATTCGTCTGCTCACAGTAACGAATGCCTTCGTGACGACCCTTTTCGCCGTTCATGATCACATGCCACCCTTCGGAAACGTACTGGTGGATAGCTTCAAGATTGTCTTTGAACGGCCGAAGTGTTGACGGCCGTGCTATCGCCATGTAGTTGTTTCCATCGAAGGTCGGAATGTCTCGCTCGGCCAGTTCGTCAGCGATTACCTTAGCCAGATCATCGTTAAACGCGTTCGTGGGTGCGCCCGAAGGCGTTCCATTCGTCGTAAACGTGATGGCTGTTGCTGACGTACTGACAGCGCGAAGCGGCGTCAACTCAAACTGCGCGTTCGCAGCAGTGTCGAGCGCCTTCCGGGCGTCGTTCTTCAAGACTTTGTGAATGATTTCCGTTACCGGATGCTCACTCAAATCGTCCAGTTTCTTCGTGTACGGAACACTATTGCCGTACTCCGTCACCGTCAGACTCGACTGCGTGATTGTGAAGTTCGACTCGGGCATTATGTCAGTTTCATTCAGGGTACCACCCTGATCCGCAACGTCCGAATAGTGATTCCAGTTGAAGGTTTCGCCCTTACCCTTTCCGAATGCTTCGCGAGCATCACAGAATTGGCGAAAGCGTACCATCGGCTGTAAAGCCGTTCTGAGTTTTCTACTCAGATTGGGCGACCACATGAAGCCACCCAAAGCATTTGTCTGCCAAACTTGTCCGGCCATGACAATTCCTCCATAGCTTCAAAAAGATTAGCTAGGTCGGTTGCCCCCTCGCTGACTTCAACTGATTGAAAGCCTCTTGCGGAGTCTGATCTGTTTCAACATCGTCCGCAGGTTTTTCATGGACAGCTGCAGCTGCAGCGACAGGGAGCCTTACTAGCTCCGATTTTCGATCTTGACGATGTGCTTGGGTTGGAGGTTGCGCATGCTCACCGGCAGGCAATTGAGGGGGTGGTTCAGGATCAAGAACCGGGTCTGGTTCAAGATCGGGAACGCCCTTCATTTTGTTTACCCATGTTCGTGTGCGCTTTCCCGCTTCGTCCATGACTTGAGAGATCAGCCAGTCTGGATGCTCTTGCTCAATACCGTCTGTCATGTCGTCGGCCATTTTATACAGCACAGGATCAGCCATTATGTCCGGGTAGTCCTCTTGGAATTTTGCATATCCCGTTCGAACATCCTTCGTTTTTTCAACTGCCTGTACCGCGTTTACGGCCGCTGTTGCTGCCTTCCTGACAATAGTCCGTTCATCGACTGGCGGCGCTGCCGGCGAGGCAGTCCCGCGAAGTTTGATTAGCGTCTTAGCCAGTTTGCGTGCAGCATCTTCCTCGGTGCCAGTGAAAGCCGTTTGGAAGATTTCTCTCGCCTCATCAAAGAGGTCATCCTCAGTCAGATCCGCTGGTGCGGGTACTGCCGGTACTGCTGGTGCAGCTTCCATACGTTGTGCCAGGGCGGCTTCACTTGCCGACACCTGTTGCGCACGTTGCTCAAGTTCCTGAGACAAACGCGTAGCTTCGTTCATTCGTATGGCTGCTGCGGTTCCTATCTGCAATTCGCGCCGTGCATCTTCGAGTGGGATAAGGCGAACCTGTCCGTTCACTTTGGTGGAGAACATTGCTACTCCATCCTGCATGACGATGTACTCAGATAGCGGATCTGCCGCCAGCTCGGCTGGCAGCGCATCCGGTTTCGGTGCGGGCGGCGGTTCGTGCATCGGTTCAACCGACGCAGCGCCGTCCGACAATTCTTCGACCGGTGGAGCTAACTCACCGGACTCGATAGCCGCTTTGTTCGCGGCCTTAATTTGGTTGTCGATTTGGGCTTGGTTTGCCGCCAAGCCCGGATCGGCCGCAATGGCTTCGTTCAATTCCGTAACGCGAGCAGTTTCCTGTCGCTCTGCCATTGCAGCGATTGAAATATCACGCGGACTAGGCTTGACAACAACTTCGTTAATAGCGAGGTCTGGATTCGGCGGCTGTGGTGACTGCGCGCCCTGTTGGGTAGCTTGGTTCATGTCATTCTCCTACTTCGTCTCGATAGCCTTCCAGCTGTGTTGCGGCATTATTGCCGTTTTGAATCGCTTCGACGCACCACTGTAAAAAGTGTGATGCTGCCCAAGCCTTCGCTTTTAAGCGCATGTACTCGCGCTTTCCGTCAGGCGTGTACGGCTCAAGATCGAACATTTCGTCTCGACATTGATCGTACTCAGCTTTCGCACATCCGTGCAAAAATTTGCCAACAGAAGAAACCAAAAATTGCCTGATTTCTTCTCCGATGACGGCCTCTGCAAAAAATTGTTGCTCCTGTTCATTTATAAATTCAATCCCTTGTAACTGTGTCGGGTCAGCCATTTCATATACTCCTGTTCGCGATTAAACTCCTGCTCCGGTATCCCGGCGTAATTGCATTTCTTTCAGGTGAACTACGTTATCCAATGCCTTGCCCTGCCGCACGGTTCGGTCCTGCATCTTGGCAAGGCCGAGATCCTGCATCATCTGATCGAACTTGATGCCCTTGTCCAGCGCGAGCTTGGCAAAGCGCGTCTGAGCTTCCATTTCCAACTTCATCACTTCACGCTGATGCCGCGCTTCGTTGTCAGCCGTGTGCATTTTCATTTCTTCCATTTGCAACTGGATCTCGGGCGGCGGCTGCGGCGGGTTTTCCTTCACGTACTGTTCCTGTTCCTGATCGTTACGGAAGAACCGGATCGCATTTTTGTAGCCAAGCGTGCCGAAGATTTCGTCGGCAATATCGGACGCCTTCATTCGTTGTGCCATTTCCGGCAACTCGGCAGCATTCTTGACGGCGAACATCAGCTTTTCGACCCGCCGCTGCGGATCAGTGTTGCCGACTCCAACATTAACGCGAACGGTGAGATTCTGCCGGAGCAGATCATCAGTCATTTCGTCAATGCCGTATCGCTGCCAGAGTTCGGCTTTCTGTCCAGCCAGCGCGAGAATCGTTTCGTCAGTCTCGTAATACTGCGTCAATTGAATGAGCTGGCGCAGAGTCGGTTCAGCCCAAGTCTCGAAGAAAATTCGTAGTCCGTAATCCTGTACGGCACCGGCACCGGATTGCATTGCTTCCATGCCGCCAACCGTTTCATTGAGGTTCTTGTTGGACTGGACCGAGGTTTGCGAGAACGTGCCGGTCAGTTCGTCCAGCTCAATCGACAAGCGATCCTGCTCTTGATAGGACGACGCGGTAACGTCCCGAGTATCGACGGTTTTAACGTCCGCTTCGGGATCGTTCATCATTACGCCGCCACCTGGGACATTGCGAACCAACGCATCGAGGTCAACTTGGCTACCGCGTTTCACATAGTATCGTTTGTTGAGTACCAGTTTGACGTTATCGAGACGCTGGTTCGCAACAAGGTTGATCTCTTGCTGCAGACCGGACGACAATTCAACGTCGCCGGCCGGGTAATTCCTGAACGCTTCAATGGTTGAGAAGCCGACTGTAAACGGCCGCTCACCGGGCTGTAGATGCGGGAACGCGTCAACCAACTTAACCGGATCCGTGAGCAGCAACTCCGTTCCCATTGTCCAGAACAGCATGTCCTCGCCATTGATGTTGACGATGTTCATGTGCGCCCACAGCATCGTGTACGCGTTGCCGTGTTGTTCGTCAGCCGGGTCGATCCGCTCGCGGCCCTCACGCGCCTGACGCGTCCGGTCGTAGTTCTTGCGGCGTGTTGCGAGAATGTCGCCTAGCGCGTACTTGCGCCAGATCGGCTGACCGGTTTTTGGATCGACCTTCTCCATGTTTTCGAGCGCGTCGATTGCATAGACCGGCATCATGTAGAGCAGATACGGAGAAGTTTTGGCCGGATCTCGCCAATCGCACATCGGATCGAATCTGAAATTCTCAGGCGCGATCAGATCGCAGACCAGTTCGTCTCGACGCACGACAGTCTGCTCGTATCCAAGGGCGAAGCCTTCATCGTCCTGCATCAGCGAGCCATCGACTCCAATGGCCGGGACCACATCAGTATCTTCGTGATAATCCCAATGCTGGAATGAGATCGTCAGGCCGTAAACTTTGGTCGATTGAAACGCACCAATGACCGTCTGATACCACGGCATGCGCCGGTCGAGTCGATACTGCAAGATCGCCTTGTTGACCTTGGCCGAAGCAATCTGTTTCGTATCTACTTCGTCCTCGGGTTGAACATCGAGAACATCCGATGTGGAGAACATTGCATTCGTCAGCGCAGCTTCGTGCGCCTTGGTCATGGCCCGAGTTTTAGGACGGAAAACTTTCGAACGCTTGAAATTCTGCGTCCTAAACTTCGTGCTCGGCGCGTGCTCGTTGTTGAAATGCGCCAGCGACCGCTCCCAGGTGTTCGTGATATTGGCATCGAGGTAGTCAGTCGATGTGGTGTAAATCTCATGCGCTTTTGAGATCAACCAACCGTCAGTGCTTTGGAATGACGATGTTTCGCCTTCGGCATTGCTCGGACTGTCGCCGGCTTCTTGACCTTCGCCGCTGTTCATCATTTCCCGAGAGCCGGCGCTAGAACTGGAAGGCGTTTCGCCGGGTGGAAGATCCTGCGGCATCCGAGAGAACGGATCAGAGCGGTCGTGCATCTGTTTTGGCGCTGACGGTGACGTAGGATGCTGCGGATCGTCCTCGACTTCGTACTGGCGTCGGCCCTGCCGATTTTCAGCTGGCGCTGTTTCCTGATATTCAGGATTGTAGTTCGTCTGATTTTGGTCTGATGGCATTAGATCGGCTCCGCTGCGCTGTCGGACGCAATCACGCTATCTCGGAAATCACGCGGCAGACTTTCAAACTTGTCAGGATTGAAGTGCTTACTGCGTGCTAAATTGTGTCGTTCGAGTATTTCGCCGGCCGCTTTGATTGATTCGGTTTCGAGATCACCAATTGTGCGACCGACCATGCTGATGTGATAGCCCTTGTAGTTCGAGATTGAATCACAGGCAACGATCAGCATTTCATTTTCCAAGTCCACCTGAATTTTCCACTGCCGGCCGCGGTACTTTTCAGTGACTCGCGTGCCGACGCGTTTCGCCATCCACATTTCGAGCTTAGCTCGCCGGGTTTCGAGCGTGTCATACGTTTCAATCTCGTTGAAATCATCAGTGACGTTGCTCAAATCGCGTCCGCGTCCGCTTGGAACTAAAATTCTCAATGTAGTGTCTCCGGGTCGTACCATCGACTGAAAAACTGCAAGTGTTTCGCTATCGACTCCTGCACTTCCGGGTATTCGTTCAGATCAAGTTCGCGAGTACCCGGATACGGATCCGCACCAATCACCGGCCAACTGTCAGGATTGAGATCCCAACCAAGGCTAACGTTGATACAGGCGATATTTTGATCACGATCTTTGGAATCAATAGGAACGTACCACGGTGCCAGATCATTGACTGTAGTCGTCAGCAAATCGAACAGTGCCGGCAAGCCCTGAATGTCTCGGACTTTACGATGCCATGAGCGAGCTGTCTCGACCGGATGCCGCATTGGCACAAAAATCGGTGAGTATTTTTTGGCGATATGCTCGAACATTTGAGTCTCACCGATGTGCGCGTAACGATTCACTCGGCCACGCAGCAAATGATTCTTCACAAACCGTGTACCGGTGTGCGGGATCGACAGCACTAGACAAGGTTCGGTCACTTTTCCTTCTTCCTGTTCCATTTTCCGTGTGTACGTTTGCCTTTTGGTGGCTTACCAGTCGCCAGTGCTTGCCCGGTTTGTGCTTGAGCGATCCGGGCGGCTTTGGCTTTGCTATAGCCTTTTGCAAGTAGCTTCTCGTAAAGTCGATGCACCTTGCTATCTTTCGGCACGTTTCTCCCCCAACCCGCCCAAGCGTTCCTCGACAATTACGTCGGCATTCTGCAGCACACCCCGTTTCTTCGCCAAGCTGTGCAGCACAATGTCGTCCTCGTAGTATTCGAGCAACCGCGCCCAATACGATGACGGCAAGCGCGATTTCAGTTCGTACCATTTCCAGCGATTCGGATTCGCGCCGATGTGAATCAACGGATAACCCGGCACTTCCCGTTCCCATGTCGCCGTGAGATTTCCAAACGGATAAACTCGCGTCGGCAAGAAAATCTTACCGTGCGTATGCAACTCGATCTGCGGCGACCAATGTGGATTGTAAGTTTCTAACGCGTGATCAATGAATCGTCGGACTGAAAAATTGAAACCGCGGCCGAACACTTCGTAAGCGCAAGCGAACCGATCCAGCGGCTCGCGCACCCACAGCAATACATCGTAGCCGCGGCTCTGCAGAGACTTCACCTGGGTAGGCGATATCTTGTCCACCTTGTTGGCTGGCGTGGCCGGTCCCAAAGACTCGACCATACTGGCGCTGGCGGCTCGCTGCGTAGTGCAGATCACTTTTCGCAGCTTTCGGGCAACGTAGTATTTGACTTCAAGTTTCAATGCACCCGCTCCGGTTCGAACTGATCTTCCGGCTCGAAGTAGTTGTGCGTCATGTCACCGATATGCTCGGCGTAGGTGTATGCAATGGCATCGAAATCATCGGGCGAATCAAGACCGCGCTTTTTCATATCTTGCTTTCGTTCGAGTCGCATCTGCTCTTTGTCGTTGAAACCGAACTCGATGCCGATCATGGCATTACGCAGATCCGTGTCGTTCGGCAGATCCATGCCCTCGGTCATCTGAATACGCATCCGGTCAGCCATTTCAACGCGCTTGTTGTAGTACACCGCGTCATCGTCAGGCTTGTTGCCGGCGTTTACTTCGATGATTTCGTGTCCAAGCATGCGGAGTCGATCAACGACGCCAGCTCCGATTCCAATTCCGTCAACGAACGTCGCGACCGGCGCGTATTCCTTGATTGCATTAACCACCTTGGCAGCCAGCTGCATAGTGTCCAGATTGCGGAAGCGAATGAGAGTAATAACTTTCCGACCCTGCCGTACCGCGATGACTGACTTATCCTCGCCAAACCGTGCAACATCAACCCCCAAAACAATCGGGAGCTGGAAGAAGGATTCATACGGCGCATCCCAAAGCATGCACGTATCACAAATTTCAGACGAAATAAACTGCATCGAACCCGCACGCGGGAACTGACCCTTGACACGTACTCGGATAAAGTCACTGTCCTCTCCATACTCAGCGATCTGACCGGCAATTTCCTTCTTGTTGGTCATCTTGCAAGTGCGTGAGTCGATCTGATGCGTCGTCCACCGGGCATCGTTTACCATCACGTTCTTGAACTTACCGGTGTTCTTCGTCGGATTGCCGTAAGCAAACCACATGGCTCGCGGGTCCGTCATGGCACCCTCGGACACTTCCCAAATCTTGTCAGGGATCGCTGATGCTTCGTCGTAGATAATCAGAACGTGCTGTCCATGCAAGCCAGCAAACGCTTCGGAATTGTGTTCAGTGTTGGGCGTGGCGGCGCAAAACCATGTCTCTGGATGCTCTCGATGGAAAAACTTTGTCGCTGTCCATTTGAACCAGTGACCGTTACACGCTCGCTTGTGCCAGAGTGCAAGCTCTCGCCAAGTTTTCGTGTTGAGCTGATTAGTCGTGTTCGCCGTGATGACGCCGTTGAGATGAGGCCGGGTGGACATGGCCCACAGGATGATCCATGCGACCTCTGTAGATTTGCCAATACCGTGACCGGAAGCAATAGCTTCTCGAATCGTGCCTTCGGGATCCTTGCGAATCTTCGAGCGGACACGATTGAGTTGTGCTGCTTGCCAAACGTCCGGTCCATCCTGTTCTTCCAGCTCTGTTCCTTCTTCGCCCCAAGGAAAGGCGTACATCACCCATCCGAGAGGATCTTCGTAAAACTGATCCATGTCGTGAAGCAATTGCTTCTCGAACTCGACCGCGCTCAATGGTTCGCCATCTTCCCATCGGACAAAGTTGTCCTGGGTAATGTCGAGATTGACGGCGGGGGTTGCGTTCATTGCCGTACTCAGGCGTCGTAACCAAACAACTCGATCAGGAACCTTCCTGCTGTGAATGGATCGGCTGTATCAGCCACACCATTCGCCAGATACAAATACTCGTTTGCTGCGGGCCATCCAGAAAACGGTCTGACTAATCCGAGAGTCCACGCCGCACCGGACGTTATCAGCACTCGTTGAGTCAGCGAAGTAACCAGAGCTTCGAACACTCCGGTAGCTTCGGGCGCTGAATACAAATCAATGTCATCGAGACTGGCCGGAACTTCCAGACAACGCATTGTGCCGCCGATGATCGTGCCGTTTTGCGCCGCAGTGACTTGACCCAAATGCGCGGGACTGGCCCCGATACCGATAATGTCCAGAACAGTAGTCGCAGACGAAAGCCCGGTGAGATCAAGCAAAATCTCCGTCTTAACAATGCCACCAGTTCGCTTTACGCTCGACTGGTAGATCGTGCCAACGCCATCCGTTATGCCGGCACCAGCCTCGGCAGCAAGCGCCGGATCAATCGTCCTGAGAAAAGTCGCTACTTCGTCCGGCGTCTCCACGAATTTTTGCGCGAAGGTTTTAAGTGTCAATGGCATTTTCAGTTCTCCCGTTAATTAAACTTGTAGCCGCTCAGCAAGCAAGTCCGCGTATTCACACATCACTGCCGACTGTTTTCGCAACAAATTGCATTGTCGTTCCGACAGCTTAAAAAAATCTTCCGAATTCATAAACTGTCGCAATTTGACGATTTTGTCGGTCAATTCGTGCAGTTCATTCAATACTCTTGCCCGCCATTCTTTGCCGGGTACGATGATTGCGGGTTGATCTGCTGTTTCGTTCATGTCGGGATTCTCTCTCTGTGATTGTCTCGTAAAACTTCCGCTGCTCGTTCCAGAATTCCTGCAGCCATTTCGTTGTCGCTCTCACCTTCGATAATGACTTTCCAACTGGTCGTGTTATTAGGCAATCGAATGCCTGTGATCCACGCTTCAATGTCGTAATCCGGCGTGTCCTTGCGCCGTCGATCCGTCAGATCCGCTACGTTGCCGCTCATGCTGAAACTTCTTGACCGGTGTCGTTGTCAACCGTCACCGGCTGACGTTTCTCGTTCAACTTCTCCAACCGCCGACGACCTCCACTGAGTACCGCGGCGTGATTCAAATTGATGCTGCCTTCCAGCTCAACGTGCTTGTGATCACCAAAGCGCCGTTTGACCATTGCGCCCATGACTCGCCAGCGCGTCTCGATGCGCAGCTTCGAACGGTTCACAACTTCGTGGTTGATCTTGCCGTTCTCCTGATAATCCCGCTCCGAATCGTCGGAAATGTCGAGCACTTGATCCACAAAAGTCTCGGCCTGCAGCTCCCGCGCTTCGTCATACATCTTCCGGTACGCTTTGTCGTACAAAAACAGCCGGTACAACTGGCCCAAACTTCTCTTGCCAATGTCCAATTTGTCGGCCGCAACTTGCATCGTTTTGCCGCGGGCAATTAAAACCAGAAATTCCTCACAACGCTCGGACGGCCATTCGCGACGTAAGTGCAGTAGATGTGCATCACGTAATTGCGAGTGCGCGCTGACATTCGAAATTAAGTACGCATCAACTGTGCGCCGTGAAATTCCCGCTGCCTTGGCCGCTTGCTTTCGGTTCTTGCCGTGCGCCGTCGCTTCAATGACCTTTTGCCAGCGTAGCGGCGTCATGTTTTCTTTTTCCGAAACCAACGCAACGCGAACTCGCTTACCGGGCATGGTGCCGTTACCGCGGCGTTTGATGCCCTGATCGAGTGCGTATTCGGGCTTCGCTGTTTTCGTCATCAGTGATCACCGGAAACCGGTAGCGCGGGCTGGATTCGAACCAGCAACCTGCAGGTTATGAGCCTACCGAGCTGCCAAATTGCTCTACCGCGCATCACGGTTTCTACAGACCCTTGAACGGATTGTGTTTGACCCGTTCGATGAAGGTTCTGCGCGAAAATTGATAGACCGGATACGGCTGTTCCGGCCCCGCCAGGTGATGACTCGCCGCCTTCACTGTGACCTTCTGAACGCGTGGCTTGCGACCGCGCTGTCCTGTGATTCCCGGCTTTGCCATTTCAACATTCCTCTAAGCCCCTGAATCTATGCCGAAATTCGCGGAACTCATAGTAAAAGACCCGCCCTTTCGAGCGGGCCAAATGATGACCATGATGCGGGCGCAAGCGTGGAATCACTTTGAGCCGGCAATGCGCCCGAGGCATACAACGGGCGCGGGTCCGGCCAATTGCACACAGACCCCGAAACCGTTGTCAAGGGTCGAAGTCCTACCCAGGTAGGTAGAAACCACATGAATTGCCTCTAAGTGCTTGAAATTCCGAAAAATTTTCTCATAAGCAAGAAAAACCGCTAAGCCGGAGCTGTGGGTACCTACTAAACGCACGGTTGCTTGTGCCTTTGCTGGCCGGATCACGCTCTGACGTTTGGATGAGACTCATTCTAAAAGTTGTTTTCCGGTTCTTTTTGTGCCGGTCGCCGGCGGTCCCGGCACACGCCTCAATTGTGCGCCGCGTCCAATCGACTCCGAGCTGGCCGGCACCCCGGCACACCATCAGACCGGCACACGCCCCACCACGGCACCAGCGATCCGCAGCCGGCCGAGCTGGCCCCGTTGATACGGTCATGCGTTACAGAGTTATGGAGCCAGTCCGAGTGCGGCAGTTGACGGTTAGCGCCGGCATTTGTCCGGCCGTGCCGGCTGGCGTCTCGAAGCGCCGGCAAGTGCCAGGTAGTGCCGATCAGTGCGCCGAGGTGCCGCCAGGTGTAAAGGCCGTGAGAATAGGTGCCGATACTTGTATCAGTTTGCTGCAGATTCCGGCATAATTCGAGAGCAGCCGATAACCGGCTAAGGCCCACCACCACA
>Ga0114923_10001544_pt1 | contig 15943 bp, 41 predicted proteins | sample SumtaG_FD_89578 | JGI IMG/M metagenome (GOLD analysis project Ga0114923, IMG submission 89578) | Deep subsurface microbial communities from Indian Ocean to uncover new lineages of life (NeLLi) - Sumatra_00157 metaG | ecosystem: Environmental > Aquatic > Marine > Oceanic > Sediment | place: near...
CGCATTGAGTACAATGAAAATTATCTCTTTTGACTATTCTATATCTGAATGAATTCCAATCAAGGGTTTTTTCTTGCCACAATGCACCATGTTTTGCAGTACAATATCTTCTTTGATATTGATCAAAGTTCTTTCTTAGTTTTCCACAAAAGCAATTCTTTCTAAATAGATTCTTCCATTCTTCAATTGTCACATCAAATTTGTTTGCATGTCTTACTCCAGGCTTTTCAACCATTGAATTAAAATGCATTAACCAAAATGACCATTTTGAATTAGCATATGGAATTATTGGCATTATTTTATCTTGAATACTCTTTCTTTTCTTCCAGCATTCATATTGTATCTAACAACTTTAATGACATCTTTTTCCAATAATACTTTGACAATTCGATAAAGTGTTGGTGCTGTAAGTTGTGATAATATAACAAGTTCTCTTGCAGTATGTTCATTTTTTAATAAATTAACAACTAATGAATATTTTATATAACCATCATAGTCAGTCAATTTTCATCTTCCATTTTTGCAAACACTGCTGCTTCTTTGAGAATTTTTTCATATACTTTTTTAGATATTTTAGCAGATTTGAAAATGTCAATAATGTCTTGATTTGTGAATTTCTTTTCTTCTTGTAAATGTTTGATCATAGTTGTGATTCTTAACAATGTGAATGTGTATGCAAATCTGTTTGATTTTTTAATTATCTTTTCAGAAATATACATAAAATCTTCTAAAAGCATTCCAGTCCAAAGTGTAGATAAATAATCATAATCTGCTCCAGGCTTCATTTCATGTAATTTTAAAACTTTAGATTCTATTGCAGTTTCTTTTAATTTTGGATATAATGGTTTTTTAATTATTTTATTATTCAAGTTTCATCTTTTCCTGATCTTTCTTTTGAAATATCTTTAGAATTCTATGTGGATCAGTAATTTTGCATTTCTCAAATTCACTAATTAGTTCTGGATATTCTTCTTTGAGAATAAACTTTGTTGCCTCATAATATTGAGACAATAATGGTTGCTGCATTGCAATTGAATCTAATACTTTTTGTGCCTTGAATGGATCTTTTGCAGATAACTTATGATAGTTTCTCCAAGATAGTTTTAGAACTAATTCAAGATTTTCAATTCTCTCCATATGTTGTTCAAATAATCCTCTTGATGCAATTTGTAATATTTTAGCATCCTTTATTGAATTGACTTCATTTAACCTTCTCATGAAAGTTTGTTCACTAATATCATGTCCTTGAGTTTTCAGCCATGCTAGTGCTTCAGTATTTGTTAATCTCATTATTCTTGCTTGTAAGCATAGACGTTGCTCATCATTGAACAGAACTATTTCTTTTTGTTTTGTCAAAGTTTTCCTTTTGTAGTAAATAGATTATGACATAATACCATATTGTTCATTAGATCATCCATTGTGAATTGCTTTCCATGATACATTACACCAAACTTTAATTTTCCATCTCCAATTGTTCCATCTGGATTTTCTTTCTCATGGATGTTTGTTTTTAAGAAATATTTCCAAATCTTGAATATTTGCATTGTTCTTGTCTTATAGTCATAATTGATTTCTATGGCCTGATGAATTAAATTATTGAATTCTCTTACTGTATGTTCAGAAAGTTTTGCAATTGGAATATCGTTGATCATTTAGGTTCACATCTTTCACAATGGCAATTTTTGTCATGAGCCAATCTTACACTTCTATCTGGACCACTTGGAAATGGTGATGAAATATTTAATCCTAATTCTTCACTATATGATTGAACAATAGTTGGACCTTCACCTAATACAATATTTGATTTAAAAATAATAGAATTTGAAATAAGATCTCCTTTATGTAATGAACATTGATGAATTACTGTTTCAGATACATAACAACCACAATCAAATTCCATTAGTCTTGCTCCTTAGCATGAAGTTCAAAAATAAATCTATTACAGTGATCACATTTCACCTGGCTTGCACCATCTTTTGCCATTACTGGAATTGTTCCATGATTTAGCCAACCACAAAATAAACAAATAATTCTGTAATGATATTCAAGATTCATTATTTCTCCTTTAGAATACTTCTAATTCCAGCATGAACTAAATAATCATCATTTGGATTAGTGAGTGTTTTTCCTTGTAATAATTTTATAATATGATCTTGTTTCTCTTTGAAATTATCTTTATGAAATTTTGTTGTTTGTAATTTACTCTCAAGTTCTTTTATTTCATGATAGAATGACTTTGATTGTTTTTTACTTGCCTCTAATTCTTCTTTGAGTCGTGGATAATCTTTCAACATCTGAATTATTGTTTTGATTGTTTCATCTGCTAATACATTACTAAGATGCTGATCTATTTCTGCATATACATATTCTAGATCTTTTTGTTGACTCATTTGACTTTAAATCCCAATTTCTTCAAGTTTTTATTTGCATGTTTAGTATGTGATTTACTATATGGTTCAAGCCGGCTGAGTTTTCTATTCAATAGATTTTTGATTGTATCTAATGATTCGCCTCTTGCAGATTGTTTTTCAACAATTTCAATTAGTTCTTCTTTAACATAATCTGAATTTGTATCTGAACCATCAAAATTAAACAAATCAACACACTTTTTGATTTTGTGAAATTCTTCAAGATTCATTATTGATCTCCATAGATTTGTTTTTGATTTTAGGTGTAGGTGTTTTATCATCTCTATCAAGCAAATATGTTGATACAATAGCATTGATGTATGATTCATCAGTCATACCTTTTGGTTTATTGAAATAGTAAATATCTGGAAACCAACCTTGAAGTTTAATTTTAACTGTGATTTCTTTGTAAGTCATTTCAATCATTCCTATCCTTGTGCATTTTTTGAAGATGTTCAATCATTTGATCAATTGACAAAAACCAATCTCCACAATATGCACATTCTAAATCATTAACAACTGCTGCATTCATAATTATTTCTCCAAATTATCATTATATAAGATTTTCACGCCTAACTTGATAATATTGTTATCAATTTTTACAACACTGGTAATTTATGATATTTAGATACTTTATCACATTCAAAAAAATCCCATATCATATTTTCATTATATCCCCAAGCATGTAATTGTTCATGAGTCCAAATATTGCAGCCTGGAATTGTATATGTAAAAGGATTATTTGGATAATAAATAAAATGATTTCCATCTGTATCTATTCTATGACATGCAATTGCATTAGGCATGCAAAGAAGATCAACAATATTATCATTTAAAATATAGAATACTTTGTAGCATTCATTTGAATTGCATGCCCAAGTATAATTTAATGATTCTCCATGTGCTTCTGGAATAATGTGTGTTACTGGAGAATTGTAATGGATTTCTAATTCATGTTTGATTTGTTCAATTTCAATATGATTATATGTTATCCAAAATGTTAAAATTAAAATAATTGGAATTAAAAATAAAAAAGTGGTTTTAGAGGTCATTATTCTAGTGCCCTCAGTTGGTTTTGTAGTGAATTGAACTTATCATAGATTTGTTGTCTTTGAAGTTCTTTTGCCATTTGTACTCCATCATCACTGTTGTATTGTTCGATTTTTGCCTTCAATTCTTCACTGAATACATCATTTGCAGTTGGAATTTCTCTGAAACTTTCAGGGAATTCTGTAAAGCATCCCATTGCTTTTTTATAGATATGCTCATAATATCCATTGCAAATCAGATTATGTATTGAAAGATTTGAATCTCTGTCTTTGTTTGCTAAATCATTTACAAATGCCTGGCTTTTTGGTGTTTCACCATATGCTGCTTCTGCATGATATATTTGCCTATCATCTTCACCAGTTACAATAGTTCTTACTGCAATGTTATCACGTATTTCCAGATTCCATTGTGCAAAACATGCTTCAACTGCTAGTTCATCAGGTGTTGTTTTATTGTCTGCTTCAACACTATTATCATCTAACAATCTAACATTTTTCTTTCCATCTTTATCAATCCAAATTTCAAATGGTGCTTCAAATTGATACCCATCTTGGTATAATGCAATATCATTTGCACATACATATCTGAATGATTCTTCTGGAAGTACAAATGGAGTTGGTTGTGATAATTCTATAAAATCATCAAAATCTACTATTGTTCCATTAGTAAATTGATAATTACCTGATGGACATGTTAGTGATTCTTTACAATCTGCTTTTGCTTCTGCTTGAAATTCTGCAGTTGGCTCATATGTTTTTGTTTCATCATTCCATTCATAATCTCCAGATTCAACTGTTGTTTGATTACCAGTATAACCTGATTGATTTGCTTTGTGTTTCCAATTACACCACCATTCAGCAGTAGCAGATCCTTCATTGCATAATTTGCTTGCTGCATCATATATTTCTGGAAGATCAACAATAACTTCTTCACCAAATACTTTTTCAATACCAATGGCAAAAACTGAAGCAACTACTATTAGAATAATTAGTGCTGTTGCTTTAGTCAAGTTTGATCTCTGCTCCACAGTTTGAACATTTTGTCTTGGATAGTTTTGTTCTAATATCTTGTGAGTGTCCACATTTAGAACATTTCTTTTTTGTAGTCATTGACGAAGAAGAAGAAGAACTTATAGAAGTAGAAGAAGAAGAAGATTAACTGACTAATTGAGTGGTTTTCTCTAAGGATGGTAATTTGCCATGCTATCTATTATTCCCACATTGCTTTGAAAAATAATTTGATTTTTGATAATGCTCCAGGAGTGGAATTTTTCTTTTTCTTTTTCTCCAGGCATTTTGCACAATACAATTTTATTCCATATAAGATAAATCCAGATGTTTGATTGCAATCTTTTTTGCATTTGCAACATTTTCTTTCGTCTTTCAAAATGGCATCCTCTTTTGTGGTCCAAGAATAGATATAGATCTCTTAGAGCCAATAAATTGAAAGTCAAAACCGGCTGTAATTGTTCCGCCTGCAACATCTACTAATGAAACCCATTTCACATCAACTGCTGCTTGAATATTTTTTTCAATATCAATAATTAGATGTTCATCCATTAATTGTAATGTTCTCAAATTATACCAAAAAATATCATCTATTCTTTTGAATAACAATCTTGCTGTAACTAATTTTCCACCAAAGGAATTTAAGAAAAATCTTGTCATCTTTTCAAATCGATCAAGTGGAATTGTATGGTTTGTTTGCTCAGTTTCATTAGTTCCTATTGCGATTCTTGATTGAATATTTCCATTTAATGAACCATCAATATTTCCAACTGCTGTAAGATTTGATCCTACTGACAAAGTTTTTGCAACTATTCTGTTTATTCTGAGCCATGTTTCTGTTGTAGTTACTGCAGTTGTTCCATCTAAAATTAAATCAACTTCTTGAAAATTTTTGTTTGCATCTACTCCTGTAATTATTACTTCACGAATTCCAGTTCCTTCTGGATTTATTCCACCTGTTCCACTGTCTTCAATAGATGATGATACAATAGACAAAACAAATGCACTAGATGGTAAAATTATTGTGCCTCCTACTATGTTAATATCTTCTTCAACAGTTCCAACATCTTCATTTCTTCCAAAAATATCAAAATCATTGTTTGGTGTATTTGCAACATTTACAGTAACAATTCCATCTAATGAATTAGTCATGCAAATACTCCAGAAGTTGCTGTAATTTTTGCAGTAGTATCATTATTAGATTCATATCTTTTCAATCTAATACATATCCAAGTTAATGGATCATTTGAATCAAATAATTCGCTTTCTAATTTTACAATACTTCCAACTCCACTATTTAGTAAATGCCATTCAGTAACATCAAATGCTGGAGGTGGATCACTTGGTGAAACAGTTCCAAATATTTCAAATGACATTGAGTTTGTATCACCAGTATTTTGAATTTGCATCAATAATTTTTCAATATTTCTTTTGTCAATTAGAAAATCATGTGCATCATTATATTCATCATTATCAATTGTGATATTATCAGTAATTCCATTGTTTCTAGGAATCACTCTTTTTTGCTGGCCTAGTATTTTTGTAAATGCAATTGTTGTCGGCATATAATATTTTATGTCTTTATGATATTTAATCCCTGACACATTGGATTAGTTCAACCTAACTTTGTTAGATTATTCCGACTGCTTCGTGAGAATATCTTGAATAAACAAACACATATTTTTTATCAAATTTGGTGGAACAGAATTTCCAATTCTAATCCAGCCATCAACCCAATTTAAAAATTTAAAATCATCTGGAAAACTTGAAAGTCTTTTGCATTCAGCAAGTGTAATTGAACGATTTTCACTCCAATGATACATTTGCCCATCACTTCCAGCAAGAATTGTTTGTGCTGGCTTGTCTTTATGTAATCTGCAATAATTCCACAAAGATCTTTTAGGATGAATTTCAGAAATATATTGTCCAGGCTTTAGATGTTTCAACCATTTTTTTGGTATTGCTCTTTGTGCAAACTTGATTGCAATTTCAAGATCTTCTTTTGAATTAATTACTCCTTTACATGCTTCTCCAGCAGAAATTTTCTTATGATGTTTTGGCATTGGTCCAATGTTAGGTAATTTAATATCTTTTCTAAATCCAATGAAAATTAATCTAGGTCTTGATTGTGCAACTTCAAAGTTTTTTGCATTGACTTTGTAAACTCTGACATTATAATTTGGAATATCTTTCATTGCTTTTAGAATTTCATTGAAATAACCTTTTGATGGTCCAACAAGCATGCCTTGAACATTTTCACAAAGAAAAACTTTTGGTTCAATCTCTTTGATTAATCTGATTTGCTCAAAAAATAGATCATCAGTAATTTGAGAAGTTGATTCTGAACTATGTTTGTATGGTTTGCCCCACCCTTTTTCTCTCATTCCACTTGTAGAAAATGGAGTGCATGGTGGTGAGCCATCTAAAATATCTAATTCTCCTTTCTTCATTCCAATTGCATCAAGAATCATTTGTCCTGTTACTTCTCTGATATTTTTTTGCCAACTTATTGTATTTGGAAAATTCATCTTGTAAGTTTTTACTGCATTAGGTTCAAAATCAATAGAAAGTAAAACTTTGCAATTTGCTAATTCATATCCTAATGAAGATCCGCCACAACCTGAGAAAGTTGTAACTACGTTTAAAATTTCGTTCCGCATTTAGGACACTTGTGCTGAGTTGCTTGAAAACTTACTTCTGTTGTTTCTTCATCATCTGTCTTTGACAATAACTTTATGAAATCATCTTCAGGCTTTCCTAATAATTCAGCAAATTCTTTCAATAGATTCTCATTCTCAAAAATTATGTAATCTTTGAGATCCATTTCTAAATCATGTTCACCATGAAGTTTGTTTTGAATTTGCCTTTGCATTTTTGCCTCAGTTTTTGTAAGATCAAGAACTACACATGGAATTGATTTTATTTCCAAGTCACCATATGCTCTTACACGATGTTCACCATCTATGATTCTTTTGTCTTTGTTCAAAATTACTGGCCTAATGTTTCCAATTTTAGGATTCATTAGATTTTTTTTCAATGCTTCAAATTGTGCATCAGTCATTTTGTTTGGATTTGTTTTGTCAAATTTGATATCAGAAACATCAATCATTTCAATTTTTGCATGCTGCATTTCTTTTGTACTCATGAAATAGTCTGAAATATTAGAAGATAAAAAGATTTTGGAATTTTATGGTTTCACTGTGATGAATACAGAAGATCCAAGACATGAATCAAATTGCCACACTCCACCAAAGGCATTCCACTAATTGACTAAATTAGTTAGATAAAAAGAAGTTGTTATGGCTCAGAATAAAACAATATCCAAACTATTTTTCATCATTCCCATAAGTTTCATTTCATCAGATCGTCTTTGAACAAATATCCATCTTTAATCATATGAATTAGAATTTTTGTTACTTTTTCAAGCATGTGATCAACATCAGCAATTAGATCTGCAAATGAATCAACATCAATATCTAATTTATTTACATCTCGATATTCTTGTGCCAATTGAATTAGTTGTTTTGCATCTAATTTTGCAGATTTTGGTGCAATAATTTTTCTAGTCACATTTCCACAAACAATAGTTACAAGAAATTCGATCATTTGTTCTCTATCAGTAAGCATTTTCTTTCAAGTCCTTTTTGATTAATTTCACAATGTATTGATATTCTTCATCATTTGAATAAACATCAATGTACTTGCATCTTTCAATATCATCTAAAAATTTACGTCTGATCAATTAAATCCACTCCAGGCTTTTCTTAGTTTCATCAGATATTGTTTCCAAGAATCTCAATCTTGCTGCAATAATATGATAGCATGTAAAATTTGGATCTGCTGAAAAACCAAATGTAAAAGAACTGCATTCACAAAATTGATTCTTTCCAAAATGAACATAATGTGCTTTGTCAACCATTTCTTTTTTAGATGGAACATATGCAGTATCTAATGATGTAAATTTTACAAAGCCAACAATTTCTATGGCTTTGTTAAATCGCTTCATTAGTTGTACATGTGCATCTTTCTTTCTTGGTTTTTCTACTGGTTTACAATCAATACAATATGAAGAATTTTCTTCAGTAAGATTGCCACATTTTTCCATGCATTGAATTTCCATTATGATCTTTTACCTCTGTTTTTCAATTGCTCCATTTTTAAATAATGAATCATTTCATTTTTTGTATGTTCTTTTCTAAGATGGTATTCAAATGCATCAACAGAATCATAAACATGTCTGCAAATTACACATTCTAAATCCATTATTGATCATATCCAATTAACAATCTTAGTGTTTGTTCAATCATTGATTCAGTCATTGCATTTTCATAATTCATTTCAATTACTTTAAGAATTGCTGAAAGTGGAAACAACTGATCTAATGAATTCAATCCAGTTAGAATTGATTCAATGTTTTTGCATTTGTTTCTTAACTCATCATGATTTGGATGAGACTCATCATGAATTTCATTTACTAATGAAATGCAAGCCTGGATTTTTGATTTAGTTTTTGATTCAGTCATTTCTTCGAGTCCTTAATGCATTGTGGACATAGAAAATACCAAACTTTTGTTTGAAGACTTTGAAACATTTCACCAACTTTTGTGTGAGTCTTGCAATTTTCACACCATCCCTGAGTCATTTTTGCGGTCCCTCAAAAACTCTTTTTCTTTGATCCATGTTCAAAACTTCTTGGTATTCTTTTCCAATTTTTGAAATGTCTGCTGAAATTTTGTCTTTCAATGCAATGATTTCATTTGTTTGTTCTTCTTCATCAAGCCAGTTCCAGGCATAATGCAAATGATCAGTGATTGAAAAAATTTCTTTTACATTCAATCTTGATTTGCCTTCCATTCTGTCATGAATTGGAATTGGTTGATTGCTTGGAAATCTTGAATCACTTGAATGAACAAAGTTTCCACCAAATTGAAACATCTCATCTGGATCTGGACTTGGTGTTGCAATCAAATAGCCAGGAACTGATCTATGTTCATGAATATACAATGATGCAGTTTTTGGATCATCATAATCAATTGGTCCATTTTTAATTAATGATCCATACAATGTTGCTCTTGTATGATTAGATGAAATTCCATTCAATGTGCAATCGCATCCCATCCAGCCATCTGAATTTTTGTAAATGTCTGCAGTTAATCCATCCATTATTTTTCTGCCTCATATTTTCTAAATAATTGTGGATGTCTGTTTTTCAAATGATTGATTAAATCAGTCATTTGTTCATCTTGGTTGACACTAAATTCATCACCACAAAAATCACAAGTTATGTGAGTTTGTCCAAGTTCTTCATCAGGTGGAGAATAGTAATCTATTATTTCAGAAGTCATCAGTCTAACACCTCAACATTGCTTTTGATGACATCAGCCAAAGAATCCCAATAGATTCCACTAACTAATTCTTTTATCTCATTGATTATGTATGGATCTTTTTTAAGAATTCTACATTCATGAAATTGCATGTCATATGTATCCATTTCATTCAATGAAATACTTACATGATTTGCACCTTTTGGATTAGTGAATCTCAATTGTAGTGTTCCATCACTGTCAAATGATTTTTGTTTGATTACGAATTTCAATCTTGAATCTTGTGAAAAAATTTGCTTCAAAATTGTGCCAGCGATCTGGACTGCTGCTGTTTTGGATATTGTTTCTGTATTCATAATAATATGTAGCATTATGTTACATATATGCTCTTGCTTATTTGCTTAAAAACAAATCAATTTTTGACATCCAATTAGTATCAGATTCCCAAATTCTCAAAATTCTAAATCCGGCAAGTGCATAGAATTTGTTTCTTTTTACATCTCTTTTTGTATCAAAATCCCCTTCATGACCATGTCCTTTTTTTGCAAGTTTTGCTCCAGATCTTTTCTTTCCAGTTTCTTCTTCATATTCAATAATTAATCTTCTTTCATAATCTAACAAATCAGGGCAGAAGAATTCAGAAAATGTTGGTAAGTTATCCCAATTTTCTTGTGATAATGGTTTTCTGCATCTTCCATCATCAAAAATTATAATTGCTGTTTCATATGTGCCTTTATCAATTTGAAATTTTATTTCATATTTTTCTTTTTTTGATTTAGCATTTGCATATTTGCTAATTTCCATTAGTTTTTCAATATCTTTTTCACCCATTATTTCTTATCTACCCACATTGGCTTATTGGTTCCTGTTCCGTAAAGAGTAGGTTCCGTATTATCATCCCATTGTGAAACTAATCTATCTCCATCCATAGTAATTGCTCCTACATCAATATCCAGATGTAAAAGATACATACTATTTTTACCGTTTTTATGATAACTAATTTTACCTGAACCTTGTTTAGAGATTTTAATTAAAGCCTTTTTCTTTTTTATTCTATCATTCAATTTTCAAATATCCATTCCTCTATTGCACCTTTTTTGATTCCTTTTTCAATAATGAATTTATTATTTGTTGGACCATATGATGGATTGTTTTCAACAATTTTTTGCTTGACTCGTCTTATTGTTTCTGGATCAGTTAGTTGTCTATATGTTTCAACAGAAAGAATTGTTCCTGGATAAAAATTAAACTCGTAATGCCAATATGCAAAAACAAATTGCTTATTGTTTAGTTCTCTCATTTCTTCAATGTTATCTAATATCCAAGTAATTTTTTCTTTAGCAGTATTTAGTTGATGTTTGATTTCATCATATTCTGTTTTTGTAGTTCCATGTGATTCAAAACTTTGGCAAAAGCACATTTTTTCAGAACAGATGTAAGATTGAGTTGGTTCGTAAAAATTATGATTATGCTGGCAGTTTAAACAAAATAATTGCCTGGTATCATTTACCATCAATTAGATTCCAAACCTCTTGAGATCTTTCTTCTTACATAGAATAATTTTCTCTCCATCAACATAGTATGCTTTTGGTGGATCTAAAATTAAGATTAATGCAAAGTTTCCAATTACACTAACTGATGACCATTTTTCTCCATTATATTCAAAGATCTTTTTTTCTTTTAAATCAAAATATCTGCAGCCCATGAATGTCTTTTTTGGCAGTTTGTCAAAACTAACCCAAACTTTATTGATTAAAATGATTTTGCACTCCTTTCAATGTTTTTTGTTGCTACTTGAAAAATAAATTTTCTCAATAATAATGTCTGTTCATTTTCTTCAAGACTCCATTTTAGTGGTCTGAATTTTGTATTCTTAACTAGATCATGTTTTTCCAAATCTTTCAATGTAGTTAAAACAACTTTGTATGAAATATCTAAAATTTTACACAACTCATTTACTGTATAATCAAATCCTTTGAATGTTGTAAGATGATCAACTATTCGTGCAGTAGTGCCTGCAAAAATTTGTTCAAGTATTGCCTGGCATTCTCTTGGATTACTCAATATTATCAAGTCCTAATTCAATGAACATTTTATCTAACTTTTTAATTGTTGCGTGAATTTCTTCACATGTTTTTCTTTCTTCAGGTGTCATAATGTTCCTCCACAACATTCTGGACAATCTCCAACATGAACATCACCTTCAAATTTCATTCCAGTATTTCCACAAGCATCACAATCAATATTATTTTCTTCATCATATTCTTCAAGTTCTTCAATTGTTGGTTCATTCAATGACTTAACACACTCGCTTTGATGAAATTTGGTTTTTCATTATGAAATTGATTTTTGAATCTAATTACACAATTATTGCATAGCCATCTTGTTTCATTTTCAGATATTTGATATTGTTTTGCAAATTTATCTGGACATTGTGAGCAATTATGAATTTGTGTTTTTGTTTCAGTTGGTAGTTTTGTTTTTTTCATTACTTTTTGATTTCTTGGTCTAGTTGCACGATTTTCTCTTGCATAGTCTTCAGGTCTTGGCATCAATTAAGCAAACCTCACATTGTATTTGTAAAAAGTTCCATGTCTGTCATAACCTGAAATAGTCAAATCACCGTCATCATCTTTATGTCGTTTGAAATGAATTTCTTGCCATGTTTCATTTGATTCTATTTTGTCAAAAATATCATGTAATTCAGTATCTTCATCAAACATTTTTTTTCTCCTTCAAATCATATTTCAATTGAATTTGTAATTGTTTAAATAATTTTATAAATTTAATTCCTTTCAATGTTATTGAATAACCTAAATCCATATCAATTATTGCACTTTTTTCTTTTTTTATTAATTGAAGATTTAGAATTTTTCTAAGATGATAAGTTGTTAATGTACTGGTTTTATAATCGAATTTTTTCATAACTGCTCTTTGTTTTATTGGATATTCATTTTGTTTTTCATAAAAAAAATATAGCATTTGCAAATATTCATTATCCATTGATAACAAATGAAGTGTTGAAAGTGTGTCATCTGATATTTCAAATGTCTGATTCATTATTTCTTAGATTCCTTTTTTGGTTCAACATATCCTGCATCAACTAATTCTTTCATTGTGTGAACTTTGATTTTGCCAACTGTTCCAGAACAAATTGCACATGGTTCTTTATTTTTCATTGATTTGATACAAAGTGGATCAATCATTGTTCCAACAATTCCATTTTCCATAAATCTTTAGTTCCTTGATGATCTAAAATTCTTTGATAAATAATTCCGCATGGTTGACATGTTGCAGTTCCAAGTGATCCAGATACAGTTTCAAAAATACAAACTGCCTCAGTATCACAACCAACACAAATTATTTTATCTTCACTCATTTTTTTGTAATCCTTCTAATTCTCTAATCATCTTAATTTGATCTTCCATCATAGTTAGTGTTTGATCTAATGTGTTTGAACTTTTGTTATTAAAAATATCTTTGAGACATAATTCAATAACTCCCAAACTTCCCATAGATAATTCCTGGCATTTCATTGGTTTTCACTATCCTCAATAGTTGCTTGTAATTCAATCTTTTTCTGTTTTCTCTGAGTGTCTTCTTTTTCAAGTCCAAAATTCCATGAGAAACATTGCTTTTGTTTGTTGTAAATTACATATGGACACATCTTTAACAAATATGGTTTTAGTTTGTTGTATTTTGAAATAGGCATATCACCACATTTTTCTTGTAATTCCATAACATCAATAGATCCAATCATATGAATTGCTGATTCCATCATTCTAATATCACGTTTTTCTGTTCTACTAACCATCTGTATTCAAATAGGTATATTTTTGCCTATTTATTAGTGATTCAAGTTAGTTAATCTAACGATCTAAATCAGTTTTTTTTATTTTCTTTTTTTCTTTTTCTCTTTTCTTTTTTTCAATATATGATGATGATTTCATTTTCAAAATAATTTTTTATATCTAGTAGAAGAAAAAAGAAAAAAAATAAAAAAAGAAATTTGTGCCTAAAATCACAATTGAAAAGATGAGCCAATTAGGGATGGTTAACAGGGTTCGATTATGCTAAAGAATGAATGTTTAATGAGTTTTATCTTAATTTTTGCTGCATCAAACATTCTTTTTCATGTTGATCTTGTTCTAATCGAGTCATCTTATCAACAGGTATGAAACATCTACTGCAAAAATGTTTTCTAAATTTAGGACTGGTTGCCATTTTCAATAAATGTTGGTTTTTTAATTTTCATATTTTTATCGAATTTTAGAAAACATTTGACATGAAATAAATTACTATATGTTTCAATTACTATTTCTCCAAAAGTTTCAAATTCTTCAACACATGAACCAAGTGAACAAAAACATCCATGTTCAATATCAGATGTTGTAATTTTATGATATACACCATCATATTTTATAAGATCATCAATTTCTTGCTGTGTTGCATTTGGTCTTGGCATTATTTTTCTATTTCATTTCCATGTGTAATCCAGCCGGCTCTAAGATTTCTTCCATAAATTTGGCAATAGTTTCTTTTTGGATACATGTTTTCTAACATCTCTTGAATTAACTCATTTGGTTTTTCAGAATGTTTTCCACGTCTTGCTTTAATGATTGATGAATAAAGTTTCAATGGAACTGGAAAGTTGCCTTTGATTGCAATAAACAAATTTTCATGTTGATTTCTATTATATGATCCACCACCAATGATTTCTTTATCCCATGCAAATTCTCCTTTGACAACTTTGAATCCTCCAGCATCTAATATGGCCTTGTATATTGGAACTTGAATTGTTAGTTTTGCTTTTTCTTTATTTTGATAAGTAATTGGAATTGTATCATATGCAATTGATGGACTCATAAAAAAGAAACAAATTGCATTTTCTGGAGTGTTTAATGTTTTAAAGTCTTTAATCAAATCTTGTGGTGTCATTATTGGATATTGTTTTTCTGCTGCAAATCTTCCTCCTTGATCATCATGACCAACTGGAACATCTGAATAAATTACATCACAAACTTCTTTTGGTAATGGAATTTTTGGAAGATTTCTTGATTCTTTAGTAACTAATGTATGAACAGTATTGACTGATTTTTTCTTATTATCAATGTCTTCCATGTATTTTTGGAATTTTTTGTTGACTTTGGCTTTTTCATTAATTGTCTTGATTTTATCAATTTGCCTGGATGAATATCCTGTAAGTTTTGAAACAATTTCTCTTGTTGTTCCTTTGCCAAAGGTGGGCAATTTACCATCCTTTACATCTTGATCTGATTGTTTGTGTCCAATTCTTGTTTCAGATACTTCATCAATAATTTCAGCAATTTCAGAAACAGTGAAATCTTTTCTAATTGTATTTTCTTCCAATTCAACATCTAATGCATTTTCAATGTTGATCATTGTATATGGAATTAAACCAAATCCTGTGGTATTTGGCACTTCTTTATTCAATTCTTTGAATGCAGATAATCTTCTAAATCCAGCAATTAAATTATAATTTTCATCAATTACTATTGGATGAAATAAACCATTTTTAATAATTGATTTTTTTAGACTTTCAATATCTCCAAGATCTTTTCTTAATCGATCACCAATTTTGATTTTGCTTAATTCAACTGTATTCATAATATATCAGAAAAAAATAAAAAATAAAAAGGTTGTGGCTGAATTATTTCTAATTCAGGTGTAATTTCAGATACATTCCAACACGTGCTTTGTCTGGAGTTTTACCTTCTTTATCAAGAAGCCATTTTGCAATGAGCAATTCTTTTGCCCAAATCTCTTTATTGATCAATTCAAGTTTTGTGACTTTTTCACTACTCAAAATTTCACTTGCTTCTTTGATATAATCTTCCATTGATGTTGATACATGTGGATGATCATCCATTGTGCTTGACGTTGATTCATTTGGAACTGTTCCTGGATTTCTCAACAAATCATCTTTTGTTGCATCATGAAGTTTTGCATAATCACCAAGAGATAATTGTGGTTTGCCTTCATAATCTTTCCAAAATGGATTTTCTATTTTGTAAAATTTTCCAGGCTGAATTTTTTCAATGTCTTTATTCCACAATTGCATTTGCATTTGTCCAGAATTATCTTTGATTTCTGCTTTCTTCATGGTCCAATCACCATTTCTTCCAGTGCCGGC
>Ga0114923_10001546_pt1 | contig 15931 bp, 13 predicted proteins | sample SumtaG_FD_89578 | JGI IMG/M metagenome (GOLD analysis project Ga0114923, IMG submission 89578) | Deep subsurface microbial communities from Indian Ocean to uncover new lineages of life (NeLLi) - Sumatra_00157 metaG | ecosystem: Environmental > Aquatic > Marine > Oceanic > Sediment | place: near...
AAGCTGATTTATCGTATCCACCAGGATAATGGCATTGTTGACCACTATACCGGCCATCATAATAACCCCGATAAGGACCACAACACTGATAGAGGTGCCTGTGGCAATGAGTATGAGTACCACGCCGATCAATCCGAAGGGAATGGTAGCCATAATGATAAGCGGCTGAATGAGAGACTCAAATTGAGCGGCCATTACCAGATAGACCAGGATCATAGCCAGGATCATAGCCAGGATCATGGAGTTGAAAGAGAGAGCCATCTCCTGTCTCTGCCCACCAATGGTAACTGTAAAATCCTGGGGCAGGGGGTAATCGGCGATGACTCTTTCGATTTCCTCAACTGCGGAGCCCAGGTCCCTGCCCGTAATGTTCATGGTAATCAAGGCGGTCCGCTCCTGATCCTGCCGCCGTATTTCCACCGGTCCCCGTGCTATGGTAATCTCCGCCAGGGCGGAAAGGGGGATGAGGGCCCCGCCGGCGTCGGCCACGGTGAGCCGGCGAAGATCCTCGATGGAGGCCCGGTCCTGAATCCGGCTGCGCACCCTGATGTCCACCCTGCGCTCCGAAGAGGAGTATTCTGAGGCTACCTCCCCCTGGATTTTCTCCCTTATAATCTGGGCCAGGCTTGAGATATCCAATCCCAGGGCGGCCAGACGCTCCCGGTTAAAGCTTATCCGGATTTCCGGATTTCCCCCCTGTACACTGGCACTGATGTCCGCCAGACCGGAAATCGATTCCAGCCCGGAAGCAAGGTCGCGGGCTATCTCCTCCAGGAGCTCCAGATTATACCCTTTAACCTGCAGGGAAACAGGCGCTTTGAAAGAAAACAGGGCCGGATGGCTGAACCTGACCGCTGTACCCGGGAGCTCGGCAAAGCGCGAGCGCAGGGTTTCCATAACCTGCTCCTCGGTAGCTCCTCGCAGGCCCTCTTTAAGGACTACATTGAGCTGTCCCAGGCTCTCCATGGTTTCCGCCTCGGCTGCGCTGGAACCGCCCAGGGCTCCGGCCAGGCTGTAGGTCATCTCTACTTCGGGGCTCTCGGTGGCTATGGCGGTCAAGGCAAGGATCAGGTCATCCGTCTGAGCCACAGGAGTTCCGCCGGCTGTTTCCACCTCTACGACAAACTCCCCCTGGCTCACGTCAGGGATCAGCTCTCTGCCTATAAAAGGCAAAAGGGGTGTTGCCGTTCCAAAAAGTGCCAGAGCGCTGATAATGACTGCTGCTTGGTGGGCAAGGGCCCAGGAAAGCGCTTCCGGATAGAGGCGGGTGACAGCCGACATGGCCAGATCAAAAAGGAAGTAAAGAGGACGGAGAAGCAGATTAAGCGCCTTGCCAATGAGGATGATGATATTCTTAAGCCACACCAGGGGCGCCGCAACAATCCGGACAATGATATCGTTTTTGCCCTGATTGGCAGCTGCAGAATTGGGACCGGATGGGGAAGTCACTTCAGGAGTGGGTGCTTCCAGAGAGGAGAGCATGGGAATCAGGGTTAAAGCCACGGCCAGGGAGGCGAGCAGAGAAAAAGTAACGGTAAGGGCCTGGTCGAAGAAGAGCTGTCCGGCAATCCCCTGTACAAAGATCACGGGAAAAAAGACACAGATGGTGGTCAGGGTGGCTGCAATAACAGCCGGGCCCACTTCACCGGCGCCCCTGTCTGCCGCTTCTTTCGGAGTGGAGCCGCCCTCCCTGTGCCGGCTGATGGACTCCAGAACCACTATTGAATTGTCTACCAGCATACCGATGCCCAGGGCCAGGCCTCCCAGGGACATGATGTTAAGGGTCACATTTGTCAGGAACATCAGAAAAAAGGCAGCCAGCACCGAGATGGGAATGGCCAGGCTAACGATGAAGGTACTGCCGGCATTGCGGATAAAGAAGTAGAGTATAATCACGGCCAGCAGCCCACCCAGGAGCGCGGTTTTAATTACCTCACGTATCGATTCTCGAATGAAGCGGCTCTGGTCTGCGATAATAGTGAGCTCTGCCCGGTCGGATAGCCGGTCAAGACGTTCGTGTACACGGCCGGCGACTGACACGGTGTTGGTGGCGGCTTCTTTGAAAATACCGATCTCAACACTCTCCCGGCCATTGGTCCTGGTTATAACAGCCCTCTCTTTGATCCCTGTACCGATGGCCGCTACATCCTCAAGCCTGATGAAGGGCGCATCCTCTTTGCTGATTACGATTGAGCCGATCGCTTCCACACTATGAAAGCGGCCCATGATCCGCACCAGGTATTCAGCCTCCCCCTCTTTGATGGTGCCGCCGGTGAGGTTGACGTTTTCCGCATTCAGCCTTGATATTACCTGTGACAGGGGTATGCCCAGCCGGGCCAACCGGGCCTCGTTGATCTCGACCTGTACCTCCTCTTCGGTGCCGCCGCTGACCGTAACGGATGCCACGCCCTCGATGGATTCCAGGGTGCGTTTGACCTCTTCCTCTGCCAGGAGGCGCAGGCTGGAAAGGTCATCCTTACCCGTGAGGCTGAGCCGCATAATCGGCGCCTGCGAGGGATCAAAGCGCAGGAGCAGGGGTTTTTCAGCATCCCCGGGGAGCCGCACCCGATCCAGCTTCTCGCGGATTTCAAGGGAGGCGAAATCCATCCTGGTTCCCCAGTTGAATTCCACCACCACGTCAGAGAGTCCCGGACGGGATATGGAGGAGATACTTACCACACCACTTACCACACCCACAGCCTCCTCTATGGGAACTGAGATCAGGTTCTCCACCTCCGCGGGCGCGCTGCCAGGATAGTCAGTTCTAATTGTAAGGGTGGGGAAGGTGATGTCCGGCAGCAGATCGATGGAGAGGCGGTTAAAGGCGATAATACCGAAGATCACCACCGCAGCAGCCGCCATAGTTATGGTAACCGGTTTGCGAAGGGAAAAGCGGACGATTCTCACCGGCTGTCCTCCCGGCCTTCAGAACCGGCCCCTTTATTTTGCAGAGTTCCCGCCTGCGGGGTCCCCTCCCGACCCGCCCGGTTTCCCTCCGGATCTTTTAAAACCACCAGCGTCTGGGCGCCCAGATCCAGGATCAGACGATCCAGTTTCAGAATAAGCACTGCAAAATCCAGGTTTTCCCGCTCCCATTCGGCCTGCAGCAGATCTGGCCTGCCCACAACACCATTCTTAAAAAGCACTCTGTTTTCGTCAAGTTTCAGATTTGCCAGCCGCACCTGCGCTTCCAGACTCTTCTTTTGCTTGTCCAGCTCCAGGGCGGAGAGTTTCAGGGCGGCGAGGTCAGTCCTGAATTTAAGTACAGCCTCCTGCAGCGCCAGCAGGGCCATGTCGCGATTACGCAGCTTTTCTTCCCGGGCCAGTTTTTTCCGCCCGCTGTCGAGGATCTGCTGAGACACCCCAAAAGAGAGTGAGAGCTGTTTGTCCTGCCAATCAAAAGATAAACCCACTGACAACTCAGGCCGGTTGTCGAAGCGTTGTTCGCGAATCCGTTCCTCGGTGAGCAGCGCGGCGCGCCTACCCTCGAAAACCGCTGCATTAAAGCCGGCATCCTTCGGGATGGGCAGAATAAGTTCCGTGGCCGGAATAAATTCCGGGGCAGTAAAATTCCCATCAGGGAGTTCACCCAGCTGCTGTGCCAGGAGAAACTTCAGGGTCTCGATTGTGCTTAAGGTAAGTTCTCTCTCCTCTTCAAAATTCCGAATTTCATAGAGGAGCTTCTGGAAGGCGTATCCCTCCTCCCTGGACTGGTAGAGTTTCTGCCGCCGTATCAACTCTTCACGGCTTACCCTGATCCGGCTTTCGCCCTCCACCAGGCTCTGCTGCTCTATTACCAGGCTTTTAAGATGGTTGAGCACTTCCATCTGCACCGCGATCCGGCGCTTCATTATGGTAATCCGGGCCTTCTCTATGCTGTTCTGTATCTCCAGGTTTGCTGCGGTAACCGGTGTCCAGCCCAGCAGGGGATTGAGCGGTTGGGTGATACCGGGTCTAAAATTGAGCGATGGCTCTCGCTCAAAGTCATAGGTTACAGGGGCTGTGAGACTGATGGTTGTGTAAAGGGGTGCGCCCAGTCCGGTAGTCAAGGTGGGCCCCAGCTCGACAGATGCGGGGTTTTCACCCCTGGCAGGATCGAAATCATGGGTATAGGAAAGTCCGTTCTTGCCTTCAGCAGCCAGGGTAACTGTACCCCCCCTGGCGGCCTTTTCCTGTTTTAACTTGAGCTCCTGGTTTTCCAGCGCCAACTCGAGCCGCTGCAGCTGCAGATCCTGTTCAAGGGCCCTGTTCAACAGATCAGAGAGATCAAGTGTTGCAAGGCTCATTGATTGGAACAGGAGGATAATCATATAGATATTTTTCATACACCCGAGTACTGTAATGGGATTAAAAAGTGAAAGCAATACTATAAAAGATTAATTATAAAAGTATTTACAATTCAGGTACGGTTTGATGGAGACCCAGTCTGCTTTCTGCAGATCATGGCGTACATCTTCTATTCCGGTAATGGATCACAAAAGGATTCGCCTTCTTTTTTACCTTTACTTTTATCGCATTAATCGGTAGAATTACCTTTACTTTTATCTTAATCGCCTGAAATATTGGGAGATAATTAAATGCTAAATAGAGAAGGTATAAAGACTCTAAAAACCTGGTACTATAAAAAACTGCGAAAACCGCTTCTAATCAGAGGTGCCCGCCAGGTTGGAAAAACAACCCTTGTCAGAATGTTCACTGAAATGGAGAATATTAAACTGATCGAAATTAATTGTGAAAAACCATGGAGTTTCATACCTTTAATCAAGAATCTAGATCCTGTAGAAGTCATCGAGGCGATTGAATTTGAATTAAATATCACTATTAATCCTGAAAAAAGTTTGATATTTTTTGATGAAGTACAGAGTATTCCTTCTGTTTTAAAGTTACTACGTTACTTTTATGAAGAGGTTCCGGAATATAAAATTGTTACAACAGGCTCGCTATTGGAATTTGTTTTGGATGAACCTGAATTTTCTGTGCCGGTAGGACGTTTGGAGCTTATGTATTTGGGAGCGTTTTCATTTGAGGAGTTCTTGCTGGCAAATGGAGAGAAATCCGCTTTTCATTTTATACAAAGTTATAAAATAGGGGATGCGATTGCTAAAAATTATCACAAAAAACTTACCCAATTACTCCGCACTTATATAGCAGTGGGTGGCATGCCTGAAGTTGTAAATGCATATATCAATAGACAAAGCATAATAGAACTGGAGAGGATAAAAAGTTCCATCCTTGATACATTCAAGCTGGATTTTCATAAATATAAAAAAAATACTAATCCCAAACTTCTTTCAATCATTTTTGACTCACTTCCAATCCAAATCGGGAAAAAAATAAAGTATTCCAATATCAATAGATCCTACAAGTCAAACGATATCAGCAAATCACTGTATCAACTCTATCTTGCACGAATAGTTACCAAAGTCTTTAACACGAGCTGCAGCGGGATACCACTGTCAGCTGAAAGAAAAGAGAATTTTTTTAAATGTTTTTTATTGGACATTGGGTTAATTCATACTCAATTGAAATTAAATCCTTTTGAGATAAGAGAAACGGCTGAACTGAATTACATAAATAATGGAGTTCTATCAGAACAATTGATAGCGCAACAACTCAATTTTCAACGCCAAGATTTTCAGGAACCGGAACTCTACTATTGGGCCAGAGAAAAAAAAGCCGCTTCTGCGGAAGTTGACTTTGTTATAGCTGATAGCAAACGACGAATTATTCCGATAGAAGTCAAATCCGGCAGTACCGGCAGCATGAGATCATTACAAATAATGGTATTTGAAAAATCTCTTTGTCATGCAGTCAGGTTCAATTCAGAACCCCCTTCGATATTTCATGAGGAAAGAAGAACAATACTTGGAGATGCTAAGTACAACTTATACTCCCTTCCGCATTACCTGTCAGGCCAGGTAGTAAGGTTAATGAATGAACTTGATTGAGAACGGGAGCGGTGGATATGGGCTCACTATATTTAGTTCTTGTATTGACGGGAGGGTGTTCTTCTGTAATGGATAATGTCATTGGAGGCGCCTTTAAGGGGAGCAAAGACACAGAGAAATCCCAATCGGAAACGGAAACAGAAACGGAAACGGAAGAAAAGAAGGCTCCTGTTTCTGCAGATAGCGCCCAGGCCATGATTGGCACATGGATTAATAAAGATTATAATAGTGATAAGCGATCCGCTAAACTTGTCTATACAGCTAATTCCGATGGGACAATTGCATATGTTGTTTACGATAATACGGACGGTTCCGGTAACAAATACGAAGGAACTGTAACCTATAAAGAGCAGTGGACTGATTCCCAGGGAAGGCTCTACAGTAAGAGTATTGTTAAATTACTCGGAGGAATGTCCTGGGAAGCTCTTGACAGAATAAGCGCAGACGGAAAAACACTGGAAGTTCAATCAGGCGTTACTGAGATAAATCCGAAAGGTCCCCGTTATTCCATCTATTACCGTGAGTAATTATAGTTATTGTATCCGAAATAGCGGCGCAGAGGCGTCCGTACAATAGAAGCTATAGTGTTTCTTTAAACCGAGATTTTTCATCTTCTGTAAAATACCCGGGTATAGGTATAAACCGGGAATTTCTATGATAAATTTTTTCTATCCGTGGGTGAATCGGAATTCGGGATGCGGCTACGTGCAGCTTTATATTGCGTTTCAGGATTGCTAAGTGGTATACTTTGAGGTGATGGAAAGTGAAATAAGTCTAAAAGAGATAGGCGCGACTCTTAATGGTGCTCTTCAGAAGCGAGACGAGGTTCGCGTTGTCTATCTTTTCGGGTCACGGGCGCGGGGAGCTGTTTTTAATTTTAGTGATATTGATATCGGGCTCCTTTTAAACGAGGATTTTGTGAAAGAAAGTGTTTACGGGTACCGGGCTGACTTGACTGCCGAGTTAATATCTCTTCTGAGAACCGATAAAATTGATTTGGTTGTTCTCAACCATGCCCCGCCACTGCTGGCGCATAGGGTTGTGCGTGATGGAATTGTATTACACTGTAAGGATGAGAGTGAGAGAATTGCTTTTGAAGTAAAAATGTTAAACAGGTTTTTAGATACCGCTCCCTTAAGGGAAAGACAAAACAAGTATCTTAAGAAGAGCGTTCTGGCATGATTGATAAAGAGGTAATCTATAAACATATAGGGGAACTCAGAAAAATAGTAAACGAATTATCTGCTTTTGAATCTTATACTTTAAATGATCTGGAGATTGATATTGGCAAGCAATGGCAAATCGAACGCGGTCTCCAACTCGCAATTCAAAATCTGTTGGATATTGGGAGTCACATCCTATCGGCATTGGGAAAAAATAATAGCGAGACGTACACCGACATTATTGATAAATTAGCACAGGAAAAAATACTTCCCCTTGATTTCACTCTTAAAATACGAGGAATGGCAGGGTTAAGAAATATTCTTGTGCATGATTATTTAGATGTGGATATTGGCAGGATATATAAAATCTTGCGCGACCAACTGGAAGATTTTAAAACCTTTTGCAGGCTTATCATCGAATATCTGGAGCAGTAAGCAGGATCAAAACATAATGGCAACAAGCCTTGACTCTCTTGTTTTTATTAAATAGTATGCCCCTCATACTCTACTGAATTTCACGGCTTTTAAGAGCTGTTTGTGAGGTTTTTTAATGAAGAAAAAAACCGTGTATATACCGGTGATTACCGTGGTTGTTCTGGGAATCATCGCTTTTTCGGTTTACTTAAGCAGAATGAGTTTCGATACTACTTTAGAATTTCAGGTCAGGGATGCGGTAAGCAGGAACTGGATCTGGGATTCCACTTTTAAATTTCAGGATAGGGTAATTCGCAGTTTCTATCAATCAGACAGAGGTCCTATTGATTATCAATTTACCCATCTGAAGGCGGGTGAATGGGATTTAGAGATTTCCGCCCCGGCTTACCAGGCGGTAACCATACCGGTAACCATTAAGAAGGGGGCAAACAGGATTGATGAGCCCATTGAGTTGGCCGGGTATGAGATACCTGATCTTGATCATTTTATTATCTTTGAAGAAAAAGCGGGTGGTGATATTGTGGTTGAGATCCGGCCGGTTGGCACTGACGGCCGGGCGGTTATAAATCATCCCACTATTGATTTATGGATGGGCTGCCGGATATCCGAACAATTAAAGGGCGGCCTCTATGTGCAGGAGCCTACCGATGAGGGCTCGGAGAGGGGTAAAGAGCTCTTTACCGGTGAGATCGAATGGCAGTGGGACCCAACTCCCGAGACTACCTTTCGCTACAGCGCCAGGATTCCCGGATCCAAGATCAGCAATCATGGGGTGCCCTACATGGTGATTGATTATCTTTTGATCCTGCCGGACAGCAGAAAAATAACCAGGAAAGAAGTGGCTGAATTAATGAAAGAGGCGCCTAATATGCAGGACTCTGAAGCGTTAATAGGCTTTTTAGATGAATATAAAGATAGATTATTCTATGATATACATACTTCCTGGAATGTAGAGGGGGCAGCGCAATGATACGAACCAGGGGTCTGGTCAAGAAATATGGAAACTTTACCGCGGTCGATAACCTCGATCTGAATATTCCGTCCGGAGAGATATATGGTTTCCTGGGGCCCAACGGCGCCGGTAAAACTTCTACAATTTTGATGATATTGGGAATTATCCGGCCCACGGCCGGAGAGGTTTTTCTTTTTGAAGAAAAATATACGCCTGACCGGCTTGATATGAGAAATAAAATTGGTGTTGTCCCGGAAAAACATCCCCAGGGTGTCTGGAGCTGGATGACTGCCTTTGAATACCTGCAGATGTTCGCCGACCTGTTTGATCTTAAAAGGGTTTATAAAGATACTCAAGCAAGGATAGATTATCTGTTGCAGCAGGTTGATCTCCATAGTGTAAGAAATAAAAGGATAGCTGAATTTTCCAGGGGCATGCTGCAGAAGCTCAGCATTATCCGGGCCCTGCTGCATGATCCTGATATACTTTTTCTGGACGAGCCGATTTCAGGTCTCGATCCTATAGGTATAAAGCAGATCCGCGATCTTATTCTGGCTGAAAACAGGGAGGGGCGGACCATCTTCATCTCTTCCCACCTGCTCTCTGAAATGGAAAAGCTCTGTCACCGGGTAGCAATAATATATAAGGGCAAACTTTTAGCTGAGGATAATATGAGTTCCCTTTTAGCCAAGCTGATCAAGGACAGGGAGATTCTTATTGACCTGGAAAGTCTTCCTCCCGATCTGGCTGATTCCCTCAAGGAGCTTCCCTTTGTGCTGGATACCACAACCAGGGATAATACCCTGGTTATCAAAGTGTCAAAAAAAGGAGATTTTCGTAAAGATCTATCCTCTTATTTGATAAAGAAGAATCTTGTGCCCTTAAGAATCGAAGAAAAGGCGCTCTCGCTGGAAGAGGCTTTTGTCACAATTACCAATGAAAATATTGATATGTTCACAGAAATTGGAGGACGGGAATGAATTTTCGCCTGCGCGCAGCCTCAGTAATTGCTAAAAGGCGTATTTTTGAATCATGCTTAAGCCCGGGGTTTTATATTGCCCAGGCGGTGGGTCTGCTGTTGTCTTACTTCCTGATTTCAGGATTTGTAAGCTCCATAGACTCAAGTGGCTTTAATTATATGCTACACCCCTTATATGAGCTTATTGGCAGGTCTCTGGCCGGCGCTTTCGGAGCCACTTTTTTGGAAAAGCTTTTTGCCGAAGGACCATTCCAGTTTGTTTTCTATGTTTCATTTGTTCCGGTTTTTCTCTATCTGTCATTCAGTACTGTGTTCCACTTTGGTCTGGAGAAAAAAGTAGGGGCCATTGAATTGCTGGCCTATGGGCCTGTGGATGGAACCTCCTATTTTCTGGCTTTCTATATTAAAGATGTGGCGCTGACTGTTCTCTACCAGTTATTACTGGTCTTGTTTTTAAGTGCAGCAGCTCTCTTGAATAATTTGTTTTTGGGCCCTGCTTTTCTTTATGTGCTGGTTGTGATCTTTTTCATGGCCCTGATGCTCTATACTCTCAGTATCCTGGCCTCGGTTCTGACTGATGGCGGCGCTTCGGCTATGGCTCTCTACATCGGCATTATATTGCTCTTTCTGATCGTAATGATGGGTTCTTTCACAATTGCCAGCGGTTATGTACGCAGCTTTTCGTCTGTCCTATCCTGGGTAATAAACTGGGTCTCACCATTTTTCTATTGGGGTCTGGCTCTTTCATCTGTAGAGGCGGGGAACACGCTTAATTATTTTCTGATCCTGCTGGTAATGGCGGCGTTGTCCGGCCTGTTTCTTTTTCTAAGCCATCTGGTAATTAAGATAAAGGGGGTGCGGCCATGAAAGGGCTCTTCATATTATTTTTTATTTTTATTTCCATCGTGCCGGTAGTCGCAGATGTTCCGGTAAGACAGGAGCAACTTATCTATTCTATTATGGCGTTTAATGGTAAGGATTACAGCGGTACTTTTTGCGGTGAAAACTCAGATACCATTTATCTGATAGCGGATCAGGACAATTTCATTACTGCGAGGAAGACCCTGGTCTATTACTGGCCCATAACCGGGGATTGGAAAACAGATACCAGTGCATTGAATTATCCCTTTGAGGGCACTCTGGAATTAACTGAAAAGGGAAGGGAATCCCGAATAATCAATCCGGAGCGTTATACCTTCTATAATATTAAGGGTGAATATGAGCTGAACTGGGAAGTAGCCACGGGAGATGAAGCGGAAAAAGCCTGGCAGCACTACCAGGGTCTGATTGAGCAATATTGGCAGGCTACTTCTCAATATCAGCAGGCCAAGACGACTTTTGATATGATGATGAATGAGCTCGCTAAGAAGATCACCGAGATGCGCAATTCCGGCATTGATGTTACAGAGTTGGTGGAAAAATTGAAAGCACTGAAGTCACCTGAAGCCCCCCAACCCCCTGATGATTATATTGTTCCGCCGTCACCGGTGCAGAGCGCTTTCATTCTGAACCTGCCGCGCGGAGAGTATAATATACGCTTTATTGATGGGGATGACGCTGTATTGGAGGGTTCTGAGAAGCGGGTGGTTGTCTTTGAAAAACGAAGAGCCGATGGCATAGGCTTCGAGGTGATCCCGGGTGATAAATGGACCCGGCCGGTTGAATCCAAAAGCCCATCATCGGTTTTATATGTGGACGGCACTACCAACCTCTACTTACGTCCCTTTTTTCAGGATGAGTTTAATGATCTCTTTTACCAGAAAATGGTCAAGAATGATGCCAGAGGAAATCCAAGCCTGATGAACTGGGTGCGCATACAGCAGGTGCCCGGGGCCCGGATTGAATTAACCGGAAACAACCATACGAGTGAGGTACTACTGGAAGAACCCTTTTATGTGGAACAGACCAAGGGCTCGGCCCTGGGCTATAAAATTGTGCCCTTCGATCCGGAAGGAGTTCATAAAGACAGGGATCCCAGTTTAATTGCCTTTAGAGTGCCGGTTAATAGGGAGAGGAGCCTTATAAAAATTAAACTCCTCGACAAGAACGGTCTCAATCTGGCCAGCAGCAGCCGGCAGGTAAGGGTAATCATTAAATCCCGCTGGCAGCCGCTGCTATTTCTCTTATGCTTGCTGCCCCTGCTGGCAATGGCAGTAGTACGCATAATCAGGTCCAGGAAATATTCTCTTTAGAAAAGGAGAGAAGATGTATATTGGGGAGCGTGAGATCGGCCCCAATGCCCCTGTTTTTATTGTGGCAGAGGCCGGAACCGCACACCTGGGCCAACTGGAGCGGGGTTATGAACTCATCGATGGAGCAGCTGCTGCAGGCGCGGATTGCATTAAATTCCAGGCGGTTATTGCTGATGAGATAATCCACCCCTTAAGCGGGCAGGTGGAACTTCCCGGCGGCAGGGTCGACCTTTACCGGAAATTCAAAGAGCTGGAACGGGATGCCGGTTTTTACAGGCGGTTAAAGGAATATACTGAAAAAAAGAGACTTGTCTTTCTCTGCTCAGCCTTTGGGCTGGAAAGCGCCCGCCTGCTCCATTCTCTGGAGGTTGACGCTCTCAAAATAGCCTCACCTGAACTGAATCATTTTGCCCTGCTAAAAGAAGCCGCCTCCTACAATCTGCCGCTGATCCTCTCCACCGGGGTTTCCACCCTGGCTGATATTGAGAATGCTCTGGTGATTACCGGTGAAAAGAGCATACTTCTGCACTGTGTTACCGCTTACCCGGCGCCTGAAGAGGAATACAATCTTAATGTTATCCCCAATATGGGGCGTATCTTCGGCAAGCTTATGGGCATTTCCGACCACTCCAAAGACCCACTGCTGGTTCCTGTTCTGGGGGTTTGCCGCGATGTGGTGGTTATAGAGAAACATCTTACCCTTTCAGCAACTGCGGGCGGTCTGGATGATGCATTTGCCCTTGATCCGGAGGAGTTCAATCTCATGGTTAAGGCGGTCAGAAGGGCGGAAGAAGAGGGTGGGGAGGTAACACTGGAGCGTATGTCGGCAGATTATGGCCGGGAGCGGGTGCTTCGGGTCCTGGGAAGCGGTGTTAAAGAGCTGGCTGCAGCAGAGGCGGGCTCTTATTATACCACCAACCGTTCCATCCAGGCCCGGAAGGCAATTGCTGTGGGGGAGGTAATAACAGAGGATAATATTGCCGTACTGCGCAGTGAAAAAAATCTAACTCCCGGTTTATCCCCGGGGTATTTACAAATGGTGCTGGGCAGGCGGGCCAGGCGGGCCATACCGGTAGGTGCAGGCTTGAGCTGGGAAGATCTATAGACCAGTAAAAAGATTCCAATTCAATAGCATGTTCCTGATATTACTCTATTATCTATGTTTTCGGTTGCGGATGTAATCTGCGCTGGGAAAAAGATATTGAAAAAAGTTCTGTTGAAATATGGCACTGCTTGCATTAAGATTAATAATTATGAAAGCAGGAATAATTTTGATTGGACTCATCCTTATTCTTTTTCTCTCGGGATGCGCTTCCGGTCCGGATATTGGAGAATATTCTGATATTGACGAGTTGATCCAAGAAGCCGCCTGGGTCGTGGTGGATATCCTCTGGGAGAGCTATGAGGATCTCGAGAAGGGTAAAGAAAGAACTCTAGCCGTGTACTACTTCACTGAAGGACAGAAAGTAAGCCGCTTAAGCGATTATCTCATAAACGGTCTGACAACGAGTATTGCAAACGCAGTAAATGAAGAAGATATCAATATATATATTGTCAGCCGTAAAAACCTGGACAAAATTCTCGAAGAACTCGCTTTCCAGAGCTCGGACCTCGCTGATCCGGATACACAGCTCACAATCGGTAGACAACTAGGCGCCAGTCTTATACTCACCGGGAGCATAACCCCGGCAGAAGAGCAGGATAAGTTTAATATTCAGCTCATTGAGGTGGGAACAGCCAGAGTTCTCGGTGGATGTATCATGTATCTGGAGCAGGATGGAATATAACAGAGCGGGAATTCCTGCTGTTTAAAGAGGCTCTGCGCGGACTACTCCTCAAAGTAGTCAAAGGCGTCGATTATATCGAGATATACCCCATCAAAGCCTCTGTCTATTATACTCTTGAGATAGGAATTATCATTCCCGTAAATGATGGACTGCCATCCGGGATCCCAGTAGCGTACCTTGTAATTACCCTCCCAGTCCGGATTTTCCTCAGTGAGCCATCCGGGAGCTCCGGCATCAGCCCGGCCGTCTTTATTCTTATCCCATGATAAATGCCAGTAATAGCGGTAGGTTTCAGCCTCTCCGATGGACATATAGGCAATAACCAGGCGGCTGCCCCCATTTTTCTTGGTTTTGAGCAAAGCTATGTCCCGGCTTTTCAACCAGCGGGAACTTCCGGAAATGTCGTGGAAGAAGGCATCGATAATCAGGCAGTCGTAATTGGTTTCACCGAGGCTTTGCAGAAAGTCATTTTTATTCTCAAATTCTTCAGGATTCAAAAGATAGAGAAAATTCCTCACTTCGGAGAGCCCTGTAATATCCAGGCTGTTTTCACTGAAAAGAGGGCTGGGATAGTCCGGGATTATCTTCAATTCGCGGTTTGGTGCAGCAAAGGAGATAAATCCCTGTTCTGAATTCTTACGGTAGGAATCATCAACCTTACGGTGGTGCCTGCAGTAATCGGTGACCAGAACCTGAATGTTATTTGCTCTGGCCGTATGCAGGAGATTCAGCAGGTACTGGCTCTCTTTTTTAGAGGTGGCTCTGTTTTCGCGTTTGTAACCGTAGAATAGATCTTCCTGCCCTATGCCGCTGATAGCTCTGATGTAGTCCGGGGAGGATGTACCTCCGGGCCGGCCATCTGCGGTCAGGAGTTCATTGCCGTTCTGGGGGATGACAATGAACCCGGTATCGAAGCTCCTGGCGTAACGGCTGATCTTCTGAACGAATTCACGCATCAACTGCCTATAGTCCCTGGCAGTCGGCTCCGCGTGAACAGGCAGCGCAATGCCCGCTGCAAGGAGAAGCAGCCCTGGAAGCATGTGCCGGTAAATAGATATCATCTTTACCTTCTCCTTATAACAGTCTACTGTAAAGGATCAAGTTTGAAAATATGATAGTGTTTTTTATTTGCTTACTATCGTGGTTATAATAGCAGAGGAGGAGAGAATATGGTCAGATTAGCAGTACAGGGAAGAGCCGAAAGCTGTGAGCTGAATCCCAGCAAGATAATTGCGCTGGGACTCAATTACCGTGATCATATCGCGGAGAGTGTGTCAGTTAAAATAAAGGGATTTACCGCTGAAATTCCCGATGAACCGATATTATTTCCCAAAACGCCCAATGTGCTGATCGGTCCGGAAGAAACGATTATAATCCCTGCATTTCTAAAAGATTATCATTTTAAAGAGCCGCGGGTGGATTATGAGGCGGAGCTGGCCATAATAATTAAAGATAGATGTAAAAATGTGGCAGCAGAGCAAGCCCTGGATCACATCTTTGGCTATACCTGTATGAATGATGTAAGCCAGCGCAATATCCAGAACTCAGACAGGTCCGGTTGGTTTCGGGGTAAATCACTGGATACTTTCGGCCCTGTGGGGCCGCAGATTGTACTGCAGGAGGATCTGCTCAATGTGCAAGACTTGAGGATTCGCTGCCGGTTGAATGGCAAAACCGTTCAGGATGCTAGCACCGGTGATATGATTTTTGATATACCGGCTATTATCGCCTTTGTCTCCAGGAATTTCACCCTGATGCCGGGCGACATTATCTCCACCGGCACACCCAGCGGTATCGGTTCCTTGAAGCATGGTGATCTGGTTGAGGTGGAGATTGAGGGTATAGGTATACTGAAGAACCCGGTTGTTGAGGAATAAAATTAGAAATCTCGTTTTACCTGAAATCGGCTAGTGTTGTTGACATGAGAATACACATATATTTTTATGCTTTTATGAGGATAACCATTGATCTGCCGGACAAGCTTTTCCGGCGTGTAAAAGCCGCAGCATCACTTGCCCCTTACCTTTGAAGTGCATAGCTACCGCAGAGCTACCAAAGAATGGAGAGACTTTGGCGCTCATATTCCCGGCACCGGTCCTACTCTCCCAAGGTGTGGAATGACGCCTACCTCGCTGCTTTAAGAAAAGCCCCTTATGGCCGCTCAACTCCTCTTTTTCATTGAAATGGAAAAAAAACTTGACAAATAAAAGTTATATAATATAATTGTAGGACAATCATATTTAGAAGGAGGAAAGGAAAATGAAAAGGCTAGGAATTTTGTTTCTTTTAGTCACTCTATGTTTTTCTATCGGTGCGGCCGCACAGAAAGAGGAACAACCTACAGAGTTTAAACTCGGTTTTATGTCATCCTTAACCGGAACCTTTGCCGCGGTAGCGGAAACCCAAAAAATGGGAGTTCTCTTAGCCGCAGATCAGGTGAATGCTCGCGGCGGACTGGATATGCCGTGGGGTAAG
>Ga0114923_10001547_pt1 | contig 15930 bp, 14 predicted proteins | sample SumtaG_FD_89578 | JGI IMG/M metagenome (GOLD analysis project Ga0114923, IMG submission 89578) | Deep subsurface microbial communities from Indian Ocean to uncover new lineages of life (NeLLi) - Sumatra_00157 metaG | ecosystem: Environmental > Aquatic > Marine > Oceanic > Sediment | place: near...
ATTAAATTCTTTGGGATTTTAACATGGATGCCTTGCACGCGGTCAACTTGCAAAATCGCAGGAACTTCCATACATGCAAGTTGATGATTTATTTCCGTCAAAACCTCAGAACCCCCCAAACCATAAGTATCTGAGGTGCGCTGAGGTGTAGTAGGAACACCGATGTAACAAATACGATCTAATGCCTCGGTGTCATCTAAAAGCCATGTATCAGTAAATTCCATTTATTCTCCCCACAAACCCGCAACTGGTAAACCAAAATTCCGCCCTGTTCCCCATGTATGCGTCATAGGCTTCGTTGTCGTTTCTGCTTCTTCCTCAGACGGCTTTCTATAGACAATAAGCTGAGAAAGAATAACTCGTTCAGACATTTCCATCAACGTAGATGCCGATACCTGATATTGCTGTGTCATTTTCTTAACAGCATCCCCATATTGTTTCGTCGATGACGTTATCTGTTGTAATCCACCCGGTCGCCTTAAAAGATAAAAAAAAGCAAGCTCTCCAATAACTCGTCTGAATAATCTAAAGGGTATTACTAATGTCTCAGCAAGTGCGTATGATGCTTCGGTAACATAGTCTTGTACTTGTTCGTCAGCATCAGTTAACAAGTCAAAAATAGTAGATAGAGATATACTTTGTGCATATTGTGCCTGCCATGTAGAGATATTCCAAAATCCAATAACAACTGATGAGTCAGGAATTGTCCCTAAAAAGTTAGCATTATACCACAGGGTTCCATTGACAAGAAGCGGGGCATACGGTTTAGCAATATATAATATCCCCGATGATATAATTGGAAATGTTACTGCTGCTCCGCCTTGTGATAAAGAAAGTTGAATATTATCTGCATCAACGGCAAGCACATAATGTATCACAGACATAATAAGTCCTGTTGGCAATCCACCAGATTCGGTACTCCATACTACTACTCGTGTATCAACTGCTAAATTATGCGCAACACTATGTACTGTATCTGCTACGTCACTTGTCCACACTAGATGAGATTCCGGATCAAGTGTTCGTATTTGTGTTGTAGAAATCTCAAGAATAGCTTGCGGAGTAAGGGCAAGGTTGCCCTGAAATACCTGGATACTTCCAGAGTCAAATGATTGGGATGTCGTAAAAAGAGTATTCACCCCATCAACCGTTTCCTGAAATGTCTGACCTGTTACGTATCCCATTTCTTATTATGCCTCTCTTGTAATAATAATGCTGCGAAGTACCTGCCCTGCTGTCAGTGTCAGGGTTAGTTTATTATCTGCCCAGGCGACGTTAGTTGCATTCGCTATAGTATCTTCTGCATCGTCTGATAAATCCCCTGTCAATGTTCTGATATACCCATTTCCTATTAAACCCGATAAGTCTACACCTTCAAATGTGATGTCGCCATTCGTGACGCAGTCAAGATATTTCCCGGTCGCGTCTTCTTTGGCTCTAAACGTCCCGCTATCCACTCTCCAATTTTCTCCCACCCAATCGCCTGTGTTTTTCGTCACGCCATCAGCATTCCAATTTGTACCGTCTTCTGAAAAGAAGACATCATCACTTGAGAGTTTTCCGCGTGTTTGCTGCCAGAAATCATTTTCTGATGATCCCGGCGTGATGACTCCATGATTCGCATTTCCTGAAGAATCAAAGGCTGTTACACCTGAGCCTTCATCAAGTTTCCAATGTCCTGCAGGACTTCTTCCTATTAATTCTCCTTTATGTAATCTGGTTAATTCTGTGGTTGTTAAAATGACATTGAATAATTGTACTTCTGCTATCATGCCATCAAAAGTACGATCATTCCCAGCTCTATTCCCAATAATTATATCTTGTCCTACGTCTGTTATTCTTGTTCCTGTTGGAGCAGTATCCTCTGACAATGTTACACTAGAATTATTGATATATATTACTGGGTCATTATCTGTACTATCGGTATTATAAGTCATCGCAATAGAAGAAAACTTATTTATATTAATTTCTCTATTTGTTGATATCCAATCCCCGTTATCTCCTGAAAATGCTTGATATAAACTAATTTTTATTTTACTTGCCACTTCTCCAATTATAAGAAAAAACCAAGTAGCTTTATCAGTTATTCTTGCAGCATTCCCCTCCCCATCACTTCTCGGATTAACGACTACAAAGACCGTCCCTCCTCCATCAAATATATTCTGAATAGCAGAATCATCAGCAACCGTAATTTTAGAATCCGCCCCATCAAAATTCCCGACATTCCTTAATCCCCCTACATGTATGATGCTCTTTTGGATTGTTTGGGCGTTACGGAATTCCTGGTAGAGGTTCTCACGTTCGGCGGTGGTGAGAATGCTATCATACATTACCACTCGTTGCAAGAAGAGTGATGCGGTCGGGTCTATCTCAAAATCAGTTGCAAAATTAATACCTGCTGAAAATTCAGTAATGACTAATTGCCATGTATCATTTGTAACAGAATTAGTATCAGCATTGTTCACGTAATTCTGCGTCATCCCGGTTCCTGACATGGCTCCGCCTGTTATTTCAAGCTTATCAGACCCGTCATCCTGAAAGAGTTTCGTGTCGGCTGTGTGCTTGATGACAGATACAATTGTTTTGACGCCGCTCACGACACCATAGCCGTCTAAATCAGCCGAAGAAGAGATATAGGCGCAGCGGCCTTTTTCTTGATTTTGGATAAGACATGCAGTATTTACAGGAATTGTCCCGCTTATTGCATCCTGAAAACTTCCCAGCGCTGGATTAAATTCAAATACTCTGCTCATTGTTTTTATAAATTAAATCGGGTTTTGAAATATTGATAAATTTGGGCGATTTCTGCTGCTGATAATTGTATAGTATACACCACAATTGCGCTCATTCGTCCATCAAAATTTGCTTCCCCTATATCAAAATCAATTGCGCTAATACCTGTCGCGTCGGTGACAGCCATAAAAGTATTCAAAGCATTCCCTACTGCCGTTGCTATAATTCCATTCACATATTCAGTGGCTAATCCCCCGCAGGCTAAAGTCCCCGCCGTAACATCAATTTTATTTGTACTATCAAGATCAATAAGTTCTTCTGTTGTTGTTTCAAGTTTTGCTACGACTATTATTGTTTTCAGTATAACACTGAGATTTCCGACTTCAATTTTTGCTGTTCCGTCATTAAATTGCGCTCCCAATCCATGCGTATACACAATATCGGTATCCGTCCCATCGTTCCCATTTCCCGACCAATCATAGCTGCTGCCTCGCATAAAATCCCAATAACCCACAAGTCCATCTGTGATGAGTCCGGCGTGATGTTTATTGTTATATAGATTTGCTACTTCTGAAGCTGAAAAAACTTTATTATATACTTCTACAACTTCCATGTCTCCAGTAATATATTGTGTTGCCGCTTTTGGATTTTTCCCGATTGTTAAATCATAATCCGGTGTAATAATTCCTTCACTCCCATTATTCCCGTCTACACCTACTGCAACGCCATTTATATATAATTTAATTGCTCCGCTTACACCATCAACAAAAGTAGCAATAATGCTTTGTTTGGTTGTTGTAATCCCTGTATAAGTAGCCGAACTTTCTCCTGTTCCACCCCAAGATCTTGCATATAAAATATTATTTATAAAAAATACTCCGAAACCATTTAAATTTGTATCACCAAGTGCAAATAACATTTGCGTAGTATTAACTACACCTGGTGTATAAATAATTCTTACACTAACAGGAAAATTTGCTCCATGCCATTGTCTCGCTTTAGCTCCATAAACTATACTACTACTTCCAATAAATATTCCTACTCCATCCTGTAAAGACACATCGGTCGCAATTCCCCCATTTCTCATGATGAGACGGTGGGATTGAAAAGTTTCTCGAAAGATACAGTTCGAGCCTGATATAGGATGTAACGCTTCTTTCATATTTTTATCTTTTTAATGCAAATTCTTTATAATATTTTATCTCTCCATCTATTCTTGCCTTTATTGCATCCTTTTTGTCCTTATACCCTCCAAGTCCAACTACCTTCCCTTTAATATAAACATTTGGATACCATTTTGAATCTCTTTCATCATAGGTTAATCCTACAAACCCATGCTTATTCGGCTTATTCGCTTTCTTATTTCGATTATTCTCTATATATGTTGCATATCTTAGATTCTTTTCTCTATTATCTAACTTATTTCTATTAATATGGTCTATTATAAATCCATCTCTTTTTTTCTTTACCACATAATGCAGCCACCCCTTTTCAGTATTCTTAACATATCCCTGCCCAGTTAAATGCCATTTATAATATTTAATATTATTTACATTTTTAATATCTATAATAGTTCTTGCAACTTCTTCACTTTGCCTATTATATAATATAACTTCTGCATAGTTTTTTTTGATAACTATTTCATTTCTATCAGTCTGAAATCTATCTCGATTCCTGTCTAACCTATATTTTAAAAAACCGTTCCTGTGTGTTTTTTGTACTTGCCTTTTATAACTACATTTTTTACTACACGTTAATTGCCAATCTCGATTTGAACTAAATTCTTTATTACAAATAATACATTTTTTCATAATAATTACTTTACTTAATTATATTGAAAAGGGTAATTCTCTACTCAGTAAAGTTTCGAGAAAACGGAAGCTATCCGATGTCCCCTTTATTTTATTTTAGTAATATAAGACTTTTTTTGCCATTACTCAGGAAATTCGTAGGTGATCTTCTCACGATCCGCCAGTCCGCCAGTCCGACAGACACACCTGAGAATGTCTTACCAACCATGCATTCACACACAATTAATGTTTGTGCTTTTTCGAGGGCTTTGATGTTCGCGTCCAGACCTGATGCCTGGATGAGAGCATAGACTTCAGTTATCCATAGTATCTCCTTAAACCTCATAACCATGCATTATAATATCAATATCAATATCGTCGCTAGTCACTATTTTTAATTTATTGTCAACAGTACTCGATACATAGGGTGTCTTGTATGAGTGCGAAAATAAAAATTGCCTATTGTTACTCACATCGATTGTCCCTTTAAACAAAATATTTCCACTCGAGTTCACTTCATCAAAAATTATTATCGTTGCATCTACTGTCCCTCCGCATATAATATCTAAATCAGTGACAACAAATCGTTTTCCATTTACAGGTATCCAAATGTCTATCCCTGTTTGTGCTTCTGTGAAACTCACATCTTTATGTACCGGAAGAAAGCCGAATCTATGCGGAGGATTTCCAAATTCAATACTTTCAATCACACTTACAATGCTTTGAAGTTTGCCTATAGCTGTACCTACAGTACTTCCTATTTTTGAAGTCCTAAACCTAAATCGTCTCATTCCTGCCACAGAGCCAATGTAATTTCCATTTTCTGATGTTGAATGTTGAAATATATCATTATCAATACTCCTCATACTGACTTCTTCCCAATTCACATCATCAAATGTCGCTTCAAATATAATAATCCCTCCCATTGGAACTGTTATATGAAACCCTATCGTGGCAATACTATTAGTTAGATTAAGCACAAAAGCATTATTGAGATTTTTACCAAGATTACCAGAACTTCCGAATCGTTCTTGACCTGTATATATAGATTGTAATGTCATATCATTAATTCGCCCAAGCTTTTGTGATATATGCTGTGTCAACCTGACCATCACCGTCAGCGGAATCTTGTACCTGCAACTGAATAAACGGACTTGTTGCACTTACCGGAATATTAAGTTTGAATAGTTGATCACTATCCGCTGCAACTTGATAGTCATTCAGGTTAATCGTAGTAATATTCGAGCCGGGTGTTCCCAAATATATCTCTCGATATTCTTCAGAGCCTCCGCTGGTGTGTTTATGCAAAACCCGAAGTTCTACGTCAACTGATGTCCCAATATCAACGTTTAGCCAAACCCCTAACTGGTTATATCCGCGCATATCAATTTCCCCACCCAGATCAAGAAGAGAATCCGTAAGTTCTTGCGCCGAGCTAATAAGCTCGACCGGGGGAGTATAACGCATCCATATCTGGCTTTGCTCCTGTGCTTTGATCACGCCTAAAGATGAGTCAATACTACCGTAAAGTAATTTTATCGCTGTTCCAATAAGAGACATGATTCATAAAACCAAAAATACTGCTATTCAGTATTTTCAGTCATCCTTTTTGCTCTTACGTCGCGTACCACGCGTACGTCTTTTTACTGTTTTCGGTGCTTCAATAATAGGTTTAAGCACTATTTTCGGTGTTTCAGCAATAGGTTTAAGGTCAGGTTCAGGTTCAAGAATTCTTTTAATAAGCTTAGAAATGCCAGGCATAGGTTTAGTCAATTCCATCTGTTGAGACGGCGCGGAAAGTCCACGCGGCAGCATATCTTCTTTCACCGCTTGTGTGCTCTGCCTTCCGAACAAACCTAAACTAAATGGAACACCAGCCGCCTCAGAGCATAATACCAATAATTTTCTATATTGATGCTTGCAATAAAACTCAATCGCCTTACCAGGAGGCAACCAGGGTGACAAAAGGTAACTTGACGTCTCATGACAGAGCCGAATGAGTCCGGTCTCTCCAATATTCGTCAAGATAATTTTCTCTGTATTTTTCACATCAATATGTATAGTATCTGTTGATGGCGTAATCGTTGCGTAATAATCAGTTAAAAGTGCAAGAATCTGAGCTAATGGCGTGTCGGCTGTGCGCTCTAATGAGTTCACAACCGTTCCACCTGTCATCGAAACTCCCGTTCCTGTAACTGCTAATCCACCTGTCCACGCATCTGATACCTTGCCTAATCCAATCTGTGTAGCGGTAAACCAAAGAATTTCCCCTGTTTCTGTTGACGTTGCTTCCGTCAGCGTCAATCCCAATAAAAGGGTTCCTGATAGACTACTGTAATCTAAAACAGTTTCCGTTAGGATGGTTGTAGTAATAAGGGAATCAGTACCCCAAAGAGATACTTCATATTCAACGTATGATTTAAGCAAGCTTGATGCTCGTATATTATAGGTAGGCATAAGTGCTCATAGAGAGGAAAGAGAACGCTCTTTCCTCTCTATTCCTTTTGATTCAGTTATCAGAGAGTTCTTGACAACTAACTTCTTACTTCTTTTTAAGCAATTCCACTTTCTGCGATCTTCCAAACATCTGCAGATGTTTTTTCAATAATAATATAGTCATTATCTGCATCTACAGTAGCAAATGGTGTCCCACCTGCTGAAATATCCACTCCATCAAGTGTTTGCGCTGCTATCGCCGCAATAAAGGTAAATGCTTGAGTTGTGACATCTTGTCCGATAAATATAATTTGCTGCGTATCTTCCAATACTCTGGCATCCGGCAATGTAACATCAATAGTATTTGAAGCTGTATCAATAATGACCATTAAATGAGCACTAGTAAAATCGCCCAATACTAATGTTGCCGTTGCCGCAGTAATTAACTTTCCTGTCACCGAACCAGGAATATCACCTACATCAAAAGTAAGTGCAAGCATGAAATCAATGTCATCATTGAAAAACAGTAGCGCCGTACCACTTACTAATGTTGCTCTATCAAGCGTAACTGCCGTCGCCGTATTAGAAACTACCTGACCAAGTACACCAGTTGTTTTTGTTCCACTGATAAAACCCCAACATAACTTGCCACTGAGATTAATCACAGTCGTCACAACTGTTCCACCAGTTGCAACTACGCTTGATGTTCCTCCCGTAAAAACTGCGGTTGCTCCTCCGACAAATGCTGCCACAGCGACTGTATGTAAGATAAGCAACTTTCCAGCAGAACGAGGATCAACAACCCCTGTAGCGCTGCCTGTCACTGATTCCGTCACAGTCTCTCCGACAGTAAAAGGTGTTGTTGGAACCGTCGTTAATGTAATCTCTACTTCTACCCAATAACCCGCCGCACGAGTAAAGATTTTATTCGCGCCTGATAACGTACAGACAAGTTCTGTGCCCGCAACTGCCGTAATCTTTGGTTTATTTCCTACTAACGCAATCGCAGCAAGAAGATGCTCAGGAGAACGCCCTTCCTTCAATGCAAGTTTCTGAGTAAAGGGGTCGTACACTGTATTTGTAAGTTTCATAATCGTTTTCCTTGTTGATTATTGAGTGGAGGAGAAACTTCTATGTTGTTTCTCCTCTACTCTATCTAAATACTAAACAAACGCTGCATACGCGCCTTTCGGACGCAGCAGCGTAATTCGCACCGGGAAACGAAATTTGACCGCCAGTTCCCCATTCTCAAAAACTCGTCCGATGTCTGGTTTATTCTGCCACGTGATGCTCGGAGTTGTCAAGCCTCTGAATTTCTGCAATCGAATAACTCCATGTATAGCCGGATTAGGGATAACACAAACAAAATCAGAACGCCCATGTAAAAAGCTCTGATGAACACCAATTACTTGAGGAGTCTGCCCATTAGGCTGACGCAACTTATTGGATTCGTTCTCAGTACCCGGCTTGTACTTCATTGTGAAATTATCATCAACTTGACTCCATGATGTCGTTTCACAAAGAACTTTTCCAGGTAGTAAAGTTAATGGCTGAGGTGTCTGCCCCGCTTTGTATATATCACTTTGCTGCATCATATAATTCACGAGAGTGACTAAAATATTATATTCTCTTCCATCACCCACTACATAATTTCTGCGTTTATCACCGGCAGCCGTACCAGGAGCTTGATAAATGACTCCATTCCCATCATCATGAGTAGCAGTATTGATGCCCGTTGCTGCCGTCCAGCCCATAAGAGTATCAATTATCTTCCGAATCACTGACCTCCAAGTAGCGTCAACCTGAGAAAGCACATCCTGATTAATAAGGTCAAGACGATTATCAATAATCACGTCTTCTGACCAGCGCATAATCCCACCATATTTGCTGGCCCGTGTCGTCACGCTCTGCCGCGCTCCGACTCCGAGTTCAGGATAACCTGATGCTTCTGTCGCCTCTTCCATGTCAGGAGCTGCGCCATGTACGACAACGTTAGACTCAACATAATTCTGGAAATTCGGCCCGTTCTCACAAAGGTCAATCGCGGATTTGTCTAGTATTTCCCACCGCTGGACGCCTAGCTCGCCAACAACTTGCAAAAATATCCCAGCAAAATCATTCGACGATACCGTATCCGCCCCAGAGGTTACACCTTCGACAACCCCTCTTGTGATAAGGCGTGTTTTCCACTGCTCGAAACGGGAGTCGCCGCCGAATGGCATTCCTGTATAATCCGGATCAGCAGGGCATAAATCCTGATACATATCCTCAAGACTCGTGTAGGCTCGTAATCCTCGCTTTGTCACTATTCCCTTTTCTTCTTCTGTGCAATCAACCTGAAAAAGCTGTTTCGCTCTCAAGTAAGGAACTTCGGCTTCATCAAACGCTACTGTTATTCCGGCCAAGTGACGTGTTGCAACTGGCAAATCTCGAAAATTTTCCTGTACTTGCCTTGTATGGGAACCTTCAACCTTTTTATCCCCATCAAGAAACATCTTCAAGACACCCGCTTCTTTAATCTGTCCAGCATTAATCATTTGCAACCAGTACCCCTGACGATGTTCCGGCAGCCCATCAGCAACCGCTTCGTTCACCATATTCACCATCGTTTGTTCGCGTTTTGCACCCTGATCATTCTCCACATACTTTAACAACATTTGATTAATTGACGTTTGCTGTTGTAGCGTGCTAGCATTCTGTGAAGTAATCACTTGTAATGCTTTCATCTGCTCAAGAACTTGCTCACTCATACCTGGTTCTCTTGTCCCTGTATCCCCTTCCAAGTCGCCGTCTAGTTCGACTGTAGCAGGTGGTGTAGCTGGTAGAGTCACAGGCGGAGCAGTAGGTGGTGAAACAGGTGGAGTAGAAGGTGGTGTAGCCTGATGCGGAATAAGACCGGCAGGAGTAGTCGGTGCCATAGGTGGTATAACTGGCGGAGTAGCAGGCGGAGGACTAGACGGTGCCATAGGTGATGTAGCTGGTGGTGTAGTTTGCCCTTCATCCATAATGCCTGCTGATATTGCTGCTCCGGCTAATGCTGCCATTGCTGCTGTTTCGTCTTGCCCTTCCCCGAATGCCACCTGTACTTCTTTAAGTACATCATTCGGTTCAACGATGGATTCAAGAAACAAAGCAGGCGTATCTGCATCAAAATTTGCCTTGAGAACAAATTTTGTGCAATATGATTTAAGTAATTCAAAAAAATTCATACGCGCTCCTTCGATGACAGCATAAACAGCACCACCGGCAGCCGGACGTGAAACGAATTCCACACTGCGCATTGATAGTACTTTTAATGCGTCAAAAAAGTTCCTGTTATTACGACGCTGCGGTTCCCACAGCATCATGCCATTAATACTAGGAGCAGGGATTGACTTCACTCCTTGCTCTACTGCAGTCCGATATACTTCTCGTAGATCCTTTGCAGACTGCGTTTGATTAAGCACTGCCTTCGCTCGAAGCGTCGGCTCTTGCCCTCCTTCTCCATCAATCCATAATTCTTTCAATAAAGCTACCTGATGTGGAATAAGACCGGCAGGAGTCTGCCGATTAATCTCAGCCGATGGGTGGACATATTGCTTTTCTCCTTCCTGCCCTTCAAGAACATAGACTTCCATGCCTATTCCATCTAACACTTGAAGAAGTTCAGGCACAATCGCCGGAGGAAAGTTCTCTGTGTAAAATTGTCCATCCTGTTCCAAGAAAATGTGATTTTTCCCTTCACCAGCTTTGATGATTGCTACATCCAATACGTTGAATGATTCATCATGAGATTCCACAACTGTATCGATGATGAATGGAGAGGTAAGCTTGTCGGAGTGCGTACTTTCTTTGGCAGGATATATATAATGGTGTGAGGTAATCCAAGATCGAACAGTGTCCATATTCCACTTTTCACGGTCAAAAATGAGTGATTGGATAATCCACTTACCGCTAGTACGCAATTGTCCATAATCTGCACGTATTTTCTTAGCAGCACTTAATGTGAACTGTCGAAATTTCGTGAAAAGTTTCGGATCTCGTTGTCGAACCCGAATTACATCTTTAGTGATATCTACAGGCATTATACAATATCCTCATAGCTTCCAGCAGGCTATGAGTGAATTAAGCATATATTTTACGCCTTTCAAAAAAAATGTCAATACTTTTTTTCTTCCCACTTCATTCAAGTCTGTTTTCTATCTCTGTTTCTTCCTGATTTCCGGGGGTTTCTACTGGTTGAACTTTTTTTTCTTTCTGTGAAAAAACTGGGACCTGATTCTCCTCTTCTGCTTGTTCTGGTTCTATCAATTCTATCGCCAAGAGTTCTTGCGCTTTTTGGATAACAGCATGATGCAATGATGTAGGTGTGGCTATTCCCTCCTCTTTCAGTTTTATTGCCGTATCAGAAAATACAGCGAATGCCTTTGTCGTGCCTTCCTGAGATACTTTAGATATCTCATTTGATACTATAGTATATTGGAATTCAGGTGGATTATCTTCTTTCAGTTCCGATGAGGGGATGTGCCCGCGTTGCAGCGCCTCACAGCCAACGTCGTCATATATCATTTTATAAAAATCCTCCTGGTCCCTTTGGAATATCTCCTTTGTCTCAATACTCGGTTCTGACACACCAGGAGACTGGTTACTTGCATACCGTACATCCCCCTCTCCCATTGACGTCTCTCGTGTCCCCGCATGCCAGCCCGTTGCATTCCGAACCATTCTATAGAATTGACTCAGGTCACCTATTTGCATCGGAAAACTCACGGGTTCCATTGTAATTAAGTCTTTCGGTAAATATATCGCACTATTAGGTTGAGGAGTGCCTAATACTTTTGCCCAATCATTTAATTCTGTTTGAATATCCTCTTGCTCAGTACCCGCCACGTCAACCGTAAACAAATAATTGAGCCGATTCCAACTATCCATCTTATCCATAGTTTTCCAAAGATATGCCATAAGAGCCTCCAACAAATCAGCAGAATTCATAAGGTAAGGTTCCCCTCGGATCTCATATTTATGCAATAAATCCGTCCCGTATGGGCTACGCATAGGGTGTGAGCGTTTACAATTTTGAAAGGCGTAGCATTCAAATTTCATAGACGAACGAAGCCGTAATGCATCCTGAGTGAGTATATCTTCGTCCATGATGATTTTATGCATCATTGTGCTGCCGAATCCTAATTCTTGTTCTACAGCGATAATTTCATTATAATTTCCAGGATCAACTATTGTCTGTCTGACGACATTGGTAGGGACTTGCATTAATTGATATGTATCCCGTTTATGATTCCATACCTTCAGAAAAAATAGTTCCCCTGTAAGGAAACCATCACGTACATATCCTCTCTGTTTTTTTGGGATATTCAGCCCATTCAAACGGGTAAACCGTCTAAAGGTTTCTTTTGTCTTTGGAGCTTGTTCATTAACGTCAACCACAAATCCTTGACGCCCGACAATCGGATTCACTAAAAAATCAATAAGCCGTTCAAGGAACATATTTTTATCAGCGTACAGATCAAGCATAAGAGCTTGTTTTGCACGTATAGGGAGTCGTGAGATGTGTGAAACGAATGCCTCTGTAAATTGCTCCTCAGTGACTCGTGTCGGAAGAACACGAGGTGTTTTTCTGGGTGTCTTATTACCACCAATCGCTTCTACGACTCCTGTTATCCAACCTAATACTTTTGTTGCTGTTGATTGCGGCTGCGCCATCTGTAGTATCCTCCATTGTCAATAATATATGATTTATTCCAAAAGAGATACAATAACACCAGTCAAAACCTCTGTCAAGTCAAAAAAAAATTTATGCAATTTAAACACTCTCAGAACGTTTCTAAGCGATTTTCTTTTTATTCCATGCTTTACCATTCAGCACCTATATTATTAGAGTAATTTCCTTACTATAAGGGCATAAACAGAAATGGCAATAGTATCATTTGCCCATGCCCTTTACTCTCTTATCACGTTAAAATTCGTTTACCCTTGTTTTTTCCCTTGACTTATTCAAATAGAAATATTATGATATAAAAAATGAGAATTCTATGATATTCCTGTAGGCTGAATTTAATGCTATACACGAGGTAAATTTATGCGACCATTCAATGCTGATAACATTGCACTTGATAAATGGGAATCTATCCTTAAAGTAAGAAAGAAACCGATAGTCGTTCATGCCGTTCAATTGAATTTTCCTGAAGGATTTAAGGTAACTACAAAAGAAGGTGAAGCCTTTGGTAAGCCTGGAGACTATTTAATGTTTGATGTCAAAAGTGAGAAATTTCTCTGTGATAAAGAAAAATTTGAAAAGTCTTATGATATCATAGAGCACGCATGACAGATAATAAAATATTTTATGTGGTGTAAGGGTGATTCGTATGCAAAATAGTAGAGGTTGATCATGTTTTGTTGATGCATGTTCTGATGTCGGATTACCAATAGACGGTATACCTGAACCAACATCAGGGGAATTTATTTTTAGGTACTGTCGGAAACATAGTCTTAAATTTATAAATGAAAAGTCTCCAATAGTCTTAGAAGATCGACCAGCGATTATCCTTTTAACATCTATTGAGCCAATAGTCCATGTTATATTTTTGCCAAGTTTGAAATATGCTTGGCAGTATCTTGATAGTAAAGAGGTGAGGATGATTATTTACACTTCACCTCATAACGAATAAAATGAACATGATGCTCGAAGACTCGCGCACGTTATTTCGAGCATCATCACGAATAGAGGAGGGGTAAAATGATTTCAGAAAATATTAAGCCTGGATTTTATTGGTGGAAGGAGGCTGAGTGTTGGCAACCAATCGAAATTATAAAAGAAAAACCAATTATCATCGCACCGAAAGAACTTACATTATGCTTATTTTAGGGGATGAAAGACGATATACTATCGATGAAATGGAAGGTGAACTCGGGCAAGAGATATGCTATGTTGTTGGAGGCGAGTTGAACCCAGGCATCCCCAAAGGTGGGGGGAAGTTTAATTTCGGGGCCATTACAGAACTAGATAATTGGGCAAAAGTATTAGGTGCTCCGAAACCTAATAGTGCAATATATTTACCTAAAGATCTGATTACAAGCGAATAAACTACTATTAGCACTTAAGCCAAGAAGAGAAGAAAAAAACAAATTTGATGTTGATAAAATCGTCTTAGATTAATGGCGAAAAAGCAATATGCAATTTTTGCATAAGGAGAAAACATGAGGCAAAAAGATAATTTCTATTTTGACCCTGCCCCTGGTATTGTCCCTCAAGCCCTCCAATATCCCTTCGATAATATATATGAAATATTCACTTTACGGAAAGACATGCAACCAACCGCTCCCCCGGGCCAAGTAAAAGTATGGGGAAATAAGAAAAGCAACTATAACCCGGAAGGAACAATGGCATTCTATACCACGGATACTAAATTCATGTCAAAGCTTTTTCAGCCCATGATTGTCGTCGAAACCGGATGTGCGGCAATTGTTGAGATGAACTATACTCTGGACCAATCATGGCCACTCGCATTTGGCTTTACGCCAATTGCCCGAAAACGACAGTTTAGTCTTATCATGCAAAATCATGATATAGGAATCATTGCTGATTTATATGTCCCAGAAAAATTTGCTGATTTAAACATGCTTGGCATCCCTGACGGATATTCAGCTTTCGCTACCAGAGGGCATTCAAAGGATATTCTTGCTTTGGAAATACGATATAATCGCGCATTGCAATGTGCAAAAAAAGGGCTGTATGTTCTTAATGAAGATGCCAGAATACAACTAAAAACTAACACTGCTTTCCCTGCATCCCTCCTTCTCGACTTAGAACCGCTGTACGATACGTCTTATTCAGTAAAAGAAACATTTCAAGAGGCTGTATACAAAATATTATGCACTTCGACAGATTCTCTCGCAGGGACGTATATCTTGAGTGCATGTGAGCAAGGGCAATTAAATTGTTTTCTTGTCTATGGCGGTGGAGAAAATGTGCGCGAATGGGTAATTCAGCAAAATAAACGCCTGGATAATCCTCATATTTGGTGGTATCCTGATGCGATGGATACGATCAAACTGAATCGACAAAAAGATAGTATTCATCCAATGAATGATGCAAATCATCTTTAAAATCTATCGAAAATCAAAAATTAATGGGAAATAACCTCAAAAAAAGGCTGGAATTTATCAAAAAAATAAAAAATTGATGGAAAATAGCCAAAAAAAAATCAAAATTTGGTAGAAAATGACGAAAAAAAGCTGAAATTCATCAAAAAAATCAAAAATTAGTGGGAATTTGATAGAGAAAAAGTCAAAAATTGATGAAAAATTGGTGGAAATGACGGAAATAGTTAAAAAACAGCGAAAATAGTTAAAAGATGGGCCTATTTTTTAACTTTCATGAAAACACTTACTATATAGGCATTTTCAGATAGAAAAGTCAAAAATAGTTAAAAGCTGGATTAACTTTTAACTATTTTTGACGCCTATATAGTAGGCATTCCCAGGCAAATAGTTAAAAGTGCTAAAAAGTTAAGAGTTTTCCCGTAAACCCTCTTATGCGCGCATGCATACACATTACCTATGAACTCTTAACTTTTTAACTCTTTTAACTTTTCGATCCTATGTGTGATTTTTTTTTAACTTTTTAACTCTAACAAACAGAAGAAATAAAAAATGGGTGATACAAGCGGTGGTGGCGGTGCAGGAGGAGGAATAGGGCTGGCTGGCGGAGGCGGGCAGATACGGCGCACGATTCTCAGTACAAGTTTACGCCCTGGTGATGAAGTCTATTTTGCGAATCCAGATAAGCGAGAAGTCAAACGACGCAAAAAAGCCTACGAGGCACAGATTGAGAAAGGGGCAATGCCTACAAAGGAAAAATCTATGCTGGTGGGTAATCTCCGCGCAAAAATAACAGCAGTAAAAAATGAAGGGCAAGGATATGACGTAGAGATCAGGAAAGGCAATGAACAATTAATTGAAAAATTTTCTCCTAAAT
>Ga0114923_10001548_pt1 | contig 15930 bp, 24 predicted proteins | sample SumtaG_FD_89578 | JGI IMG/M metagenome (GOLD analysis project Ga0114923, IMG submission 89578) | Deep subsurface microbial communities from Indian Ocean to uncover new lineages of life (NeLLi) - Sumatra_00157 metaG | ecosystem: Environmental > Aquatic > Marine > Oceanic > Sediment | place: near...
TACAAGCCTGGCGAGACGATGGAAGAGATAATATACCGCTATCGACGCTTGAAGGAATCAGGATGCATGCCCTACCCAATGGTTTACGACCAATCGAACCATGAACTCAAGCAATTTCAACGGTGGGTAATCGGCAGATTTGATGAAATTGTTCCATGGGAGCAATACGGATCGCAGGGGAGGAAGAGATACCGTAAAAACCTCAAGGGTGAAGTGGGGTTGCCCATGGATGAATTGCAACGGACATCCCCATAATGGCGTGCCCTGATTGCAGTGTCCCGATGATAGCAGTATGGATGCCTTTGGCAGAATTCACCTTGGCGCCTTCAAGGCGATGGATCATCGCATGGTGGTGCAACGGACAGTCCCACAAAGATGCAGTTTCGGGACTGCCGTGATCGGTGACTTAATTGTGATCTGCCAGCATTGACAGTATGGCCCGTATTCTAGTACCTTAATCAACACACCACGGATTGCAGGGTTTAAGGAATAGGGGCGCGCATGAACTGGAAAATAATATTTTGGGCGACGGCTGGTATTTTAGTAGGCTGGTTTACGTCAGTCCCTATGTATCTTTTCTATCTTTTTTTGATTGAATGATGGCTTGCCTTCGGATACACCAATCTGAGTGTACCACACGTAAGAATTCTAAAAAGGACTGTTTGGGAGACCCAGCGACGCCTATTCGACGCCTACCGGGATGCTTTGGCTCAATACGGCAACACATAGAGAGCGCCGAGCGCGCGAAAGCGACGTGAGTTTAGGACAGCACTCGGGCGGTCTACGGACGGCTAACAGTTCAGGGCACCGTCTTATCCGAAAGCCTGAGGCTCGGCAATCAAAGGAAGGAATATGCAATGTCAAGAAAAAGTCGGCCCAGTTGTGGTTTTCCCTAGGGTAATGAAGGAATGCCGCAATACGGCCGTCTGGGAAATAGCACTGACTGAAGGAAAGATAGCCCTTTGCACCCTACATGTCTATAGATGGGATGCAGACGAACTCACCAGGCTGCCCCATGACTGACGTGAGCGCCGATGGGAACCAGCAGCGGGTAGAAGACATACGGAAGGAGTACGCCCAACGGGGTCCCTGTGCTGAGGTAGTCCAGTTCCTCTTGTCCCAACTAGACGCATCTCAGCAACATAGCGAACGCCTGGAATCTCTGGTGCGGGAGATCGTGGACAAGAAGATGGATAGGGAGGATTGGTTGCCGTGGTTTGAGCGCGTATCCCATGAATTACAAAAAGAGTCCGAAGATTCAAGCAATTTAAGTGTAGTCAGGGCCAACGATGCCCAGAATCTCTCGGTACGCTTAATTAGCGATGTCAGGGATTTGATGGATCCCGACCGGCCAATCACCATCAATGACAGCGGGCCACATCCGGAAATTGTCAACGAAATTGCCATCGTCATCGCTTCGCTTCTCGGAAAAGATGAGCCAATGCCAGATGGATGGGTTGTTGCTCATTACCTTTGGTGCCAATATGACGCCTTGCAACATTGCTACGATATATTAAGTGATCAAAATCAAGGAAGGTGATACTTGGAAAAACTGATACAGGCAGCACGGGATATAATCGGCGCGATGAACATGGAGGGGGATTGCCCCTGCTGTATGTCTGACCTAAAAAACGGAGAACAGCATATCCATGATTTCAATGGCGGAATGTGCCCTTATGAAGCATTGACCCAAGCCCTACAAATAGACTGCGCCCATGATGCAAAATACTTTGTGTTCAAAATGGACCTAGCAGCGAACCCAATCCCATCTAACGAACCCGTGTTTGTGCTCAGGGGCCAGGACAGGTATGCGGCGATCACATTGCGGGACTACGCAATAAATCGGTGGCGCAGTAATTCAGCGGTTGTTGCCGATAGGGAAGCTTGGGACAAAGTTATTGCCATAGCTCAAGCCAAGGACGCCTGGCCGTTCCACAAGGAACCGGATTAGTCATGGAAGAACACGGAACGGCTCTTTGGGGCAGGCGTGGCCTAGTACACGGTGCGGTCAGAGTGCACAGGCGGTACGTCTGGATTAACTGTAGGGAACTAACCGGCGGGATTGGCTTTAGACCAGATGGAGACCTTGAGCCATACCCAGCCCGTGAAGTCACTTGCCGGACTTGCTGTCAAATCGCGGTTGGGAGTTTAGAGGTTTAGACCTTAAAGAGGCTATAGCAGAATAATGGAAAAGCTCAAATCATGGATAACCTATCCTACCATTGGCAATCCGTTCACTCTCTGGCAAAGGATGAACGAAGCCGAAAGGTATCTGAATGCTGTTCCTGGCTACAAAGAGGCGGTCAGGCATTACCGGCAATTGGCAGTACGCGCTATGATCGTTGCCACCCTTTTTAGTGCGTTGTTCTCTTTTGGATTGCTGGCATTGCTCAAGTTTTTAGGGTTTGGGGTCTCCTAGCATGAAAATCGGATACGCCAGAGTCTCGACCAAGGATCAAAGCCTTGACCTGCAAATGGACGCCTTGAAACTGGCGGGCTGTGAAAGGATTTTCTCGGACCACGGTATTAGCGGAGTGAAAACCGAACGCCCGGGGCTGGACCAAGCCCTTTACCACCTCAGGGATGGGGATAAGCTGACAGTCACGAGCCTAGACCGCTTAGGACGTTCGATGTCACATCTAATTAAAACAGTTACCGATTTCAAAGAGCAGAACATAGAATTCCACAGCCTGAAAGAAAATATTGACACATCGACCGCCACCGGTAAATTGATATTCCATTTATTTGCCATGCTGGCCGAGTTTGAAAGGGATCAATTCAAAGAGCGATCCCAGGCAGGAATGACCGCCGCCCGGGCTAGAGGTACGGTTGGCGGCAGGAAGCACAAACTAAATTCAGCCCAAGTAAACCAGCTTTTGCTAATGTTCGCGGACCGGCATATCAGCTTAAGTGAGATTAGCCGGACGTTCGGCATTGGAAAGACTACAATCTATCGCTACGCGGGCAATGACAACCGGAATCCCCCGGAGCGATTTGAGGTGATTGGATAATGAAATTAAGCCGTGTGGTTAAAAACAGGATCTACGGTATTGCAGGACAATGCCCTGATGAACCTTTTGTGGATAGCCAACAAGACGAAGGGCTCATAAGGTCCGCGCAAGAACTTCTGAGGGATAAGCACCAGGATATTTGCTACCGCCACGGTTCAGTAAGGGTGCTTCACGTTTTCAAGGGGTCAAATAAGGTTTTTATCGAATCGGGAGCCCTGGTCTTGGGGCACAAAGCAGGCGCCTTAGCGATTGACCCCGTGGAATTATGTACTATTCTTGACGTTCAGACCCCACAGGGTGGGAATGCCCAAAATACCCAAATTTGACCACAGTGGCCACAGGATCAATAGAGAGGGTTTTAATGACTTTAGACGGCTCATTGGGCTACCAATGCAAAGTAATTGCCGACAGTATCAACCCTGACGGTAATCGGCTCACCACAATTGAAGCGACCTATCCGATGATTGTCCACAAGCATATGCTCACACATCGAGTCTTTAGCCGGAACAGCAGTTCAGCCAGGGCAATACCCACTGAAAAATTACTGCAGCGCGTGCTGGACAATCCTGCCATGCCTCTTTGGTGGGGCAAGAACCAAGCTGGGATGCAGGCCAGAGAAGAAATAAGCGCTGAAGAAAAGGAAGAGGCAATTACTGATTGCCTGAGAAGCAGGGATGAAGCTGTCCGTTTGGTTCGTAAGTTAGCCGCCCTGGGTGTTCACAAAGAAACTGTCAATAGGTATGTTGAGCCCTGGATGTGGATTACCACGATTATCTCGGCAACCGAATATCAGAATTTCTTCAAACAACGGTGCCACCCTGACGCTCAAGGGGAGACCAAAAAGATTGCTTGCATGATGCGTGAGGCGTATACCAAGAGTCAACCTTCTAAGTCCAGGATATGGCATATGCCATATCTTACTGATGAAGATTATCTCGGGTATGATATCGATGATCTGTTAAAGCTTTCGGTTGCCAGATGCGCCCGTGTTAGCTATCTCAACCACGACGGCCAACACGATCCTGTTAAAGATATCGGGGTTTTTAAGCGCCTAGAAACCCGTGGGGATTGGTCTCCGTTTGAACACGTCGCCCGCCGGTCAAGTAATACCGTTAAATCCGGTAACTTCACAGGGTGGGTTCAATTGAGGGAGCAAGCTGAGTGTGAGCCGATGGTTATTTAACACAAAGAAGGAAGTTGAGTAATGTTAACCATAATCTGCCCGGGATGGACATCCCACATCGGCACACCCAAAGAACTAGGAGAAAAGGATGGGCCTGACGACTATACAACTGGCATATGCGCCGAATGCTACGCGGGCATGATGGCAGCGGGGCCGCTAGCTAAGGGTAACCTACTCGAGAGAAAGGTACCTATCGACCGAAAGCGCGTTTCAAGATTTGAGGGGATGCGCCCCGACTCAAGGTGATAAACATGGTGCAGAATCAAGACAGGCTGAGTCCTGGGCGGCATTTTTTGTGGACGAGGTTAAGCGATGGTGCTCTTCATCGAAGGCCCGTCAACCCGCGAATGGAACGCCGGCTGCTGCCTAGAGTGCGGCTTTCCCACTAGCCCCGGGGCTGGCGAAGATTCGGAGTATTGGTGTGGCGCCTGCTTTCTGGTAATTCCGATCTATAACATCAATTTTCGTACCGAATTCGATGCCCGTTTAGCCTGGCTAGTGCTACAGGAATTACTTCACGGTGGCGACGCTCGTCGCCACCGGACTTTCCCAGGCGATCCGATAGCCGCTCCCAAAACGAACCTGAGCAACATCACTGGCAAGACGGATATTTCCAGCAAGTTGAAGCAACTTGACCTTCTGGTATATGCCCGCCACCGAACGGAAATGCAGGCATCGGGTGCCGATAATTGGAGAGGGCGATGCCCTATTCACGATGAAAAGACGGCTTCATTCTACGTCTGGGCTAATCCATGGCGCTGGCGTTGTTTTGGTGGATGTGCGATGGGGGGCGATATCATAGACCTTGCTCGGGAATTAAAGAAGCGCCCAATCCGCAATGGCTGACGGAGACTTCCTAGAAATTGCCAAGGAAGTCCTGGGTGAATTTGGGATCAATCTTAACGGGCACGGCGAAGAAACGGCACTTTATGCTTTTCCCTTCACCGATCTGGGTAATGGGGAACGCCTGGCGTCACTCTTCGGTAATCGTATTCGTTATTGCCACGCATGGCACGCCTGGCTACTGTGGGACGGTGTGAGATGGTGCACTGATGAAACCGGCGGAATCAATCGGCTGGCCGCCCAGACCGTGCGGTCAATGTTTTCTGAAGCTGGCGCACTAATAACCGGCGCAATGGATATAGCCGACAGGGAAGAGGCTGGCCGGATCGCAGCAATCGGAGAGAAGCTTTCGGGCTGGGCCAGAAAATCAGAGGCCCGCGCTCGCCTAGATTCTATGATTGTAATCGCCCAATCGGTAGAAGGGATTCCAGTCACCCCAATAGAGCTTGACACCGATCCTTGGCTGTTGAATTGCACCAATGGCACCACCAACCTTCGCTCTGGTGAATTGCAGGACCACAGCCCGGCCGATCTAATTACCAAGCTTGCCCCAGTTGCCTATGAGCCTGGGGCCACATACGGTCCCTGGGATGACTTCCTAGAACGAACATTGCCCGATTCTACTCTGCGCTCTTTCGTCCAACGGGCTATCGGTTATTCATTGACAGGCGTGGCCAATGAAGAAAGGCTTTTCTTCATGTATGGACCTACAGCCACCGGTAAAAGCACTTTACTTCGGGCCGTCACCACGGCCATGGGTGATTACGCCGCCACGGCCAACTTCGGCACCTTCCTGGAGGCCAACCGTAAAGGTGGTGACGCATCGGAGGACTTAGCCCGCCTGGCTGGGAAGCGCCTAGTAGTGTCCATAGAAGTTGAAGAGGGAAGTAAGATGGCCGAAGCGGTCCTACTATCCGTCACCGGCGGCGAAGAGATTGCCGCTAGATTCCTACACCAGAACACTTTTCAATTCATCCCCCAATTCACACTCTGGCTCGCCGCAAACAATCGCCCCAGAATCAGCGACACCAATGATGCTGTATGGAGGCGGATCACCCAGGTACCGTTCGAAACCCAAATCCCCGAGAGTGAACGAGATGAAGGGCTGAAAGTAATTCTAACCGATCGTCATGTGGCTGGCCCTGCTGTCCTAGCCTGGGCCATGGACGGTTGCCTGGCGTGGCAAACTGTTGGATTACAGGTGCCCGATGTCGTGAACATCACTACCCAAGACTACCGTGATGAAGTGAATCCAATTCTGGAATTCGTCCAAGATTGTTGCGTCTTAATGGCCGCAGCCAGAATTTCTAATAATGAATTATGGGAGCGATATAACCGGTGGACCAAGGAAACCAGCGTCCGCAGGCCTCTTGGTAAGAAAGGGTTCAGTCAACGCCTAGCAATGCTGGCGGAAGTCGAAGCAATGAAGAGTGGTAGTAGTCGTTTCTGGCAAGGAATCGGGTTAATGGCGGATGAAAAGCTTCTTTAGGTAATTGGGACACTTGGGGCGGATGGGACACTTCGTCGTATGTTAGCGATCTTTTTTTGGGGTTCTACCCCGTAGAAATCTATCACGTAGGGTAAAACCCTAAATCAATCGTCCGAAGTGTCCCAAGTGTCCCAGAAAACGTGTTGCGAAAACCGCAATAGGGATCGATATATGACAGTAAATAGGGTACATCGTACACAGTAACAATGATAGGGGGTAATGCAAGAGGCGACACCTGCCCCAAGTCCCGCGCAGAGAACGGGGGCAAGTGTGCCCTCGAAAGAAAGTGATAGCACCGATCTGGGAATCCAGACTGGGGCATCACCTGATTTTAACCAGGATGAACGCAGACAGTCAATCGTCGACCCAACTTGAGCCAGGACTATGCTTATGCCGAATACGCACAGTCTAGGGGCTGACACGGCCCCTGATGGGGGCCAGCACCATAAATCGTCACCGGATATTCCCGTAGAATTTCACTACGGTAATTTAACGTGAGGTAGTCAAATGGTCAATCTAGCAGCTTACGATGTGATCCTGGTCAACAGTTCAGGCGGGAAGGATTCTCAGACCATGTTGCGCCACGTGGTCGAACTGGCCGATAAAGCCGGAATTCCCCGAAAACGCATAGTGGTCGCCCATGCAGACCTGGGGCGGGCAGAGTGGGCCGGAACTGCCGAGTTGGCCCAGAGGCAGGCTGCGTTTTACGGCCTTAGGTTTGAGCAGGTAGCGCGGCCCCAGGGTGACTTGATAGACCATATCGAATCCCGCGGTATGTGGCCTTCCCCAGCACAACGCTATTGCACCTCTGACCATAAGCGGGGGCAGATTGCTAAGATAATCGTCAAGCTACACGGCGAAGCGAAGCGCCGCCGAGGAATCACCCACTTCCGGTTGCTCAACTGCATGGGATTACGGGGCGAGGAATCCCCGGCCAGGGCCAAGAAGACAACCTTCCAACAGGACAAGAGAGCGTCAACTCAATCCCGTCACGTTGATACCTGGCTGCCCATTCACGACTGGACAGAAACCCAGGTATGGGACAGCATCAGGGAATCCGGCGTACCCCACCACAAAGCATACGATCTGGGTATGCCCCGGCTTTCTTGTATTTTCTGCATCTTCGCCCCTAAGCCAGCATTAATTCTGGCAGGGCAGCACAATCCTGAGTTACTCGCTGAGTACGTCGACCTTGAGGCGCGCATCAATCACAAGTTTCGGATGGATACTTCTATGGCCGAAATTCAAACTGCCGTCAAAGAGGGCGAGGCGGTTGGCGTGATGAATGGCAACTGGGGGCTTTAGCATGAAAACGTTCATGAACTTTTTCATGTATTGCACGCTCGCATTCAGCGCAGCGCTATCGATTGCGTTCGCAGTTTACATCGTCGTTCTGGCAATTTTGGAGGGATGACCATGAAGCGATTTCTTAGAACCGGATGGGGAGTGGTATTTGTTACCATCATCATGGGCTTTTGTGCTGTAGCGGTAATCACTGCGGCGTGCCATGGCAATAATTGCTGGTCAACTCCAAGCGCCCCTGCCTGGACCCAAGTGGAAGACCGCCCAGACGGCGCGCCTTGCTGGTATTTCGAAGGGTGGGACTCGCATGTTGTTTGCGGAGAGCCTAAATGAACACAACTGTCATAGTTTTCACATTTTTCGCCCTTGGCATCATGTTAGTAGCAGTCTTACTGCCCGTTATTGACACACTTCCCGGGCCATGGAATGTTTTCGCGGGGATCTCTGATACTTTTTTAAAGGATGGAATACTTCTTTTGGTATTAAGTGTACTGCTTGTAGGTTCTGTGTTTTGGCTTACTAGGAAGAGAGGAAATTGACTAAAAAAGTGGGCTATGGCACTGGCTGCGAGGCCTATGGGATTGTAATCGCACATGACTGTCAGGCATGCCCTTTGCCGATCTGTAGATACGACGAAATACGAAAAGAGGGGGAAGTTTTTGGCGGACAAGCTGATGGAGAAAAGGCGCTTAACGACTATCTATACGCGGCCCACGGAATAAGCGTGGCGGCGGCTTTTTTAAGCAACGGCTCCGATCTTAGAGCGCACGACGCTATCGCAACATTAGCCCTAGAGGAAGGTATACTTCCTGGCGCTATCCGCACGCGCGCGCATGGGGGGTATCCAGGCACGAAGTATGATGTAATTCGTGATATCCAAGAGCAGGTTGGAAAAACCGCCAAACATAAGGCAAATGCAATCAAAATGCTTGCACTCAGGGACGGTATTTCCATGCGCGGTGTGCATCGACGCCTTGCCGCCGGTGTCTATCAAATTGGACCAAATGGAGAGATATATGGCCAACCACGGACAAGGGCTAGAAGAGGAAATAGCCATTGATTTTCGAGTGTTATTTATTTTCATCCGACACTGGGCAGTAGTGATTGTTGGCCTAGGGCTCACTGCTTTCGGCCTGACGTGGCTATACGGCGTGAATTTAGAGGCCATACCCCCAACCTACACATCCCAATCTGTCCTTATTCTAGAACAGACTAGAGACACATCCCGATACGTGGCCTTAGGGCTAACCCTTGGCGATGCTCTATCGGTAGCGGGGAGTGATGGGGTAGTAAAACTGTCTGTAACCTCTGGTTCCCCGGCGCTGGCAGCCGCCCACGTTGAGCGGTTGTCGGAGCGATTGGAACGTATGGCTGATGGCGTGAGAGTGGCCCAGAGTGAACGCTTGATGCGTAATTATGATATCTACATGCAGAATCTCAATGAGCTAACAGGGGAAATCTCTGGCGGGCCAGAGTTCTTTATCGATTATTTCAATAGAAATCAAGTCCTAGGGGAGATTCTTTCCAGAGAGCCGCCAGTGACAATCACGAATCAAGCCACTTCAACAGTCCGTGAACACCCGGCATTGATGGCCCTGATGATTGCAGTGATTGCCGCTATCTCGGTGGCGGCTCTTTTATGGCTCGTTTCAGCGAGCAAGTTTGATCTGGAGGTCCAAGCATGATGTATTTTAAGGCCTGTCCAAAATGCAGTGGCGATCAAATAGATACAGACGAAGGTGATCGGCGCTGTTTCCAATGCGGACATTACGTGCATTCAAAAACAAGCAAAGAATATAGAGAGCAATATAGAGACATGAAAAGGGACCTGGCCATTCATGGCTACCAGCGTAGTAAGCAAGGGAGTATGTGAGCTACATGGCTAGTATCAAAACCTGCCCGCACTGTGGGCATCCATTGCCCAAAGGAAGACGCAACAGCAGGGCTGAGGCAATAGTGCCCGAGCCCGGGCCTGTGATAACCCCTGAATTAGCTGCATCAAATTCGGGTAACTCTCTAAGCTTAGAGTTAGTTTGGGCCTTTGAATGCCCCTTATGCGGCGCTTTGCCTGGAAAGGCTTGCACTCATTCTAAGCCCGGCCCTCAGACGGCACCGGACTTCAAGCCCATTAGAGAAAGAACAAGACACGGACCCACCAGGGACAATCATTCGGCACGGACCAAGGTGGCCGAGCGATGGCTAGATGCCCAGAGGTAAAGTTGAAAAAGAGTGCCCTGACTGCGGCCTTACGAGAATGGCTATCCCAAGGGATCAATACGACTTGGCCAGGGTTAAGTATTGCAGGCCCTGCGCTATCAAAAAAATTAAAACGAATAACTGGATGCGCGCGTCAGCGAAGAGCACATCCGGTATCTACTAGCCTCAGCCATCAGCATGGATTCCCAAAGCCCCTTTCGCTGGTATCATCGCGCACCCGAAGCCGATGCGGAGTTTTCCAGCCACACACTTGACTACACCAACGTTGACGAAGTGGGGCAGATGCTTTGGAAAGCTAACTTTGACAGTGTCAATTACAGATACAGCGAGGGGAAAATGGCACCTGCCTACGTTCATCCTGCTTTCAAGCGCTATGATCTTGACGCGGTCCAGATTCTGAAGGCCTGCGATTGCTATGAATATCAAGCCTGTGAAACTCCGAGTTGGGATACCAGCCTGGCCCATGCTTTTATTGAGTCCCTGCGCCGTCAGGCCATCACTAAGTTGGCAGGGTACAACGATGCCGAGTGGGGTCCGCCCCTGTCCAGGGAAGCACAAAAGGCCAAATTCGACCAAAAGCTAAGTCACTTAAGGTAAGATAATTCTGTGAGGCTGGGGCACCAACGGGTGAGCTTCCTGTGATGCTCGCCCGTTACTATTAGGCTATCAAGTTTATTTAGGAAGGTGATTCAGATGACTTCAAGCATTTTGGTTTCCCAGTCCATCGACATTCTTAGCGACCTTGCCAGCTTCCGGAAAATCGAAGACACCACCCGCAGTGACAGGGCTCGCCAGTTCGCAATCCAGCAGCAAAAGAGGTGCTCTGACAATCTCCACCAGCACTATGAGCTAATGACTGAAGGCGAGATAGTCGAGATCACAAAATTCTACGAAAACTGGTGTGGCCAGAATTTGGAGCTGAATTAATCATGGTAGATGTAATCAAAGCGAGGAAAGGGTGCTTGGTCACAACGATCCTATCCGCAGGGCTTTGGACAGGCGTGCTTTTAGGGGTCACAATTCTTCGGCCAATCCTGGGAATACCGGAAGGCCCCTTTACCGCAGACGACGTGGGTGCTTTCCCTGCCATTACCCAAGTATCAGTTTACGTCGGGATTGCCTGGTTCGCAGCATCCATGGTCAGCACCTTGGTGGCGTTTGTCAAGGCGCTGGCCTGGGCCGGTGCGCTGGATGATGTCTAATCCATACTGGAGCCTTCATCCGCGAGGGCGATTAGCGTCGGCACCAGGGCCAGAAGCGTGCCTAGGGCGATGAAATAGAATCTGGTAACTGTGCGTTTTAACTTCATGGCTAGTATTGAGTGAAGCTTTGACCCGCCATCCCCCTAGAGTTATACTAGCGCCATGCCGCATCTTCGAAGGAACATAAAACTTGGGACGGATCGAACCTTCATACAGAACGACCACATCACCCGTAAGCGCCCGCCGACCCGCCGCCATTTTCGTGGCCGAGCCTTCAGGCTTGATTCAACGACATCCACCAGATTTGAGGCGCTAATGAAGGCCTCAGATGCTCGCCGCGAAGGCTTACAGGCCACAATTGTCCCGGTTCAAACCTTTTCAAACGAAAATACAGGGCGAATCGATAGCTATGCTATCTACGTTAGGGGTTAGTATTCCTATGCCGTCGTTAATTAAAAAAAGAGATATCCGGCCTAAAGCACGATTAAAGTCTAGCGGTAAAGAATTGCCGCCTCTTGTGATTGGTTTAGAAAGAGCGGCCGCCGTACGAAGGGCAGCAAGGATCGCTCGGAGTGAGGCAGCGGACAAGATAGGGATTATGCGAGTGGAAAACCTTCGCGAAGATGTGTTCGGGAATCCTATGAGCTCGACAGCACCTTCTCAGATCGTTGTTGCCAGCCGTAGTTTTGACTTAGACAGGCCACCATTCCCTGACCTTTCTAAAGCCCGCAAAAGGGCTGAAGAATTGAAGAGCAAAGGCTTTGCAACGGCGATACGAGTGTTTGGCCCAAACACTGAAGTTGCTGTCTACAAATTCAAGGAAGGCAAAACCGGTGGCAGGGTTAGCCGTTTGCTCAAGCTAAAAGTGAATTGAGGTAAGTTATGGTTACTGCTGTAAGAAGTCTCCCCGATGCGCCACCCGGTGTTTCAGCCTCTGATATTGATCTACAGCTAGCCACCCGTGCCCACTCTGGAACTAGCCAGAGGCCCGATGTGCGTGGCAAGCAGGAACAAGAGCAGTACGTGGCTTTCATAGGCGAAGTATGGGACGGGATGCGCAGGCAGGCCGGTGACGATCCGACCCTGCAAGCTGAGGGCGTCAAGGCCTTCGATGAATTCAAGGACAAGTTCTTGTCCAAGAAAAGGGCATTGCTCTCACAGCGGAGTGGCTTAATGAGCACCCTAGTCACCGGGCGCAGCAACTTCCCATTTGAACGCCAGAACAAGAAAAATAACAAGTTCGATAAGGACCAAAACGACTTTTCCAAATGGGCGAAGCTTCAATCTACGCGCATACTGAACGCTGCTACCCCTCTAGCAAGGAAACGCGGCCCTATTAAGAGCGGCGACCCCACGGCCGTCGACCAACTTCAACAAAAGATCGACCGGGCTAAGGCCTTCCAAGAGGTGATGAAGTCTGCCAATAAGATCGTTCGTAGTAAGGCCAGCGATGAAAAGAAACTTGAGCAACTCACGGCCATCCAGGGTATCAGCGAAGCCAACGCGGCCAAGTTACTCAAGCCGGATTTTGCCAACCGCAAAGGATTCCCAGCCTTTGAGACCCAGAACAACCTGGCCAATATCAAGCGGATGGAACAGCGCATTGTGGGTATAGGTCGAATGTCGGCCAGCCCGACTATGGGTGGCGAGTTCGAAGGCGGGCGGATTGAGGAAGACAAGGAAGACGACCGGCTGCGCATATTCTTTGACGACAAGCCAGATCTAGAGACTCGCAATAAATTAAAGCGTAACGGGTTCCGGTGGAGCCCCAACGCGGGCGCCTGGCAGCGCCAGTTAACTCAGGCCGCACGAAACAGCGCGGAGCAAGTCACTGGGGCGAAGTTAACCCCCGAAGGCCCAGAATCAAGCAAGAGCGCGCCTGCGGAGTTAGCAACGCAAGGGATTTCTTTGAAGTCCACTGCCGATACCAAAGTAAGAAACCCCCTTGATTTCGATCCCACAGCAGGACGCACCAAAAATGAAGCCTTGAACAACGCGCTAGGCACCAAAGATTTGAAAGGAGAAGCCTTAGTCGCGGCCTTGGAATCTCGTGGGTTTGACGGATTCAAAGAAGTTGCTCCGGTGACTTCCCGCCCCATCATAGGCTCCGAGACCATGGCCACCGGGGCAGACCCTAATAAATCCTTCGACTTCCGGTACAAGGTTGTCGAGCTAGATGACCTAATAGCGTCTCACGATGCTGGCATAGGGGTTAACCCGGCATTCCCGAAGGAATTGCAGCCGAGAATCAGGGACCGCCAGGCTTCCAAGCAGCAGATCGCCAGGATTGCCAGTGATCTAAACCCGGATGCCCTACTAACAGATATCCAAACCCTAGACCGTGGCCCGATGATTGTGGGCCCGGATAACGTGGTGGAGTCCGGCAACGGGCGCACTATAGCCTTAAAAATGGCTGCCCTGGATTTCCCTGACAGTTTTGCTGTGTACAAGAAGGCCCTTTTAGAGAAATCTAAAGAGTTGGGATTCTCGGATACCGAGCTTGCACAACTGGCCAAGCTAAAAGAGCCGGTGCTTGTGCGGGAGCGCACCACGGAAGTAGACCGGGTTGAGTTTGCGGCCCTGTCTAATCAGGCCACCGTGCTGGCGATGTCGCCTTTAGAACAGGCCATATCGGACGCTGGGCGCCTGAGCAATGACGATCTGGCGAACCTTACTATCACGGATAACCAGTCAATCGACCAGGCCTTGAAGAGCCAGGCGAACCTGTCCATAGTCCGGTCATTCATGAATGGGCTGCCGCCGAATGAGCAAGCGGCCCTGGTATCCGCTGACGGCTCTCTGAACCAAATAGGATTGCTGCGGGCCAAGGCCGCCATTTTCTCGAAAATATTCCCCGGTAAAAGTGGCCAGCGGCTGACCCAGTCATTTTTTGAGTCCATTGATCCCACGGTTAAAAATACCGAGGCCGCAATATTTGATGCGCTGCCCAAGCTGGCCCAAGCAGAGGGCCTTGTTGCTAAGGGTGACCGTGTCAAGGATTTGGCTATCGGTGACGACCTGGCGAAAGTTGTGGACGTGTTCGCCCGGCTCAAGCAAGAGAACGTCACCATCAAGGACTATTTGAGTCAGTCAGGGTTGTTCGGCCGTGATTTGACCCCAGAGCAAGAGAACCTGCTGATATTTTTCAACGATGCTGGCCGGTCTCGCAAGCGCACCCGTGAGCTACTAACTACCTATGCCGACGCCGTTATAGAGTCTCCACATCCAAACCAGGGCGCCATGTTTGCCAGCGCTCAAGAAACGAAGGGGGAATTACTTGGAAGAATCATTGAACGGGAAACAGGACTCTCAAAAGGCTCTGCCTCTGGACTCTTCGAACTCGCAGACGCCAGAGCAAAGCAAGGAGCCTTTACCGATGGACAAAAACTTGACGCTGCCCGATCTGCGGCCGACCGTCCACAACTGGAGGGAACCGGAACAGGAAAGCCAGGAGCGGGCGAATCTGTCCGACTTTCAAGCGTAGCAGCACGGACCAGAAAAGATAAAGTTGAAGCTGAGGCGGATAAGCTGGCCGCCGCGTCTCGTGAGCTCAAGGGAATCGTGGATGCCGACCCTACTCTGACACGGCAAAGCCAAAAGTTCATCAACCTTGACGCTGACATTTCGAGATTTCGTGCATCAAGCACTGGTGAAGAGGCTAAAACCCTGAAAGATGCAATGTCCAGCCTGGGAAGTTTGGAGCGTGAAGTTAAGCAAGCCCAGAAGCTGGCCCGCCCCAAGATCATTACCCCACAAATAGGACGTGGCGGAAGGGTGATTGAACAGACCCCCTTGAAAAAGGAAGCAGCGGTTAGCACGGTGGCCAGTAGAGCTGCAGCCTCTAGGCATATCCCCAAGGGACTACCCGAACATTTGAAGCCCAAGCCCGAATCTCAGCCTGTCTCGACTAAAGCAATCAGCCAGGCCTCAGCAACTGAAAGATTCCTAAATCCGCTAGCCGGAGTTAAACCAGGCCGGAAGCGCCGCAACCCGGTTGCCGACACTAGGCGCACAGCAAAGGTCGTGGCACCGGCCAACCCAAAGACCGAGCAAGGGTTGAGACAACAGCGAACCTGGTTTAACCGCCCATCTGAATCAGATTTCGAAGGGGTGGATACTTTTAATCCAGCTACCCAAACATCAACTAAGCTGAAAACCCGACGGGGTCTGAAGTAAGGAGAGCATGATATGGCTATGTTTTTAGGCAGTGACCCTGAGAAGTTTTTCAAAGAAGGCAAAGAAAGAAGAGAGCAGAGAAAGATAGAAACGGCTGGGTTCCAAGAGGTTGAAGACCGAGGGGGGGATGCCCCATTCGAGGCCGAGTTTGCTGGGAAAACATTCAAACGCGATACGCAAATAGTCAGCAAGGAAAACGCGCTAAAAAAAGAAGGGGAACTACAATCTAAAGGATACGAGACAAAGATTGTTGTTTTTGGCGATGCCCGCACTTTTGCAATTTATAAGTTCAAGCCGCCCAAAGCCAAAAGTGCATCAAGAAACCCGTTCAGGCGTAGGAAATTCTAGGAGGCAAATATGCCATTCGGAAGACGGAACTTGCTCAAGCCCCTGGCAAAACCTCGTACATTCATCAAAGGCAAAATCGAAAAAGGCAAACAAGAGCGTGAATCCAGGATAATGACCGGCAGACTTGCAGGCATTCGACATTTCCCTACAAAAATCATA
>Ga0114923_10001550_pt1 | contig 15923 bp, 20 predicted proteins | sample SumtaG_FD_89578 | JGI IMG/M metagenome (GOLD analysis project Ga0114923, IMG submission 89578) | Deep subsurface microbial communities from Indian Ocean to uncover new lineages of life (NeLLi) - Sumatra_00157 metaG | ecosystem: Environmental > Aquatic > Marine > Oceanic > Sediment | place: near...
ATCAAGTGTGATACCTGTGGGACACACACAAACAAAGGTAATTTAGACGAGGTTACTATCAACTGGAATGAAGGTAGGACAGAAGATGACTAAGCAAAGAGATATGGATAGGTACAAAGAAGGGTACCTCGACGGTATCTTGCGTGCGATGGATCAGTTGGAGAGCAGTTTCAGTATGACAGACCTATACATTAAACTGAGTAACCTGTGTAAGGGGATAGAGAGGGGCGATGAGTAATGTAGTCACCTTTAGACAGAGGATTAATCCTACTGTAGAGAATGGTGTTATCATAGAGCAGTGGGTTTTTGCAGGTCGAGAGTTCAACAGTGAGGAAGAGGCCATATCATACGCAAGACTCCTAGCTAAAGGTCCCGGTGTCTGGGATATCAGAGTGTTGGAGGATATAAAGACTTATGAGTAGAACACATCTCCTAATCCCCGACCCACACGCCCACCCTGACCACCACAACGATAGGGCGGACTGGTTAGGCCAGCTTATCAGAGACGTTAAACCTGATGTGGTTATTAACATCGGTGACGCAGCCGACATGCCTTCCCTAAGCAGCTACGACAAGGGGACACGGGCTTTCCAAGGGCGTAATTACCGTGACGACATCAACGCTCACCTCGACTTCCAAGATAGGATGTGGGCACCAACCAAGAGGGCCAAGAGGAAGAGACCTTACCGTGTGGTTCACATCGGCAACCACGAGCACCGTATCACCCGTGCCCTTAACCTTAGTCCTGAACTAGACGGGGCTATCTCCTTAGATGACCTAGACTTCGAGAGGTACTATGATGAAGTTGTCGGATATACGGGGCGCACTCCGGGGGTACATTTGGTTGATGGTGTACACTACGCACATTTCTTTGTCTCTGGTGTTAAGGGGCTTCCTATTAGCGGGGAGCATGGTGCTTATTCCCTTCTCACTAAAGAGTTTGTCTCGTGTACACAGGGCCACGTCCATACAGTTGACTATGCTGTCCGTACTACTGTCGGAGGCCGCAAGATTAATGGACTTGTGTGTGGAGTCTTCCAAGACTACTGGTCAGACTGGGCAGGAGAGTGCAACAAGTTGTGGTGGAGAGGAGCAGTAGTGAAGCGTAACGTAGAGTATGGGAACTACGACCCACAGTTCATATCCCTAGACAACTTAAGGAAAGAGTACGGATGACACCTTTCGAGGACAAGTTTGAGCTACTGATTGAGGACTATGGCTTGGACCTTATCCTCGAACAGAATGATATGGATGGGGTGGCGGTGCTCCAACTTATGTGGATGAGTGGTTGCCTTGATCTCGACGACTACTTCTACACAGAACTGGACGTGAGTGATGAAGATTAAAACAGTCACGTCTAATGACCAACACGTACGTCTGAGGATTTTTGAAGGGGACTTAGAGTTGTCTGACGCCGCCAAAGATTTGGTTAGGTTGTTAGAAGGGCAGCTTGCAGCAGAAAGGCGGCACCACCAGAGGACACTTGATCTACTGAAGAAGGTTTTACATGAAACAGAAACCACACAAGTACCGTAACCCCGAGGCTAGGAGGTTACACGAAGAGAGGGCCTTTAACCTCAAGGTTCGTAACGACAAGCGGGTACCTACAACCAATGAGGTATCAGTATCAGAAGCAACAATCTTAATGGACGAGGAGAACGACGATGAGTAAGCTTAAGCAGGCACTAGGAGCAGGGGCGGTTGCGCTCGGCTTAATGGCTACCCCCTCTGCTGCTTGGGAAGTGGAGAGCATGAACAAGCAGATTGACGAGACCAACTTTATCGTCAACCGGGGATGCTCCGGCACCCTCATTAGTAAAGAGTACCGGCTTATCTTGACTGCGTACCACTGTATTGACCAGTTTGTCACACGAGAGACAAGGGATGTGGTTGGCGAGGACGGAGTACTAAAGAAGACTCAGTACGAGAAGCTGCGGAACGTGCAGATTAGTCAGGTTGACTACCACGACTTCGATAAGGTGGGTGCGGTCAGTTATCAGACTAGGATTGTCGCTAAGGCAAAAGGTTCTGACATCGCTATCCTACAGCTTATTGGTACGAACCTCAGATCAGATGTTGCCGCGCCTATCCGTGCTGCTGACCTTCCTATTCTTAGGGGCGAGCCTGCGATAGCTGTTGGTAACCCTCGTGGTTTAGACGCCACAGTCACGTCAGGTATCATCACCTCTACTACCAGGAAGATTGAGTGGGTCGGTGGTCTTACCCCTATGGTTCAGACTGATGCTATGGCAGCGCCGGGTTCTAGTGGTGGTGCTTTGTACGACAACGATGGGTATCTGATTGGTATCGTTGTTGGCGGCGTACAGGGTGAGTTTGTTCTTGCTATCCCAGTTAATCTACTGTACCCTGTGTTGGACGAGGCTTGCTTTGGTTCTGTCTATGACAAGAATATAGACGATGAACTGTGCCGTAATCCAGTCGAAGAGGTTATGGAAGAGAAGGAAAATCCACGCCGATGACCAATCAGAATAAAGAAGTAGCAGACTTTATCTACAAGGAGAAGTACCTTCAAGCCGGAGAGACCTTTGAGGAAGGGATGACACGCATAGCAGGGGCGTTGGATGATGACGAAGAACATTTCAGAACGTTCCGTGACATTCTCCTCGATCAAAGGTTTCTTCCGGCGGGTCGTATCCAAGTTGCAGTGGGAGCTACCCGTTCTACTACCCCTTACAATTGCTTTGTGTCTGGTACAATTCCAGATTCAATGGAGGGCATTTGTAACCGCTTCACTGAGAGTTTACAGACGATGCGTCTCGGTGGTGGGATTGGTTATGATTTTAGTACCCTCCGCCCTGCTGGCGAACACATCGCTTCTGTGGATAGCAGTAGTTGTGGTCCCGTGGGAGACGAACATAGGTCTAAAGGTTTTATGGATATGTTCGACGCTGGTTGTGCAGTTATCGCTAGTGCTGGCCACCGTAGGGGCGCTCAAATGGCTGTTCTTCGGGTGGACCACCCAGACATTCGACACTTCATCCACTGCAAACGACAACCCGGACGACTAAGCAACTTCAACATCTCAGTAGGAGTGACAGATGAGTTCATCCAAGCGGTTAATAACGATGCGGAGTTCGATCTTCGATTTGCTGGAAGAGTCCATGAGACCATTTCTGCAAGAAATCTCTGGGACGAAATCATGCGATCTACCTGGGATTACGCAGAACCGGGAGTTCTCTTTCTCGATACCATTAACAGAAAGAACAATCTATGGTACTGTGAGGACATCCATGCAACTAACCCCTGCGCCGAACAGCCACTACCTCCATTTGGTGCCTGCTTGCTGGGATCGTTCAACCTAACACGGTACATAGAATTTAAAGATGACGGCTACCACCTTGACGAGGGAGGGTTTGAGACAAGATACGCTAAACAAATCAGAGTCTTCGACTGGGAGAAGTTTAAACATGATGTACCACCCGTTGTACGAGCTATGGATAACGTCATTGATCGAGCTATCTACCCCCTCCCTGAGCAGGAGCGAGAAGCAAAAAGCAAGAGACGCATGGGCCTTGGCATCACAGGGTTGGCTAACACCGCCGAAATCCTTGGTCTCCCTTACGGAAGCGAAGAGATGCTTAAGTTTATGGGAGAAGTGCTAACCGTTCTTCGTGACTCAGCCTACCTATCCTCCGTGTCTCTTGCCATAGAGAAGGGGCCGTTCGAGGCTTACATCCCACAACTTTACTCGTACGGAGAGCCTTCTACATTTATGTCGAACCCGGACTCTTTCATAAACACCCTGCCCCAAGAAATCGTAGAGGCGATAGACAAACATGGAATACGTAACAGTCATCTCCTCAGCATTGCTCCTACTGGCACTATTAGCTTGGCTGCTGGTAATATCTCTTCGGGCATCGAACCTCCTTACACAACTGGTGTCTATTCCCGTAGTGTTCATCAGTCTGATGGTAGTGTACGTAGTTTTGAGTTGGTTGATTTTGCAGAGTCAGAGTATGGGGTGGTGGGAGTAACTAGTGACGAGTGTAGTGTGGAGGATCATGTCAAAGTGCTTAACCTAGCCTCCAAGTATGTAGACAGTAGCGTGTCTAAGACGTGTAATGTGGGTCCACACGTGACCTTCAATGAGTTCAAGGATGTGTACCTTAAAGCGTACGAGGGTGGGGCCAGTGGTCTCACTACCTTCCGACCTGCTGAGTACGGTGGCAAGCGGGAAGGGATACTCACGAAAAAGGCCACCCCAACCGAAGATGGAGCAGCCTGCTTCATTGATGAAACTGGAAATAGGAGTTGTGACTAGATGGAAAACTTTCTAGGTGGAATGGAATACTTCTTCAGCCTAGGCTTCCTCGTTGACTTGGGGAATTTCTACGCTGCGAAGTGTGCCGATATGGGGGGCGATTGGGTCTCCTTAAGCAATGGCTCTTGGGAGTGTGTGAACACTAACCTCGATGCCAAGTTGGCTGGCTATATCGACAGCCTGCGCTAACCACTACACACACTGAAGAGAAGGGGCCTCTTAACCGGGGCCTCTTTTACTATGTGATCGCTTCTACACCTATCTCGGTAGTGTCCAAGTCAGCCTTGACCCAGTCTACTGAGGTATCAGGGTTCTGGAGAAACTCCGCGAAGTAGATCAACGGGGTGGTCGTAGGCCCGATGTTCCCGGCGCTGTAGTCCGTTCCGCCTATCCTCACTAGCGGATTAATGTTGGAAGGACCACTTGCACCCTTGGAGGCGCGCAGCTTGATCGCCACTCGACTGATACCGGCTAGTGTTGCCGGTCCCGCGTAGGTCTCGACGTTGTAGCTCTCCTTACCGGTGGCAGTCGCCTCTTTGATCGAGGTCATGATGCTCTCGTCGCTCACGTTGCCGAAAGCTCCATCCCACGCGGTATGGTTACCCACGGCGTTGACGTTCTGCCGGATCGGTCTCGTGTCCCGCGTATCGAAGTCGGCCATGTATAGCTCGGAGAAGTAAGCGTCGTCGTGATCGAGGTGGGCCATCTGGAACATGGCAGGGGTTCCAAAGGTTCCGGTGTCGGTTATGGTAGCAGTAGCCAACGCCGTGCCTGAGCCATTTTCATAGAGTGTGATGGTCATGCCAGCGCCAGCACGGTCAACGTGCAAATCCCAACGCGCTAGTGTCGCAGGGACGGTCACTGTCGGTGTACTAACGACAGTCGTAGTGCCTATCGCCTCAACTTGTAGCTTCCCATCAATGAGACGCAATTTGCAGATTTGATTGGCAGCCGCATCAAGTAGCCACCCAAGGTGGCCATCGTCACCACCGTCGAACGCATCAACGATAATACCAAAGTGATACCACGTGTCGTCACCAGTCGCTTCGTTGTGCGGGAAGTTCCAGCGATCCCCGACCGAGAACTCATTTGGTGACCACCAAGCGAAGTCAGTGATCTCGGTGTCGAACTTTCCCGCTGTAGTAGAGATGTGTCCGCTCTCCATGTCCGCTTGGGACAGGTATGTAGCTAAAATTCCCATCAGGCTATGGCCTCCACGCCGATCTCGGTTGTGTCCATGTCGGCTGAAACCCATCCAACTCCGGTATCAGGATTAAGAGACCACTCAGGATAGTGAGTGCTTTGGGTAGGATCAGCGGAAGGACCGATGTTGCCTGCACTGTCGTCGGCCCCAGCAACACGAACAAACGGATTGATATCAGTTGGGCCACTTGCACCTTTGGTAGCGACGATCTTCGCCACTACTCGATTGATGCCTGCGGGCGTGGCTGGACCCGGATACGCCTCGACATTGAAGCTCGACTTATCTCCCGCCAGCGCTAAGATGGAAGTGCCCACATCGTCATCGTTCACATCGGTCTCGTCGCCTTGCCACTCCGAGTGGTTACCCGAAGCGTCTATGTTCTGTCTGACCGGACGAGTGTTGCGCGTGTCAAAATCAGCGGCATAGAGTTCCGAGATATAGATGTGATCGCTGTCCGTGTGCACGATCTGGAAGTTGGCGGGGTTGGTCAGCGCGGCACTGCTGGCGATTGTAACGCTAGTAGATGGCGTTAATGACCCCTCGACGTAGACGGTCACGGTGATGCCCGCGCCACCAAAGTCGATCTTGACATCCAGTCGCATTAGGCGCGGATTTTCAGTCATGGATATCCGTTCACTGTCAACAGGACCGGGTAGCCGGAACGCAAGGAAGCCATCGACTATCCGCATCCACAGTATCTCTGCATCGGAGGCGTCCAGTATTTTGACCATGCCGCCGTCATCTGCGCCCTCTTGTCGAACGCCAGTCATGGCAAAGTGATACCAAGTAACATCACCTGAAGCCACGTTATGTGGTATATCCCATATCCGACTGCCAGAGGTGCGAGCCGGTAGATGCCACGCCATATCTGTAACTGTTGTATCGAACTTAGTAGTATCCGTCACGATAACCGCAGCATCAGGGTTGGCCACGGCGTCGTTGACTGAGTTGAGTATTCCAAGAACGCCCATGTTATACCTCGATTATAGTTATCATTTCCATTGTCTTGACGTTCACTGCATCGGGATCGGCCCCGACGATAGTGTACAACTCGATAGTGTAGGCTGCAACTGAACTTTCCACGAAAAGGGTTCCGCGTCCGCTTCCGCCCCCTCGGCCACGTCCACGACGCATACCACTGCCTTTGCCGCCAGCACCACCGGGGCCTCTACCGTTGTTGAAGCCCTTTCCTCCAGCGCGTCCCCAACGTCTTTCTTGCCAACCAGCACCCATCTAGATCACCCGAAGCTGAAGATTACGTCAACGTCATTGATTGAGGCATCAGCCAGCACTCGGATGTACTGAGCACCAGTACTCAACTCAAAGACACCAGCCGCAGTAAAGGCAGCATCCGTACCGTGGACATCCTTGAGGGTAGCCCAGTCTGAGTTGTTATTAGACACCTGAACAGTGAGGGTGCCCGAGTTAAAGCCGGTACCTCCACCGACAACTGCTGAAACGTTCAACAGCAGGCCCGCACCACCATCCATGAAGATGGGCTGAGAGCTATCACTGGCGCTGATAGTTAAAATCGTGAATACTTGGTTAGCTTTGTTGCTGTAGTCGATGACAGCCATGTCTACTCTCCTATGTTTAGAGCGAGTTTGATCCCCGCGTCTAGGGTTGCTTCTGGGTAAGGTTGTTCCCCATTCTCGTGCCGGATCATACCAGCCATCAAGAGACGTAACACACTAGGATTAGTAGTGTCTAATCTCTCATCATCCGCCACGCCCATAAACTCTGACACAGCTTTTATGTAAGACTCAGTATCGTTGTTGTCCTCGGGAGGTGCCCAACGACTGATGATGCCCCTTGTTGTGGTGAGACCATGTTTTGTCCTGTAGGTGCCGCCGATTATCTTTGCCATAGCGCGGACACCCATCTCAGGTGTTTTGAAGACAAGAAACCTTGCCTCTTTCGCCTGTAGTGGGGACAGGTCTTCCGTCTTTATACCCTGCCACGGGTCTCCCACCTCAATATTACCGGGGTTGTTGTTGCGGATACCCCTAGAGAATTTATCGCTAGTCTTAAAGGAGACATCGCTCAAGTCATCCTCACCTGCACCTAACTGCCGTCCCTTTTTAGTTAGAGGTGTGTCTAACAGCACCTCCTCTGATCTACTGTCGAGAGACTCGGCTAACCACGAGGGGAGATTGTCCTTTTGCTTTGATCCGAGGGCCTTACCCAACCATGCAGGTACTTCTTGTGCCATGTTAGAGCACCCCCCGATGAACATCCCCGTCAGCATCAATAAACTCCCAAGTGTCGCCCTTAGAAAGTTTTTCCACATCCTCTGGACGGGTGACACGAATGACATTTGGAACCTCCACCTCACTCTGTTGACCATTTTCGAAACCGAAACTCCGCTCGATCTTAGGTTTGATGTGGGTAGACAGATCAGGTAACCGATTGACAGTACCTATAATCTTGTTGACGTAGGCCACATCACTACGGATATCGTTGATACCCCTTGCCTCAGAGAAGGGAAGGAAGATTGGGTTGTTTGGCTCTAAGATAGCAAGCTGCTTCGCCCCCTCGAAAGTGTTGGGTAGACCACGACGTTTCAGGGTGTCACGAAGAAACCTTTCGTTGGTAGTCTTAGGCTCTCCGAGATCGACAAACACCTCATTACCGTTAAACTGTAGGTTGATGCTTGGGAATGTCTCGGCGAAACCGTTCCTAATCCTTGTCTCCGCCAAATCCTTACGTTGGTTGAAGACAACAGAGAGGTTCTCGGCCACTATGTTCTGTAGGTTGGCGGCAACGGTGTCCCCAAACCTTGTGATAGCCTCGTAGGTGGAGAAGAACTTCCTGTCGTATATCTTGTCAAAGGTGGCTTCGGCAAGGTCTTGGTCACTTGAGTTTACTGCTGCCGCAGTGGTAGCGAAACCATCAACAGCAGTTGCCCGTGTCCCTACCTCTGTTGAGTGGCTTGGTACGTAGGAGCCAAACGTAGCGACACCAACGGTAATCTCTTCTTTTCTCTCGAAGTCGTTCATCCCCCGAGCAGCCGTAAGGACATCCCCGGAGATAACCGACACAGGGGCCGGAGGATTGTCCTCGGTAACAGGGGTGGAGACTCCGGTGAACAAGGGGAGGTCTAACGTGAACTCTCTTAGACGTGTCGGGTTCATTGACCGGATCATGTCTTCCAGATTTGCACTTTCCTTGTCCAACAGTGCTCCGAAGGCGAAACGCTGTAGCTCTTGGTTCCCACCACCGAAACCGATTAGACCGTTCAACACCCGTAAGGTGGTGGCCCCATCCTGTGCCTTAAGGACCTCAAAAGCTCTAACGGCGTCGTCGCCCGCATCCTCAATCATCTTAATCGTGCTGGTGTAGGGCTGTAAAGAGTCTTCTACGTTAAAGTCGGGGTGATTGGCGTAACCACCTCTACGTGCAGCATCCATAACCTCATTTCTATGTAGGTTCTCACGCTGACGTAAGGCAGCCAAGATAGCCGGACTATCACTAACCTTAGTCTCATTCTGTACAGCAAGGGCAGAGAAGGCGACAACATCCCTTAAGGCCAAGTCCCCATAGAAGAGAGATTGGCTATCAATCACCTGTGCAAGGCGGGCCTCGTTGATCTGGCCTCTTGCCGTTTCAGCATCAGCCTGTAGTTTCAAGGCATCGAGCTTGGCCTGTTCAGCGGCGTGGAGAGAGGACTGCTCTAAGAGGAGATTAAAGGCTACGTCGTTGTCAAGTTCCCCGTTCTCGTCAGTGGCGGCAGAAATAACAGCAGGTAAGACAGCCTGACCACGAGAGGTGCCGAGAAATTTTGTGACCCCTTCCTCTACCTCGTTAACAATGCTAAACTCTTCACCGCCAATGTCCTGACCCGTGATGCCGAGGATAATCTCTCGTGCTTCTGAGACCAAGGTTCCATTGGTAACAGCAAATTCCTTAAACTTAGAGTTTAGCATAGTACCGAAACGGGCGGGTCCTATTTTGTCCCGAAGTTGCTGTAGTCTGTTGATTTCTGCGCCGAACGGCTGTAGTGTGGCGTTGTCACGGTCTTTCTGGGTAACAGTGACAGTACCCCCACCAGTACCTCCGCCGAGGAGATCAATAAGACCACCAATACCGGAAAGGGCGTCCCCAACTGTAGTATCTGTCGGGGCACCTACGCCACTCGCAGAAGAACCGATTTCATTTAACTGAGGCGCAAGAAAACCAGCCAAGGTTACTCTCCTTTATCTTCATAGTTGTCGAGGTTGGGGAATTGTCGTTGCCTGCCCTTTAAGATGGTGTCACGAAGGGCGCTGGACGCATCAGGGGCGTAGCGTTTACGAGCCTTCGGCTTTGCAAAGTTAGGCAGGATAGCTACCCACGAAGCCATCAGCTTTGCGTTCTCCTGTGCCCCCTCTAGGTCTCCGTCTTTAATCTTTCGAGACATCTCCCTAGAGATTTCAGCAACCCTGTTACCAACCTCTCGGGCGTGCGTGTCTTGATCTCGGAAAGCCTCCCTACGTGTGTAGGTCTGGGTCACTTCCTGTAGAGGAGCACCTATGAGGGACAGAAGAGCGTCTGTATTCGTGAGACCAGAGGCCACAACGTCCCCGTTCCGAGAGAGATAGTCACCTGTGGTGTAGATAACCCAAGCGTTAAAGAGTTTGTTTGGCCCGGTGGCATTACGGAGTAGTTTCTTAGCGTCGGAAAGAACCATAGAGGTGTTTCCTGTAGCCATGTCACCCATAGCCTCAAGTATGCCATCTATAACGTCCTTACCCACCTGTGCAGAAGGACCGCCGAGTGTCTCGAACATGGTCTGGTTGCTGTAGTCTTCCCAGAGGTTCCACATACCCTCGCCAACAGCAAGACGTTCACCAAAGCCTGTCTGTGAGCCGAGGGTAGCGCCTATTGCCCAGTCTAGGGCACCATACCGGAGGGCTGTGAACTCTTGTGGTGACAACTCCATCCCACCCTCTGTGGTGAAGTAGTCAACGACAGGCCCACCGATCACTGTACCACTAGCACCCCAGAAGAGTACCTGTGCGCCAGCTAGTCTGCCTCTTTCTTTACCAGTAAGCAAACGGTTGGAGAAGATACTCTCCATCATTTTGGAGGTGTAAGACATAAACTGGAGAGGGATGCTGAGAGGTCCCTTCTGCCACGGAGCCGCGCTCACCCTAGTCATGGCTGCGTTCAAGGCGTCCTGTCGGTCTGTAATCCAGTTGACACCGTGGTCTGAGAACGGGTCCATCTTGGGGAAGGCTGTCTTGTACTCCTTCCAAGCAACGTGCATGGCGACACCACGGGGCACACGCTCACCTTCGTCAAAGAAGGCACGACTGACCTTAGATACCTTCTTAGAGAAACCCTTAGCCATCTGGTGACTGACAGCATTAAGTTCCCCGACCTCACCACCAATGATACCGCGTCCGCTCTCTCTGAAGAACCGAGAAAACTCCACGAACTCATCAGCGTCCATGCCAATAAAGGCTGCGGCCCTACGTCCAAGCTCGCGAGCAAACTCAGGGGACGTGTTAATCATAGTCATACGTAGAGGCCCGTAGGCAGCCATTGCAGGTAAAGTCTTAGTCGCCCCGGCTATCGCTATGATGTTGAAGGTCTGAGAAGCCTGAACAAAGATTTGGTCTATCGCCAACACACCTAGTTTAGCATGGAAAGCAAAGCCACGGAGAGCAGTGAGCGGGTTCTTTGACAACTGTGCTTGAGCAACAGTCATACCCGCCTTTTGGAAACCTTTGTCGTAGATGAACTCTGCCATCCTATCAACCAGCCCATTCCAGTCTCGCTCGTACTTGGAGACGTGGCCGAGGGTGCGGTTGATACTATCACGGGCTGTCATGTAGGCCCTAGCGTCTGAGTTAGGCTTTAATCCAAAGTCTGCGGCATTCATAGCCTGCCGGGGGGACAAACCAGAGACATCATTTATCATAAGCCTCTTCGCGCCCAGTAGCCACCCCTCTACTGCTTGGAAATTGTAGGCAGAGAAGGCTCGCTCGTGTGTGGTGCGGACAAAGTCATTCGAAATCATATCAATCGGGGAAACAGTAGGGGCGCTTGTCCCACCCATCCCAATCAGGGGATCGTCTCCTCTACGACCGTTCCGAGGAGAGTTTAGTATCTCATCAAACGCATCACGTTGGGTCATACCCCTGCGGGTACCCATTGTAATCTCCCCAGTGTCGTCAAGGACACCAAAGGAGTCGTTCATAGCCTTGGTCCCCATGTTCTTACGGAGATCGAGGCCGTACCGCTCGACAACTTGGATGAAATCCCCGACAGTTTCTACTTCGAGGTTCCAATCGTTGTTTCTGAGCACAACAGCCAGAAGATCGGGGTCATTACCGATGGCACGGAGGGCGTCGAGGACGTTAGCCTGCGACATCTGTTTGAAACCAGCAACTCTGTCCCTTACGGCGATCATAATGTTGTTGATCTGGGTAGCTGCTGTTTCTGCCTCCTTACGGGTGGCCGTGCCCATGAGGATACGCTCTCTAAACGGCACCTCACCCTTGCCCATGATGTTGACAGTACGTTTCTGTCCAACAACATGGTTAAGGAAATCATAGCCACGAGGACCACCGGGGTTATACCCTAGAACGTCAGAATGATACACCCTACGCAGTTCAAACTTGTCCTGTGTGATGTGGGTAGCTCTCTCCTCTCCCACACGTAGTCCACCGGGTACCTCGTAGACCTTTTGATTGGCCTTTAGGTCCGAGGCAAGGGTACGCTCACCTGTTACAGGATTGTACACTACAGTAGTTGGGTCAAGATCGTCCTTAGCAGGGGTGACGATGAGGTTTCTATCGACATCTTCGCCCTGCCGACCGACAGACCGTATTTTAAGGACCTGCCCACCACTGTCCGCTACACCCTTGAACGCCTCATCAGCTTTCAGGAAGTAGAGGGCGTCATTTAGTTCTTGGATCGTCTCATACAGGTTTTCAGCCGCCTTAGAGGGGCCAACACCGTTGTTCAAAAGGGCAAACTCAGCCCGGAACTCGGAGGAGGTCAAGGCATGGCGGGATTTGGACAGCCTGTCGCCGTCTCTCATCTCCCAGAAGACATTCTCTACAACTGTCCGCTCTGCTTTGCTGGTGTCTTTGATAGCGGCCTTGATTATAGGCTCTATATCGGTTGCAACACGCCCTAAGACACTCTCACCACGCTTGGCTAGGGCCTCAAGACGACGAGGAACCGACAGGAAGGTGGAGCCGAAGTTCCCAAAGAAGTGTTTACCCAGTTCTGCGGTGTTAAGGGGGTCAACTAACCCTTGAGTAGACAGATTTTTTATCTGTTCCACCATAAAGTAGGACCTGTCTCCTTGGACAATCTCAACTACTTCGCCACCGTGGTTTTTCTTGAACTTTTGTGCGTTGAGTTTTGTAAGATAAGGGGTACCATCCTTACGTCCGAATAGAATACTGCCGAAGATGTTCCCACTGTTATCAGGATCAACCCTCATCTGTATCATGTTGCTACGAGACGTAGCGTCTAACTCCTGCTCAAGGATTTTGCGTCCTTGTGGTGCCCACCGATCAAATACCTGCGGACTAATTCTCCTTGAGAACCCATAGTTACGGATGATGTTGAGGAAAAGGTTCTGACGCTCGTGTTTGAGGACCTTGTCGAACCCCGGAGCAGACCACGCCTGCGGGTCAATACCAGAATTAGGTACACGTATGAAGCCCGGCAGGGTGTGCTCAGGGATACCGGCAGCAGCGGCCTGTGATGTGTCAGCCTTAGCTAAGGCGTTGGCTAAATGACTGCCCCCATCCCTTGGCCCACGCACAGACGCAACAAGACTAGTGGTATTACGAGCCGCACTCAAACCACGGAGGGCGAGACGGGAAAGGCCCGTAATTGTGCTGGGCAAAGCAACCGCATCAAGCACGGTAAAGAGTTTGTCAAGCCTAGCCTCAGTACCGACACCACCCTGTTTCAGGTTCTCAAGGGTACCGAACAACATCAGGCCATTCTCGTCTGAGAACCAACCAGAGTCTCGGCCCGCTTCAATCACCTCATCTAGACGCCGGTTGAACTCCTCCTCGGAGATGTCGGCAGACTTAAGTGTTGAATTTCTCGGGCTAGGTCTGCCCTTGTGAACCCGCCACCCCGTAAGACATCGAAGGGGTAGGTGAGGATGATGTCAGCGAAGTCCATCAAGCCACTAAGGAGAGTAATCTCTGTGTTGGCTGAGACTTCTGCGATTTTCTTATGGAGGGTTACGTTCCTAGCTGCTGTCCTGCTGGTGACAGTGTCCCACACATCACCCGGATTGAGTTTGTGCTGGGTTACAACCTCTGGGGCACGAGCGTTATTGACGATCTCCTGCTCACCGGCCCGCTGGATTGCGGCATCCTCTACCCCCCGTAGGGAGCCAGCACTAACAGCCACCTCGGTATTGATCTGGGCTTGGCTGTCTACAGCGGCAGTGGCCTCCGCTCTAGCCTGTCCCTCGAAGAGAGCCTCACCAAGCGTGGAGATTTCAACACGGGCCTCATCAATAGGTGTGCCCGTACGGATAGAGTGGATGGCGGAGAGATACTCAACCATCTGCTCACCAAACTCATTACCAACGGGAGTTGGAAAGGCATCTAACTCGCCGGTAGTCTCTACGATATTGAGTTCTTGCTCGGCCATACTTTATCTAGGTCCAGATTGTGCGGTACCAAAGGGGTTAGCGGCAAACGTAGGGGTAGCAGCAGCAGTTGGTAAGGCGGCAGCAATTGCGTCAGCGTTAGAGAATATTGAACCACCAAGCCTTGCCGCGCCCGACCCAATCGCACCAATTTGACCAGCCCTAGCCGACTGAGCACTGAGAGAAGAAAGTTTCCGCCCTGTTAGCTCGTTTGCCCCTATCTGGCCGAGGTTAAAGGCACCCTGACCTCCGACGCGCGCACCTATACTCTCAAAGCCTGAACCCAATCCGCCCACCTGCGATCCTACATTGATAGCTTGTGCTCGGGCAAGGCGGGTTTCTCTAATACTTCTTCGCCGTGCCGCACTAGCCTCTCGGGCCAAAGCTTGCTTCTGTTTCCTCGCAGATTCCCTAGCAATCCTACCTTGCTCCGCACCCTGCTTTATAGCTACAGCAGTACCAGCGGCGGCTACAACTAAGCCCGCAACAGCAATGGCAGTGGTAGTGGCGACAGCCATCTATAGCTCCTTTATATACGTGTTTTCTGCCAGCGTGTAGCCTTTACGTTTATAGAATTTGGCTACTTTATCTGCATTAAGCATGTCGAGGTTTATTAGGTTAGCTATTGTAGCCCCACCGTCACGTGCCCACTGCTCATAGATATCGACCATCTCAAAAGCAGTTTTGGAGCCTCGATGTTCAGGCGTCACGTACCACGATAACTCACATGACTGTGTCTTGGTAGAGAAGAAGCACTCAACTATGAAGCCTACGAACATACCAACGATCTCATCGTCGTACTCTAAGACTAAGACCAGAAACTCTTCTCTGTTTATTGCGTTGTAGAGAAAGTTGAAAATCTTTGTGGCTCCATCCTAGTACTGTGTTACCTGACTCTTTAGAGAACTGTTTACCTAGGATACTGATATCGATTATATCGTTTTCTGTAGCTACTCTTACGTTATAAGCCTTGGTTCTTGGCATTGATTACCTCGTATCCCTGAAGTCGAAAGTCTTTTCCGGTTGTGCTTTCGAACCTCAGTTTCAAGTTAGTTCCTCTACCCCGTATCCGGTTCCGGGTTTTGACAACAGAGAACGGGTAGTTAAATACAGTTAAGTCTCCTGTGTCTACAACAACTGGGCGAAGGAGACGGTAGGCCTCTTGTGAACTACTAGCCGCTACCTTCAAATCCCAATGAGCCTTGAGGAGACAACTGGACTGACCGATAGGATCGTACCCGGCAGTCTCGTTACCAGTAAAACCTGTTTCAGTCAGGTCAAAGTAGGTGGTAACGTAGACACCATGTTTGTAGGTTGTCATGTCGTCTTCAAAGTCGTACCCAGCCTCAGCAAAGCTGGTGAAATCTTCTGTACTCCAGTCAAGGAACCCAGTGTTGGTCATAGTGGCGAAAGAAAGAGAACCTGTGTCCCCGTCTCTTACTAAAAATTTAATCTCTGTTGTACCAACCTCAATACTAACTGTAGTGGTGTCTGTGACTGTGACAGAACTGTCGGTAACTGTAACGGCACTATCTGTAACATCCTCAGTCACCTCTTGAGCACCTAGACCTGAGAAGTAAGACAAGCCTACTGCGTAGTTGGTGTTGGAACTCTCATCAACAAAAGTCCACGGAACAAAGGCCTGTAAAGGAATGTCGAGGATCAGGACCTTATTGTACTTAAACTGAGTGGCGCTGTCGTTTCCGTATAACCAGAACACCCTGTTATTAATGGCGTCGTAGTTACCTACAGCGTCCTGTCTTTGGTTTCCGGGGATAGCTTCCCAGAAAGACTGGACAGTGGCAAGGGAAATATTTGTA
>Ga0114923_10001551_pt1 | contig 15911 bp, 15 predicted proteins | sample SumtaG_FD_89578 | JGI IMG/M metagenome (GOLD analysis project Ga0114923, IMG submission 89578) | Deep subsurface microbial communities from Indian Ocean to uncover new lineages of life (NeLLi) - Sumatra_00157 metaG | ecosystem: Environmental > Aquatic > Marine > Oceanic > Sediment | place: near...
CACTGCACCGGTGGCGGCAGCTCCGATTTCTTGGTCGGGTCGAACAGTCCCAGGTCGTCCTTGAGCTCGATGGTCGGAGCTGGCTCGGTATCACGGATCTGCTTTCCGCCCTCCGTAGCTGCGGCGGCCACGCGGTACGCCTCCTCCATGCCCGGCACCATGTGGATGGTGGACGGAGGTCTGACGGCCGTGGCCTCGCGTTCGCGGTCTCTCGCGGCTGCGAGCGACGCACGTACCTCCTCCATCTCCGTGAACATGACAGAGGCCTTCGCCTTCTCCTGCGGCGACATGTCTTCGACGTTGACTGGAGTCGGCATCTCGATCGGCGGGGCCGTGGGGTCAAGAGGTGGTGGTGCCTGGGACAGATCGCCGGCCTTGGCCGCCACGTCGGCTGCGCCGGCCGCCAATCGCCGCCCGGCCGCGGTTGCAGTCAGGTCCGGGATCGGGTCGCCGTCTTTCCAGCCGACACTGGTCAGCAGCTCACGCTCCTGTGGAGTCAACTCCGAGGAAGTTCCGACCGCCGTTTTGGGCACAGTCCCGATGATCGTGCCTGGGTTACGCGGGAGCGTCGGAATACGTGGGTTCCGCGGAACGGCTGGTCTCGAAGCTGGTGCTACTGCGTGACGACGTCTCTGTCCTACTCGGTTTCTGGCCTTGGCCATGGTCTCTCCTTTACTTCTTGATTGCGGGGAAATTCCCGTTAGGTACCATTTGTGTAGGTGTGTCGTGCAATGCGGTTTCATACACAGCACCGCGGTCTGCGGCCTGGCCGATATTCTGCATCAACGCCAAGCTCTGCCAGTGGTAGGTGGTATCTTCGTTCAAGCGTTGGCGGCCAGGGAACGGATAAGTTTCGTTTGACGCGTCGTTACTCTCCACGTCGAGCTCTGTCCAGGCTGTCGGGCCTGGGCCTCCGTTAAGCCGCGCCATCTGTGCCCAGCGAGACTCGTACAGTTTCCAAGCGGCGGTTCCGTAGTTAGCCTCGATACGCAGCGACGCCCAGGCCGCCTGGATGATGTTATCGTGGCCCGGACGTTCAGCAGCATACCACATCTGTGTGAAGTCAATTGCGTACTGCTCGCCAGACCAGGTTCGCAACTGGTCTTCGTACAGGTGTCCGGCCTCCGGCAGGCCACACACGGTAGCCGTGCTGTCCGGTGACATCTGTGCCACCGCCCCTCCAGACGAGGAGTAGAAATGCCCAGTGCAGGCCAGGAAGTCGTCCTTCGCCACCATTGACCCGTATGCGACGATGTCACCGTCCACAAACAAGTCATTGGCCAGCACGACGCCGTCGACAGTGAAGAAGTTGACGGTGGCGGCTGTATTCTCCGATGGGAACATGTGAACCACGGCACACTTGACCCAGTGCTTCACAAATTCAGCACGGGAGATGACGTCACCGATGCCCTGGGCGTCGAATACGATGTCGCCTTCCTTAGGAATGGTCGCCGCCCCGACTGTCGTGGTATCCTTTCCGCTGGGCAGATTGCCGGTACGCAGGTAGATGTTCTTGGCCCAGGTCACAAACTCCGTGTTGATACACTTGAGAGTGATCCCGTTAGCCTCGATACCTTCGCCGACGTTGCCAGCGTAGTCGTACTCCGGCGGTCCAGTCGCTCGACTTTCGATCAGGATGTGCCCTTTGGAGCCGTCGCTGCTGTTTCCGGCCAGCACCTGAATGTTCTCTTCGGCCTTGATACGTACGTCATGCTGGGTCGTCGTGATGTCCACGGACTCGTGCGCTCGCATGATGACGTCACGGCCGCCCCAGCTGATCACGTTACGGCCAGCGTTCAGGAACACGTCGCCAGCGCAATCAATGTTGATGCAGCCTCCAGCCATCCGGATCTCGGAGCCCCAGCCGTCACCAATGCAGACGCCGCCTTCATCCAGGAATGTGATGTAGGACGTGTTCCGGTAGATCTTGATGCTCGACATGCCGGTACGATGGTCGATCGAGACGGTGTCATACGCCGGCACGTCCATGTACCAGTAAGATGCGCTCTTGAGCTCAGTCCAGGTGGGTTCTTCCTGGTTGTTGGCGACGTGGGAGTAGGAATCCTCTTCCTGGTAGAAGTAGTCATTGCCGTGGTAGTGGAATGGGTGTGCGGCTTCCCAGTTGAACAAGTGTGCGTGCAGGTCGAGCAGGCACGCAGCTTTATGCCACGCGAGTTCCTCATCATTCACGTGTGCCACAGCCTGGTCCGGCGACGGCTTCACTTTGTGCGCCGCGCCTGCCCCGTAGAAATCTGAGGCCTTATACGTGGCCGGACGATCGCCAGACGCTGACGTCACTGCACGGATACGTTTCGGAACCGGCATGACCGGGCGCTTCGCAATCGTCAGGCCCAGCGCACTGCGGACACCCCAGTGCCCGGACATCGTGATGTTCTGTTCATGCAGCCCGAGTGGTTCGTACGTACCATCACCGTAGAGCAGCTCCATGACGGATCCACTCAGGTCCGGAGCACACATGATCTTCTTCTGGCCCTGCCCCAGGTACCCGCCGTACGACCGGAAGCGGTGGAATGGCTGCAGGTCGTTGTTCGCCGGCTCAATACGTGAATACCACGGAGTGCTGTTCTGCACGTCATCCGCACCCAACTCAGCCCAGGAGCCTGCATTCGGATTCTGCAATTGCCCCATGTTCTCCCACGGATACGACGCGATGCCGTGGTAGTACATGTGCTCGCCTTCGTCGTCGTAGGCTTCCCGCTGCGAGTGGCCGGCCCACTCCTCAAAGTTCTGACCAGCAATCCGCAACATGGAGTCCCAGTAGAACATCGAGACGCCGCACATCTCGTCGACCCGCATGCAGGCCATGTATGAATCCATGTGGATCATCATGCCTGTCTCGGCCGAGCGGTTGAATTCACCGATCTCCATAGAGTCGAACGGAGTGCGGCCACTGAAAGAGGTGATGCCACCGTTCCATTTGATAGCGCCTTTCTTGCCACCCATGGTGAACGGATGCTGCAGCCCTGCTTCGACATGCAGGCCGATGTTGGAGCCCTGTGAGACGATGTCGCCGTAGAAGCGGCGCGGGTCCCAGTCGAACATTGGCTCCGCGCAGAGGATCAGCCCGGTCTTGCCCGTCTGATGCCTGATGTAGCGAACCTGGGTGCCAACCACGAGAGTATCGGCATCGTAGACGCCGATCGGCGTGTTGGAGCTGCGAATGCCGAGCGCGCAGTCGAAAGGAGGCCCGCCGCTTTCTGGCTGGACCTTGTAGCACCTGGCAGAAGGAATGGCGTCGACGACTTGTCCGAATTCCACGCGGGAAGACACACCGAGATCGGTTTGCTGCGGTTGGCGAGCGTGTGCCGGGTCTGCCGCCGGCTTTTGGCCGGTTTCAGGTCCGGGCGAGTGCCTGTTAGACTGTTCAAGCATGCGCACCAGGCGCGCAGTACCTTCAACGGCGCCATGCAGCGCTATCGCAGTGAACATTCCCATGTGTTTATCCGGTTATGGGCTCAATGGCCCTGGGGCCGCGAAGCCCCAATACCCGTCGTCATTACGGCGCTCCAGCCGTGACCGCGTAGGTCAGGTACAGGAACAGCAGTGCCAACGACTCGTTGATGACCATGTCCTGGGCGGCGATAGCACCGCCAACCTGCACAATGGCCGTATGCTTCAACGTGATCGTAATCGTGTCACCGTACGTGCCGTCCGCCGTGCTGCAGTCGGTCTGCGCCGCGAACACCACATCGTTGTTCTCGATGTTACACACGTCACCATACTGCGTGTAGAACGCCACGGCAAGTGCGGTAGGACCGAGTACCCGCTGAATGGACGCTTGTCCTTGCGTACGTCCGGCGACAAGGAAGATTTGATCGCTGGAAACTTCGTAGAGTCTGGTGATGTTCTGTTGATACTGCCACTGCACGTTCTGCACCAGCATGCCTGACCCAAACGGAGTGGCCGTGCCGCCGGAGAACGTCAACGAAGCACCATCAGCGGAGAACACCCCACCGAATTCGACGTTACGTGAAAAAATGTCAGCTGGCATGGGAGATCTCCTTAGTTGGTCAACTACGCGATGACTTGCCGACGAACTTCCGTGTCGCTTGGAGGCAAGCCGCGTCGGCCGGGCACTGGTACAACGATGTTGGCGTTGATTACAATCCGTCCCGGCAAAAATGCATGTCTGCGAACAGTTTCAATTTCACCCTCCACAACTTGGCCGCCCAACCTGTGAATACGCACAGTGGCCATGGAGGTGAGTCGCTGGTTCAGCCGGATACGCAACTGACTCGCTGTCGGCTGAGACGATCCGGACTTTCCGAAGAAGATGTCCATGTCCCGCTTGAGCATTTTGTTGATGCTATCCAGGTTACCCACCACCGACTCTTCGTTGTTGCGAGGGTCATCCGACTGTGCCGTGGTCACGGCGGCGTTCGCTGTGATGGAACCTCCGTTCCAGTTCACAACGAAAATACCAGCGTCTGCCAGCTGATCCAGTTGATCTCCGCTGAGCAAATCATCTACCTCATCCACGTCAGTCAGGCCGACCAGCTCCACGTTCGACAGGTCCTGCTGTGGCAGGATGCCCGAACGCAGTCCAGCCAGGGCGGCACAAAGATGCCAACCCTCGCACTCTGTGTCCTGCGCGAGTATGTGTTCCGGCCAAACAACGCACACACGGCGGTTGTCATAACCCTGCGCCAACGCGATCAGGGCGCCAACGATCTCATTCGTGGTACGTGTCCGCCAGATCTCTACGCGTTGGGCGATGCCGGTAACTTCCAACCCTTGATTCGCCGCAATGCGTACCGACTCTTCGTGAATGACGTCCGAAAGCACGTACTCATCGTAACGCTCGTTGCCGTGTTTGTCTTCGCTGAAATGGTATCGTACGATGTCGCCAGGACGTACGCCTGCCGCCATGAAGCACGCATTCCCGTCCGGCACCGTCAAGCAAATGTTGTCCTGATTGTCCGGATCCGGTTCAACGCAGCCCATCAACGCATCTCCGTCCAGGCTGTTGCTGAAGTCTGCTACTGGCGCCATGGCCTCCGCGACTCCAGAGACCCACAACTTACGCTCACGGCCATCCATGGGTTGCGACTGCTGATCTACGTGTGCCAGCACTGCCGCAAGTGCGTCAGGATTACGCGTCAACGGCACGATGCCGTACACATCGCGGTCACCGGCAACTTTGCTGATGGCATCAGCCCAGGACGCTGGATCGTCCGGATCGGCTACGGCTACGTAGCTCACAGGACACACGCCTGAGTTCTTGATCGCCAAATCGACAGCCCATTTCAACTCATTGTCCGGAATCATCTCACCAGGGATGTCCTCGACGCTCTCGGGTGTCACGGCCACATGCGCACGGTTGGACATATCTGGAAGCCAAGCACGATACGACACATACAGGTCCGCTTCGTTGACTGGCAATGATGCGGGCCCTCCGTGCGGGTCGCACGTCGTTTCTTCCAGCAGCCGCAAACAACCGTTGACGGCCACGCCGCTGTCGTCGATGAAGTAGTTACTCTCCATCCCCTCGGCATCCATCTCCGCGATCTCGACGTCTGAGCGTTGGATCAGCAACGACAACTTGAGGTCGTCCGCCTGCAGCAGTTGGAACGGCGCGTTGCGGCTAAACAGCAGCGTCTGCACCGGGCCGTGCCCGGCTGGTCTCGCCTCCACGTGGAAGATGTCGCCCTCCACCAGGGCCGGGGTGTCCTTGCTCAGCGGAGACCGCGCATCCACGAAGTTCAGCGTCACACCCTTCGACCCGATCGGTACGTCGATCATGGCCTCCAGGTACTTCTTTTCGTCTGTGTCCGTGCCGGTGGCCGTTGTTACGGTGATCTCCGGGCGGTCCGGCAAACATCCGCCGCGTACGACCTGCACGATGTACGTGGCTGGCTCCGTCCCTTGGAAATCACCCCCAGCAACGACTCCTGCCTTCGCACTGTTCTTCTTGCCGTACACCACGTCCGACAACAGGGCCGGCTGCGGCACAGCGGCGAATCCGCGAATCGATGCGCGGAACTTCTGGTTCAACGTATTGGACGCCAATTCGATCAGATCGCCGACCTGACAATCACGACCCAGGAACGCCGCATGACACGGATACTCCGTCTCTCCGTGGCGTCCGGCCTTGAAACAGATCTTCGTCGACTGTACGCGGTCCAATCGTGTGCCCACGGGCTCGACACCGTCGAGGCTGCACAGTTGCAGCAGCACTTCGTTGGCAAACACTCTGACGCTGCTTCGGTCCACGATACTTCCGTGCGGCTGGCCTGGATACGGGTAGCTCACATCTGTGCCACACACGTAGCGTCCGGCCAGCGTGTCTTCTTTGTTCTGATCATGGTAGTAGGCCGTGTGAGCGTTGCCGCCCACAATGCAAGCACGCAACGGTGCGCTCTGCTGGTTACGACCAAGCCGCGCTTCGTTGAACACCTGCTCCTGCGTCAAAATAAACGACATGCTGTCTCCCTTTACTCAGTCGGATAGTAGGTTTCAAAGATCGTCTTCAACGACACGTTCCGCAGCGGTGGTACATGCTCGCGGATCATCCAGGTGTCGTCGTATCCGTACCCAACTGTGATTGGCACGGCATAACGATCAGTCGCCTCTTTCAGTCGTCCCATCGCCCCGACCTCGAGCACGTCAAACGCCATCAACTTGAAATACTGACGAAAGATCGGCCCGAAGTGTGTCAGCATCTGAAACGTCTCAGCGGACAATACTTCTGTCTCTCCACCTTCTTTCGCAACGGCGAAGATGGTGTGACTCCCACGCATCAGCTTCGTGTAGCGCTTGTGCCCGTCGTCAGACGTGCCAGACTGGCTGTCTAGCGTGCCTCGCTTGATACTCTTCCAGCCGTTACGCTTGACGATGAGTGACGGACGCTTGCCGGCTCGCGTCGGCGTCCACACTGTGTTTTCTTCGATCAAGATGCCAGTCGAGTCAGCTGTGGCGGCCAGCCCAGTGTACAATCGATCACGAAACACCGCATGCACTATATTATCCGCGGAAGCAAAGTGCTCTCGCAAGAGCAATAGCATGAGACCGGTCATGACCTGCGGACGTGGCCCCATCGAGCACAAATGGCTCTCGTGAAACGTGCGATCTTCAGGTGTCTCGGCCATTGGTTACCTACATCTTTTTCGGAGGCTCTGCCAGTGTGTCGTAGAACTGCGGAGTCCCTGGAATGTGCAATTCGAGAAGACGCTCGTCCGGTTCGTAGTCCATGACGCTGTACGTGCCGACAAGCGACATTTCGTCTTCCTTCTCTTGCTCTTTCAGCTGTGATTTGGTCTGTTTGGCCATCATGACTCCTAAGTGATGTCCACATCGTACACCACGTCGCTGAATTCTGCCAGACGCAGCTCTGCCTGCACAACGATAGGCACGCGATCGATCTCGGCCGTCGGCTTCACCCGCTGAATGAAATAGCGGCGGTCGCTGTTGGCGTCGACCCAGACATCGTTGCGCCGCGGCAACGGAATGCCGGTGAACGAGCCCACCACGGTGCTGTCATTGACAGTACCCATCTTGTCCCGCTTGGTGTTCTCGGCCTCGGGCGTGATGTCGAACATGGTGTCGGAGGTGGCGTTCCAATAGCCGCCGGTCTTACCGGTTCCGAGGCATGTGCCGCAGTCCGAGTTCAAGATGCCGCCGGTGATCGGATCCACGCAGTCGGGGCATGTCGCGCCGTGCAGCTTGCGCTTCAGCAGATACCCTGGCAGGTTCTCCATCCCCTGCGGATCCAGCTCCAGCCTGCGAATGATGGCGCGGGCCTGCAGCCACTGCCGCTTGGACAGATTACCCATGACCTGCGCGGTCTCGGAGAAGAATGTCTCGTAGACGGTGCGCACGCGCACGCGGTACCCGATACGCAGGGCCTTGCCGTGCTGCCGCACTTCATCGTCCAGTGCGAAGAACTCATTGAGAACCTCGGTACCCACATTCTCCCATCCGTCGGTTTCGTCGCCGTTGGGATTAGCCTGCAGCAAGAAGTAGTATTGGCCCGGGTGTGAGAAGTCGGCGCGGATCTCCCAGGTAATGCGCGGATTCCCCTTGAGAGCGTAATCCACGTAGATCCGATCGATCGGGTTCCCGGTTGTGCTGCGTGTACGTGGCATTAGCCTGACCAGAACCAGTTGTAGCCGGAGGTGAATGAACCGTAACCTCGGCTCATGTTGATCGAAGCCTTGCGGTGCATCACCAACTGCTTGAATCGCTGGAATCGTTCCTTCCACGCTTCCTTGTACTCGCGGTGGCGATTCATGTCGTCGATGGTCACACCGCCGGCCGATTGCTTAAAGTGATTCCGACGGTACCACTCCTCCGCCATATCGAAGATGAATAGCTGAATGCCGATCATCCAGATTTCACGGAATGGGAACGAGGTGGTGCTGAACCTCGCGATCGGCGGCGGTTGGTCGTTCCAGAACCGCACTGCACGAATGGCCGCATGACACAGCTCAACCGTACCGAAACCGTAGTTCTCGATCAGCTCGTTCTCGAAGAAGTCGTTGTCGCGAATTGACAGTCGCAAGTCATCCATGGACGGCGGGCCCTTGTGGCTAGCGTCCGAGATATCCCAGCCGCTGCTCTCCACAAAGACGTAGAGGGTGTCCGTGTAGATCAGGCTGGCGTTGTCGTCGATGATGCCGGCCTCGGCGATGTAGATGCCAGGCGTGTCCGCCACCATGCCTGAAGTGGTAAGGCTGAGCGGCACTTCGCACATGACCAAGCCGGCCGACGCGTCGATCACCGCTGCCGTCACCTCAAAGGTGGAGGTCGGGATAATAGCTTCGCGGAATCTGACCTTCACGTGTGCCGTAGACGCTAGGTCCGGCAGGCCGGCGCTGCTGCTGGACGAGATGCTGGAGCTGCTGCTGCTCTGTGCCGCCTCCAGGAACTCCAGCCCGGTGCCAGACACGATACCGTAGTCTGTCAGATCAACCGGGTTGCCATCCGGGCCCACAATGGTGAAGCGAAGGAATACGCGACTCGTCTGCCGGACGACCACTGCGCGCATCTTGCGCAACAGCTGTTCGTCAAACGCGAAGCTGATCTCCGGTGTCAGGTAGTCGACCCGGCCTTCCTGATACGTGGCTTCAAATGCCGTTGCGGCAGGTTCGATCGGGGTTGCGGGGATGGGCATGTCCGGCTCCTTAGCACGAGGCTACGACAGTGATTTCAGTGGTGTCCGGACCGAACTCACCCTGCTTCCAAAAGACCAGCGTGTACACCTCCGGGTCGAGCCGCATCGGCTCTACCCAGCGCCCGTTAACGTCAGTCGATGTTGCACCGACCACGAACTGACTCGTGCGGTTGTTGGCATCGTAGTCCGCCTTGGTGAATGCGTGGATGACCGCTTCGTCGACCCGTTGGTTGCCGGTGACGATGTAGGCCAGGGCATCCGTGCCGCCGTAATCGTGGTCGACGATCTCAGATCCTTCGCCGATGAGCGTGGTCGCCCAGTTGTCGTCGCCATGTGCCTGGACAGCGACGAGGGCCGCCGCTGTGGACAACGCGGCGTCGGCGGCGTCGCGGGCACGGAGGTATCCGCCGGCCTGCTGGATAGCAGAGCCGCCTACGTGCGACGCGTTGACTTCCTGACGGCCAGCGGCTGCGGTGACTGCGACGCCGCCAACGCGTCTGAGGTCGGCGAACAGGTAGCCAGCCGCCTGTTGTACGGCAGAGCCGCCCACGTGTGATGTGTTGACTTCCATACGACCGCCCGCGGCAGTGATCGCAGTACCGAGAGCCTCACACATGTCCACGCGGACCGGGTTAGCTCCGCATCTGGCGCACGTGAGCAGGTATCCAGGAGTTACCAGCGGAAGATTGGTACCGCAGATCAAATTCAGATTCACGCCCAAGTAATTTTTCCCGCCGCAGCAAAAAGAATTAACGGGAAGACCGCAGGCCTCCCAAACCTCACCAACCGGAAGTTCCATCAACATGGCGCGGATACACGCTGTCGTATCCGATCCGTCAACGGAACAAACGTTGACGAGTATCGGTGTGCTTGTACACGGCGCGATGAATGGTTCAGATACCCATTGAAAAGCGCCAGAGAGGCTGCCACAGAATTCCTCGTACCAGCCATTTTGCGAGATGGCAACACCTTCTTTGATAATCGGTATGCCGTTACTGAGGATCTGCACATGGAAATCCGCTCCGCCAGTGATGCCCGACACGCGCAGCAAGGCCTGATACAAGCCCTGGCCGACGCTGCAGCTCACGGTGCAGCAAGTCACATTGGCGATATTGCGAACACCTGCGCAATTGGCTGCAACACAGATCATGGGTCCGTCCTTGGACTAGTGGTTCAACTACCCGGAACCGAGGACCGGCATCCCTCCCGGAATAGTCTGGCGAAATTGTGCTGGCCATATCAGCTGCCACTGGTCTGGTCTGTTGTTCACCGGGAAGAGGATCGTCGTTTGCACGTGCCCGATGATACCGACCTGTTGACATTGGAAGCCAGCACGCCGAGCAGCCACATTGAAATATGCACACTCGCAGTGCGTTCGCTGTGACCGCGTATCGTCTTTTCCCATCGCAAACCAAACGGTCTCGCTGATCCGCCCGATCTCCTGTAATGCCCGCACCGACACACGGAAGCATGCCGACGCGAAATTGCCCGGACCGCAATGTCCGACACCGCCCTGCGACCCTGCGTGACCGCAGAACAGCAAATCTCCTGGAGTACGTAGGATGTTGTCCGCACGTGCATCAGGCGCCATGTCAGCGTCAATCATCAGCATGTATCTCTTGCCACGCGGCACGTCCGCGGCCAGGAACTCACGCACGGCGCGGTTGCGTGACACGTCCACATCGTAATGATCGATCACGCGGCGCCATTCCAGGCCCCACCGGCCCAGCCAGTGGGAGAGGAACTCGTTCGGAGAGCCCATGATCAACGTCATGACTTCCGAAAGTTGCGGCGGTCCGAGCGGCTGTCGTGCCGGCGCGTTCTGCTGTGGACACTGCTGACCCGCGACCGGCGTGCCCCAGCGAGGCTGCGTGGTGGCTGGCGTAACGCCTGGCGGCGTCGGGTGCAGCCCGTTGCCGGCCGTGTACATTGGTGGTCCTCCGCCTTGCCCGCCCTGCGCGCCCTGGTTGCTGATTTGCAACGGCGGGCCGGGTGGACGAGTTTGCGCTGGCCGTGTTTGTGCCGGATCTGTCGCAGCTGCGTTCGGTGCACTCGATGTTGCGGGAATTAGCAATGGAGCTGAAGTCGCCGGTGTGGCCTGCACTCCTGCCGCTGACGCTGGTACTGTCAAATCAAGATCAGGAATCTCCGACATGTCGCTTTCCTTTCATCGTATCGAACTTACGTCAAATCGGACTGCGCCGTTGACGGTTACCCTTCCGGCGGAGGGTCGACCGGCAAATCGGCGATGTCGGTGCCGCTGTGATCCTTCACCAACTTTCTCGCATCATTGTAGAACTGCTGCAGTTCAGCCGCTTTGAGTCCGCCAAGCGCGGCAACAACTTCGGAGCGCCCGGTTCTCTTGACTTTACGCGAGATCTGCGCGAGACTCTGTTCCAGCGCGGACATAGCCTGATGTGCCACTCTGAGAATTTCTTGGGTAGCCTGTTCGTCAGAACCCTTCTGCGGGATCAAAGCCATCGTATTTCTCCTGTGTCAGGAAGGTCAGGCAAATGCGATAGGTCCAGTATAGGCCAGCCTGCGAACTCCGTCCAGCCGGAGATCGAAACTTGTTCATAGAAACAAAAAAAGCGGCGGGGCGCAGACCCCGCCGCTTGAACGTGGCGTTGCAAAATCCTGTCAGACAGGTCTTACACAAACATTTCCGGTCCTGCTGCGACAACCTCATCGCAGAGGAGGCTGGACGAGCTGTACTGACCCCAACATGGATCCGCCGCGGCGAGCGTGGCGTTGTCCAGGTCGAGAATCTTGGTCTCGTCCAACGTTGTGTCGTACAGGTGAACCGACGGCGTCTTCTTGATCACGAGCACTTGCGAGTACGTGGCGTCGCCAGCGAGCGCCACTTCCAAGGAGCGCTTGGCTCGCTCGTTTGGCGTGCCCCAGTTCATGAGCCGTTCGGAGATCTCGCCGAAGAACGACAGCTCCTCACCACACGCAAGGCGTCGGCCGTGCGGCGGCAGGAAACCGAAGTACTTTTCGGCTTGGTCGATGTTACGGACAGTCGTGTAAAGACAGGCGACAGCCGCTGGAGTGGTCAACAGAGCCATGGTTCGCTCCCGTGTATGTCAATTGAGTTGCGTACGTTTCAAACGGGCGTAGCCCGCGCAGACGGCTTACTCGGCCGGCTGTTCCGCGACGGCGTCGGGCGCCAGCTCACCGCCAGAAACCGCATGAGCGTAAATCAACGCGGCGTTCTTGGTCAGTTCGTTGGTGCGGACGAGTTCATCCGAGCCCCGCTTGACACTGGCACTGACGTTAGCGACCTGTGCGGGGCCAGTGGGCTCCAGGCGGTTGAGTACGTGTGCCAGGAACGGGTTGCCGTCCTTGGCCGTCTTCTCAGCGCCCGCTGTCTCCCGCTGCGCGAGCACGGCGCCCAGTTGCAGCAGTTGCTTGGATTCGGCCTCGTTGCGAGCTTCGATACCGTTCGAAGCCAGCTTCTCGAAGAAGGCCGGAACGTGAATCTCATCAAGCATGTAGGCGTAAGCCTGTTCGGCCTGCGCCTTCGTCGGAATTTGTGTGCCACTCATGGATTATCACCGTTCCGGGTTGGGGTTGTTCGTGGATAACCGGGTCCCGCGAATGACCCGGGGACCGAAGTCCCCGGGTCAAAATGGGACAACCGATTACGCGAAGTCAGCACGGGCCAATCCGCCGGTGTGGCCGATCGATCCGCCGATGGTCTCGTACGCGAAGAATTCGATCATGAACGCTTCACGCTTGATGTGCATCGTTGTGTCTTCCAACAGGTAACTCTTCCCGATGAACCGAGGGTCACCGAAGAAGTACATGGTGTCGTCCGGAACCAGGTTCCGCTTGATCGTGACGCACCACTTCGCACCCATCAGGTCAATCTCCGACCATCCACTCTTGAGGAAGTCGCCGGAGAGATCGCCACCCACCTCGTCGCGTCCCCACTTGAGGATTTCGCGAATGGTGACGTTGTTGATCAGCACCGTGTTGACCTCGAGATGGCTCGGGGTCTTCGGCATGATTTTCAGCGCTTCCTGCACTGTGTCACGCGAGATACCGCCGAAGACGGTCTCGTACTGAATGACGCCGGACGTTGGAACCACTTGGTTGGCACCGATGAGGGCAGTGTCGACGGCTGTGAGGAACTTGGAGTCCTCTTCCGCCAACATGTCCTTAATGGCGTTGTCGCTGAGCACCTGACGAATGTCCATCTGCCAGGTACGCAGCTCGTCAATATCCTTGACGAAACGAGGCGTCACGATCCGGTCGAACATCACGCGGTAGCGAGGACCACGAATGTACGCGTTAATCGGAAGCGTCGCGAACGGAATGGAAATCGCAGCCGGCGAGCCAGGCTCTTTGTCAACCACGACCACGGGCTTGTCCGTATCGACCTGACGGTCGAGGTCGTCGTTGCTGACTTGCACGGGAGGAATGATCTTCCGGTAGAAGCCATCCTCACGCACTCGGACGCGGGTAAACTCGTTGACCGCGTCGAGAGCGTTCTTTTCCATCCCTGGCGTTTCAAGCTGCGCGAACAGCTCTTCGTTCAGGACTTGAACGCTAGAGGGAGAAGACATCGTCAACCTCCTTGCAGTGTGAATCGCCGCATTCCATGCGCGGCGAGGGAATTGTCAGTTACAAAATGCGCTCCCAACAAGTAGCGTTTAGCTACCGGGCAGGAAGTACGTCCAGAACGTCAGAACTGCAACACCGTGAGCGTTGAGGCCCACAGGACTGCCTGGGGCGGCCGTTTGCACGGTACCCGTGACCTGGTTGTCACCCTGGACGTGGGACGAGCAAATGCCGCAAATCCACGTGCCGAACTGGGTGATACCGGCGTTCGTGAGAACACCAAGGTTGCTCGCGGTCAACGGTTGGTTGACCAGGTACGTGAGCGCGGTGTTGAACTCGGTCGTCTGGAGCTCATAGCCCCCGGTGGCGACCAAACCCGACATGACGCCGGTTGGCGAAATGCCATACCAGTGGACAGTCGCCGTCGTCGGCGAGGTGCCGTCGTTGTAGACGTCCGGGTGATCCGATCCGTTCCAGAGAAAGATCGGCATAGCCGTTTCTCTGGTTGTGAGTGTCGCACCCGCGGCGCGGTTGAGAATGAACTCACCGACGTCATCGAGTACCGCGACACGCCCAGCCGGAACAACCGTGGCGCTCGTCAACAGATCGTTGTTGAGCTTCGCGGATTTGTCGAGGGCGCTAAGGTGGAACCAGCCTTTGACGGCGTCGAGCGCCTGCTCGAACATTTGGGAAACTTGACCAGGCATCGTGAACCTCCATGTCAAGATTGGCGTTTGTTGAAATCTGCTATCCTAGCAGATGTGCGTTGTACGTGAAGCGGGACTACGCAGCCCCGGCACCACACAGTCTCTCGCGGAAAGCACGGCCTTCCGGTGTCTCGTCGAAGTCCGACGTTGGTGCGCCAGAGACGCGGGCCTTCGCCGTCTTCTCTTGACCGACCGGGCTGCCGATTTGTTCGACCTCAGCAGCGTTGCGGTGGCAAGACAAGTTTCGAGCCAGTTCGAGGCTGGCGAGGTGCCCGCCGTCGTCCGACGCGATCTTCTCGACTACGGCATCTTTCTGGTTGGCGAAGATACGTTCGTTCTTCACCATCGCATCAGCAGCTTCGCCGGCCGCGGCACGCACTGCTGTGGAGGCCGCAGCCTCTTTCTCCAGACGGCCCTGGAGACGCTTCGAAAGCTCGTTGGTCACCCGTGCTTGGGCGAGAGCTCTCTCCGCCTGTAGTTGATTACTCATTTCGACCTCCGTGTTCCAGATTAACCCACTTCACGAAAATGTGAAAGTCGGATTTGGGTGAAACTACTTCTTGCTTCGCTCGTACAGCTCCGAAACGAAGCCCTTCATGTAGTCGCGAACGGTGCGTTCGGCCGATCCCTGCTTCGCCTCTTCAAAGGCGAACTTGCCGCTGCGCTTCCATCCCTGCACTGCCGAAGCGATCTTCGGGCCGGCGGGTGCCGCAGCTGCGGCGAGCATCTCGGGATCGATTCCGAGCTCCATCAGGGCCATGGCGAGTTGCTGGAGTGCGGCTTCGTCGCCCATTCCACCCATCTCCGGTGGTGGGCCACCCATCTCTCCGCCCATCTCTCCGCCCATCTCTCCGCCCATCATAGGATCGCCGCCACCCATTTCCGGTGGCATGCCGCCCTCTCCGCCCATCATGCTGGGATCGCCTCCGCCGCCCATGGCAGCCAGAAGCTCCTCAGCACCTCCACCGCCGCCCTCTTCCGGGCCGGCCATTGGTGGAGCGCCGCCGCCGCCCTCTTCGGTGCCGTGATCCTCGCCTTCACCTGCTCCGCCGGTAGGATCTTCCTCCTGGGGCGGCATGGCTTGCTTCACGAGGGCCAGTTCACGCGAGACGTGATCGGCGACCAGATCGGCCTGATGGTAAGCGGTCTTCACAACGTTTTGGACCACGCCGGAAGCCAACTCTTCGAGCTGGGCGCCGGTGTTGTCGGCACTTGCTGCAGCCTTCTCTCCGGCTGCTGCCGCCGCGTTGGCGCCGCCCGTCTTCTCCGTGGCTGCCGCGGCTGCCGCGGCTGCCGCGGGCGCGGGGTCGGTGAATTGGCCGTTGGCGATATCAGCAACGATTTCGTTGCCGAGGTCGGCCGCGGCTTTCAGGAGCGCTTCGTCGTCCATGGCTGCGACGGCGTCGGCGGAGTACTTCTCGCCGTAATCGCCCTTGGCCGGGTGCGTTGTGCCACCCATGTCGCGGCCTTGTTCCTTGTCGCCTTCCAGCTTGCCCTTGTAGTCG
>Ga0114923_10001552_pt1 | contig 15910 bp, 15 predicted proteins | sample SumtaG_FD_89578 | JGI IMG/M metagenome (GOLD analysis project Ga0114923, IMG submission 89578) | Deep subsurface microbial communities from Indian Ocean to uncover new lineages of life (NeLLi) - Sumatra_00157 metaG | ecosystem: Environmental > Aquatic > Marine > Oceanic > Sediment | place: near...
TCAGCTGGCTGGCCGAGAGATGCACGAGTTCCCGGTCTCGTTCGATTACCAACTCCTCGGTCACGTGCTCGTAGGCGACGAAAGTAGTGATGGCCACAGCGATCAAGATGAGCACAGTGGGGACGAAAGCCCCGGCGATCATCTTGGCACGTAAGCCCCACCACCGGATTCTCATCTCCGTTCTCCTGGCATGTAGTACCACTACTCCGTGGACATCCAAACATCATGGAGGTTGATGCGGCTATCAGGACTGGGTGTCCAATTGCGCACTTTGCTGGACGCTACCTCAATCTCCTGGGGAACGTATAGAAAGACGGCCGGCGCGTCCTCATAAATGAGACGCTGCATTTCATAGTAGATCGCTCTTCGCTCATCTGAATCTGTCTCTGAGGCTCCTGCCTCGATCAGTTCATCCACCTCGAAGTTGGAGTAACAGGAGAAGTTCCCTCGGCCGGCGGAAGTGCCTTCTGTATAGGTTTGCCACTTGGCCTCGATGTAACCCACGGGGTCAAACGCTGAGTCGCCCCAATCACACAGAAACGCCTGCCGCTCACAGTTGAGGAGAAGCGGCCCTAGCTCCTGGAAATCCCAAACACGCACGGTGACGTTCATGCCTAGCTCTTGAAGCTGCGCGGCCACAACCTCTGCAATCTCCACGTAGGCTCCGTAAGCATCGATCACGAAAGAGATGTCTTCAGTCCGATACCCCGCCTCGTCCAAAAGTGTTTCGGCCTTCATAGGGTTGTAGCCATAGGGCGCCAGATCAGGGTCGACGTAAAGATTGGCTGGGGAGAGTGGACCGGGCAGGATGATGCCCAACCCGCCAGCAGCTTCGGCCAAGATTCTTTCCACATTCACAGCATAGTTCAGTGCTTGGCGCACACGCACATCATCAAAGGGCGGCTCCGCTACGTTGAGGTCGATGAACTTGGGGCGCGTGCCGATAGTCATCTTCACTACCGCATCAGGATTGTCGCCATACTGTGACACTGCGTACTCGGGTACTCCCTGGATGATATGCACCGTTTCGGCCTCAAGCGCGGCCAGTCGAGCGGAGGCATCTGGCATCATACGAAAGATCACCCGCTCCAGGAAAGCTGGTCCCACGGGAGGCAGCTCGTCGGCTCCACCATAGTATTCGTCGAAGCGTTCCAGAACGATTTGCTCATCCAGTTTCCCCTCGACAAACCGAAAAGGGCCTGCCCCAACCGGTTGCCTAGCGAATTCCTCGTTGCCCACCTGGGTCAGATAGTCCTTGGGTACGATCTGGTTATGCACCAACATCTGAAGGAAAACTGTCCAGGGCTGCTTCAAGTTGAAGCGGACGGTGTAATCGTCTATTCGCTCAACACTCTCCACTGCTTTGACGAATCCCCTTCGCAACGCGCCGATCTCCTGGGTCAGGATGCGCTCGAAGGTGAATACAACGTCTTCCGCCGTGAGATCTTCCCCGTTGTGGAACTTTACGCCTCTCTTTAGTTCGAACTCGATGGTCTTGCTGTCCACCCAACGAAAATCTCGTGCCAGCTCCAACACAACCCGGTTGTCAGTAGTCCGGGTCACCAGTCCATCGAAGATATTGCGAATGACCGTTTCCGTGAACCGGTCACTGTGGGCAGCCGGGTCCAGGGTGACGATGGAGGAAACAGCCATGCCCACGATCAACGTCCCTCCTTGATTCATGGCAACAGCTGAAGTGGGCGTAGCGACAAGTACATTCAGCAACATGCCAAGGACCAAGAGCCTGTACCATCTTCTCGTCTTACTGTACATCACTAACCACCTCCAAATCCTTCCTGGTCTGCCCCCGTCGAACCGCTCCCCAATCAAGTCTAGCACGATCTCGTATGGATATGTAAGCGCTGCAAGGAGAGTCAGCCTGAGCAGTCCCCGTGACAGCTCCACTTGACGAGCCAGTCCGATCTGCCTCTACAGCAGCCTATTTGTCCTGCTCATCAGCATTTCAAGCACCTTCCTTCATACGCTGATCAACATATCATCGTTAGCAGAGATCCCCTGAGGCCGACAATAGAACCACTTGGCTTTACGTAAAAAAGTGCTTTAGTACTGGCTCTTTGCTTTCTCTTAGCCGGGCTTACGGAACAGCTGAAGCGACCTAAGTTCTACACACAGTCCCCAGGCTCCTGATCTGAAGTACTTTCTCCTCCCCTGGCTGGACCCTGGTTTTATGTACACAATCTGCTGAAGCAATGGCGATCCAAGGCTCTTCGAACTCGGTGCGCGTGCGTCCACACCTCTATATCCAAACTCCATCTGTTGCACCGGATAAATCAATACAATAGAGTACAGTAGACATTACATCAGCAACAAGAGGACTTCGTCAGAATTCTTAGCTGGCGTTGCGCTCTTGATTAGCGGATTACCGAAGTCGCAGACCAATAAACGACACCTACGTTGACAGCCGGGTAAGGGAAATCCAATATCGGCACACATCGTGTCCGACAGGTTCGTAGTAGGTACGATCCTCAAGCACCCCTCCGCACTTCACGCTGACTCCAATCGATGCAGTGTTGGCGGGCTCACAAGTAATGAGTAGGCGTTCGATTCTCAGTTCCCGTGCCAAATCCTTGGCCGCTTCAAGAAGGGACGTGCCGTACCGTTTCCGTCGTTCGGAAGGCCGGACGCTGTACCCGACGTGGCCGCCAAATTGTTGCAGATTGTCAGTCAGCCTGTGGCGCAAATTGAAGAGTCCAAGAATGCGCCCTTCATGAACGAGGAATCGGGTCGTACAGGGGACCCAGCCCTTAGGCAGACCTTCTCCTCGCGACTGTTTGGCAAGCCCCTCGACGGTTTCAGCAAACGACCAATCCGGATCCGGAAGGAATGCGGGAATCTCCACTTCGCCTGCCTTGGTGAACTCGGATATGAAGTCCATCAAGGCTTTCTCATGCTGAATCTGTAGTTCAATGATTTCCATGCCTTCGGACCTCCGTTACGAGGCGATTATGTACACGGGCTACATACACGGAATCAAACCGCCGAAGTGCTACACGGCAAGCCGCCGGCACAGCCACGCCGTCCGATCTTGCTGAGCTTTATCGTTTAGCTCGTGTCCGACCTCATACCACAAAACCTCTTTGGACTCACGTGCTGCCTCAAAGAAGGTTTCGGCACGCTCGACAGGCACATGAGGATCGTTGCTACCAAACTGAAACAGGACAGGCGCTGGAGACAGTCGGCCGACATGCCCGACCGGGTCCAACGAGGCCATCTCATCGATGAACGCCTCGCGCTCCGCCCCACCAAGTTGCGGGTAGTACAGGAACCAGTCTGGGAAGCACGGCGTCCCCGCCATAAGAACATAGCATGTCGGACGTAGATCGATGCTTCCAGCCAGAACGCCATACATTGCGCCGAAATCATGTCCCACATACGCAAATTGGCTCGAATCCGCTCCAGGCTGGGAAAGGAGAAGGTCCATCGCCCGCCGCAGCTCAATCGCCTGCTGTATCGAGGCGTCGTGATCATCGGCTTGCGTTCGCTTGAGGAACCATTCCCGATCCGACCACATGGTCTCAATAAGCAGAGACATGACTCCTTTCGCAGCCATGGATTGCGCTTCCTCAAGGAACTGCGTGCGATTGGAATCGCAGGCCTGCGGCTCATACCAATGGACGTACAGGATGACGGGAAACGGGCCGTCTCCTTCAGGACGCACCAGGTATGCGGCGCGCCGTTGTCCAGAAGAGGCTTCGAAAGTGAGCTCAGACACCGTGACATCGCCCAGATCTCGAGATCCTACAGAGCGCACATCCTGTGGTGAATCCTGGGTATACTTGAGTTGGCTGCTATTCATTCCTACCTCCCGTGTGCAGGGTAGCATGCCGTTCCGGACGTGACATCATGCCGTGTCGCTGCTTTGAACTCATTCCGTAATCTAGCATACTAACCGTTTGTAGTGATAGCGCAGCCAGTGGAAGACTCGAAAGGAAGGACTCAATGGACAACTCTAATGTGACAGTGCAACCCGATCTCGTGTACGGAGAAAGGAGCGGCAGTCAGTTGACGTTTGATCGATACAGTCCGGAACAGGCCAATGGGGCCGCCGTCATCTTCGTCAACAGTGGAGGGTTTGAGTCCGGGAAACTCGTCCAGTATGAAACGCTCGATCCAGCAACGTGGCGATTTCTCGGGGCCAACGAGTTAACTGTAGAGGGGAGCGATCCCATTCCTCTGCTTGAGCAGTTCTCGTTCGCTGGTTTGCTCGACGCGGGCTTCACCGTGTATGACGTAAAGCACAGCAATGCACCGCACACGGTGGATGCGATGCTGGAAGATGTTCGTGCCGCAGTCGCTCACATCCATGGACGTGCCGATGAATTCGCGATCGATCCGGACCGTATCGGCATCTTCGGTGCAAGTTCCGGAGGCTTTCTGGCAATCGCGGCCGGATTGACCGCGTGTGGGCCCAACGACGGAAAGAACCTGATCCGCACCATCGCCGCCTATTATCCTACCGGCTTTGACTTCCGAACGGATATCGCAGCCTCTCCGCAGATCCGCGACAGTCTATCAGCACTCGCCGCAGACGATGCCGTGCTGGACGCCATCTCACTCAAGAACCACATCCGTGCCAGTGCTCCCTCGACATTAGTGATCTACGGCGATCTGGATCACCAAATCATCGTCAATCCCTGCCGCAGCATCTGCTCTGAATTCCCAAAGGCGGGCATCGAGACCAAGTGCGTCATCATCGAGGGCACAGCACACGAATTTGTACGGGATGACGGCTATCACCCCGAAGACGGCCGCCGCGCGCGATCGGAACTCCTGCAATGGTTCCAGGAGCGATTGGCGCACTAGAACCGCTTGCTGAGATAGCCTTCTGTCTGCGCTATGATCCGACCGGAGATTCGATGTGTGTCTCGCAGCCCCGGCAAGAGTGATTCCGATTTCCGTTGCCCTTCCATGAGCCACAGACGAATCCGGTCGAAACAACACCCAAGAGAAAGGGTTCCCTTTCGCGCAGCCCTTTCTCCAACGTTGAAGCTGGCTTGGTGCCAGCCTCAACGCGTTAGCCAGCTGCGCCGGTCTCGAATGCTCTTTCCTTGGGATTGGCAGCTGGGGCAGTAATAGGTCTTGGTTTGAGCGTAGCGAATTTCCGCAATCTTGGTTCCGCATTCAGGACAGGGCTGTTCCGTCTTCTTGTAGATGCGAGCGAAAGGGCAATCATGCGGCGTCAAGGTAGCTCCACCGGCTTCGGCGCGAATCTCGTCGGTCGCCCAGCGAAGCACGGATTGAGTCGACTCATGTAATCGATGGATTTCATCCTCACCGAGCGTCGTTCCGTATCGAATGGGCGACAGCTTGGCGGCGAACAGGATTTCATCGGCATACGCCGTGCCGATGCCGGCAATAATCGTCTGATCGGTCAGTAGTTTCTTCAATTGCCGCTTCCGCCCGGTCACTTCCTCGGAGAGATACTCGATCGTGAAGTCGCTCGACAACGGCTCGACACCGGCGTTGGCAATGGCCTCGACATCGGCCGGATCACGAACAACATGTACCTGGGCCCGATGAATGGTGGCGTTCTCGATGATGCGCAAATCCCGGCCATCTTCGAACGCAATCAGACAGCCGGTGGCCTTGGTAGCTTTGGTATTCGATCGACACAGGATCAGGCGCCCGGCCAGCATGAGATGAACGACCATATGAAGGTCATCGGCAACAGTGTAGATTAGGTGTTTGCCGCGTCGCGAGATCGCATGGAAGCTCTTGCCGACGAGCACATCCAATCCCGGGTCAACTGTCTTGAGAATGCCTGAATGGAACGAATTCGCCGCCACAATCGTTCGGCCGCCGATGGTGTCGGTAAGAACTTCTTGCATCACATCCAACTCGGGCAATTCGGGCATCTCTAAACCTCCGGGCCGATTATACAACTGATGGCAAAGGGATAATCCCACCTTCGACAGGGTGTCCGGCGTCCCATATCGATGCCTCCTCGGTCTCAGCGGATTCGGCAGTTTCCTGCCAAGATGTTTCGAGGTGGATTATGAGCAGATGGCACAAGGCGCTCGTCGCCCGGGTTATGGTCTTCCTTTCTCTGTTCCTCTGGGGCTGTTTCTTCTCTGCCCCAGTCAACATCACGGGCACATGGATCGGAACCATGGAATGGACCTCGGGTCCCGCCACCGGCTTCATCTATCCCATTGTCCTGAACCTCGTTCACGAGAATCGCGAACTCACCGGCACGGTTACGTTGCCCAGCCATGCTGCTTTATCATTCGAGTTGCCGATCGTTCAGGGACGCGCTCGGAGCGTAACCATGTCACTGGTGGCGCAAGGCCCCAACCCGTGGATTACACCTGAGCCGACCATCGAATTCGACATCGAGCGACGATTCGAGCAAACGGCGATGTCCGGCGAGGGGACGCAATCGATCGACGGAACGACCCACGAGCTCGAATGGGAAGCGGTTCTCGTGACTGAACCATTACCCGCCAGTCTATAGTCTCGCTTTGCTCTGGGAGACGATCAAAGCCTGTCTTCGCGGAGGTCGCGATCGATCGCGGCCTTTTCGCGCCTGGAACGAGGGCCAAATCCACCACCACCCGGCGTTCTAATACTGATGGTATCACCGTATTGAAGCGTCACAGTTCCCTTCGAAGGTAGCGCGGTTTCTTCACCGTTTCGGGTGACGGCGTTCTTCCCTAGTGCTCCAGGCTCACCGCCTTCAACGCCATACGGATGCGTTGACCGACGATCGGTCAAGAACGACACCCGAGCCGATTCAGCCAAACAAGTCACGTCACGACGAATGCCAAGTCCGCCGCGATACCGTCCCTCGCCTCCGGTTCCCGGACGCAGTTCATAGCGCTCCACGCGCAGGGGGTAACTGGTTTCCAGCGCTTCAACGGGCGTGTTCAGCGTATTGGTCATGTGCGAGTGAATGCCGTCGATACCATCCTTCGTCGGGCGTCCTCCGAATCCGCCGGCCATCGTCTCATAGAGCGTGAACGGCTTTCCGGTTCGCGGATCGCTGCCACCGATGGCCAGGTTATTCATCGATCCCTGGCAAGCGGCCATCGCGCGCTCCGGCATAAGCTTTCCCATCGCGCCCAGGATAACATCGACGATCCGTTGCGAGGTTTCCAGATTGCCGCCAACAACGGGGGCTGGTAAGCAGGCGTTGACGATACTCCCTTCGGGAGCGGTGATTTCGATGGGACGATAGCATCCCGAATTGGGCGGGATCTCGGGATCCGTGAAGGCGCGAATGGCATAGTAAGTGGCCGATGCGGTGACAGCAAACACCGCGTTCACCGGTCCTCGAACTTGTTCCGAAGTACCGCTGAAATCAACCTCGACGCGATCACCTCGAATCCTGACACAAACCCGGATTGGAATCCGTCCTTCTGAAATGCCATCGTCGTCGAGCGCATCCTCGAACGACGCTTCTCCTTGGGGCAGTTGAGCAATTTGATGGCGCATGCGGCGCTCCGAATAGTCCAAAACAGCGGACATCGCATCCCTCAATATGGATTCATCCACACGACGGCACAGGATACGCATTCGATCGATGCCGGTAGTACAGGCCGCTTGTTGAGCACGCAGATCTCCCCAACGTTCGTCCGGCGTACGAACGTTTGCCAGGATCAGCTGCAGCAGGTCATCTTTCAAAACACCTTGCTCCCACAGCCGAATCGGGGGAATGCGCAGTCCTTCCTGATAAATCTCCACCGTATCGCCGGCCAGACTGCCCGGCTCTTTGCCTCCCACATCAGCATGGTGTGCTCGATCAGCCACAAACGCGATCAGTCGATCTTCCACGAACACAGGAGCGATAAAGGTTATGTCCGGGAGGTGAGCGCCGCCGGCATACGGATCGTTGAGCACGACGATGTCGCCGGGAGAAAAAGAAGACACATGGCGAATGGCCGCCTCCACCGAGTAAGGCATTGCTCCAAGGTGAACGGGAATAGATTCCGCTTGTGCAACCATTCGACCGAGCGAATCGAAAACCGCGCTGGAGCAATCACGCCTCTCTTTGATGTTCGGGCTGTACGACGTTCGAACCAGATTCGCGTTCATCTCGTCGGCGATCGCCGCAATGGCGTTCCGCAGCACTTCCAGGGTGATGGCGTCGATTCGATTCGGCTGCTGGCTCATGTTGTCTCCAGTTGAATCGTTCCCATGACGTCGCAGGTTCCCTCGACCCCCGGCGGGACAAGCAGCGTCGCGTCTGTCCCCCACACAACAGCCGGTCCTCTGATGCGCTCGCTCTCGAGCAACCCGCGTCGGTCGATGGCTTGTGCAGTTATAGGGCCGTTTGCGTCGAACCAAACCAGGATCTCGCGTCGCTCATCGGCGGCTCCGTCATATTTCATTCGAGGGTGTGTGAATGCCGGAGGCGCCGTCATTCGGAGACGGAGTGCCACCAATTCAACCCCCTCGTTCCGGGACGCGTGTCCGAATCGGGCTCCATGCTCCTGATGAAACGACTCCACCCAGATGTCAAGGTCCTGCGATGAGATCTCGAATCCGGAGATTGGAATCAATCCAACATTCAGCTCGTGGGACTGGCCCTGATAGCGCAGGTCGGCAGAGATCTCACGTTGGATGGATTCTTCCTCGATGCCTTCGGCTCGCAGCTCACCCAGGCCCCGGTTCTCCAACTCGGACAGCTGCTTCATGATCAGCTCCGGGTCAAGGTCAGACATCGAACGAAGGATGCTCCGTCCGTAATCTCGCCCCAATTCACAAGTCAGTAGCCCCATCGCCGACAACACTCCGGCGGCCGCCGGAATGATTACGCGGGGAATCGACAACCGTTGGGCGATCGACACGGCATGGAGCGGACCCGCTCCGCCAAAGGCAAGCAGTGAGAACTGGCGCGCATCGTAACCTCGTTCCACCGAGATGAGGCGAACGGCTCGTTCCATGGCTGCATCGGCCACGTCCAGAATGCCCAGAGCAGCCTCTTCGATGGACAGAGCCAACGGCGCTGCAATGGACTGGATGGCGTCCCTTGCTTTGCCGATGTCCAGACTGGGTAATCCGCCCAGGGGCGTGTCCGGCAACAGGCGGCCGAGCACGGTATGCGCATCGCTGACTGTCGGCAGAGTGCCGCCTCGTCCGTAGCACGCCGGTCCAGGCACAGCTCCCGCGCTCTTCGGACCCACTCGAAGTGCTCCTCCGGGATCGAGCCAAGCGATGCTTCCACCTCCAGCCCCGATGGTATGGATTTCGTTCATGCGAACGGCGACAGGATGTTCGTCAACCGTGCCCGCCGTCGTCTGCCCAATCTCTCCATTCCGGATGAGAGCAACGTCACAGCTGGTTCCTCCCATGTCCATCGTGATCAGATTGGGCATCTCTTTCATCTGGCCAATCGTTCTAGCGCCCTGCACACCGGCGGCCGGGCCCGATAAGAGTATCCGAACCGGCTCTTTTGGGGCCTGGGTCGCACTGATCACGGTGCCGTTGGACTGCATGATCTGCCATTCCGGCATGATCCCGATCGCGGACGATTGGACGGCCAGGTTCTTCATGTAGCGCTCGATCACAGGACGAAGCGATGCACAGACTGCAGTTGTCGAGCTTCGCTCGTACTCGCGGAATTCCGGCAGAACATCGCTGGAGAGCGTGATCGGAACGTCCATCTTCTCGCGTAGTAGATCGAGAACCACTCGTTCGTGTTCCGGGTTCAAATACGAGAACAGGAAAACCACCGCCACAGCCTCTGCGCCCGCTGTGACGAGTCGATTGGCGATTTCGCGGATCTCGAGGGCCGGCAGATTGCGCACAACTTGACCGGTTGCGTCCAGCCGCTCGGAGCTCTCAAACCGGAGATCGCGGGGAATTATGGGATCGGGGCGTTCGACATTCAAATCATAGAGATGGGATCGGTTTTGTCGGCCGATTTCCAGAACGTCCCGGAATCCTCTCGTAGTGATCAAGGCCGTTTTCGCCCAAGTGCCTTCCAGCAAGGCATTGGTTGCCACCGTGGAACCATGAGCGATGCGGCTCACATCCGAAGCCTTGAAGACGCCGCGTTCGATCAGCCTTTCGAGAGCTTGCAGCACACCACGCTCGGGTGCATCGGGAGTTGAGGGGAACTTGTAGAATCGAAGCTCCGATGCATCCGAGATAACAAGATCGATGAATGTGCCGCCGATGTCGATTCCAATTGCCTTGGCCACGATCGCATCAGTATAGGTCTGGGACTGAGACACCGCAAACCGATTGCACGAACATCAAGAGCAGCGCAATCATCCCCAAGCTGAATATCGTCGATACGAACACTCTTGTTTCGGCCAGCTCCGTGTTCCTTCGATACTTCGTCGCCAAGATGAGAGCGTTGACAGCACTCGGCATACCGGCTTCCACGTTCGGAACGGACCGAAGCAGGCCTTCAACTCCCAGCAACCGTGTGAGTCCCCATCCCAACAACGGTGGAATGGTCAACTTGAGTGCGTTCAGCAGGGGTGAATCGCCGCGCCGGCTGATAGGTCGACGGCCCGAAACACGCTCAAGGGCAAATCAACTGATGCTGTTCGTAGGAACATGGCTGGAAGGAATGCATAGAGATATTGCGTCTTGAGGATGTGCGTAGTTCTTCGATACCCACGGCATCCCTTTGTGCCAAGACGAGACTCCAATCGCCAGCATCATGATGGAAATCAGAACGAACACGATGCCGAGAGCGAATCCTTGATGGCCAAAAGCAAAAAGCAAAACCGGAAGCCCGTGGTTCGCGCAATTGGCGAACGTCAATACCAACGTGCCAGAAGCTTGGGTATCTCCATCCCGGCCCTGCATGTATTCGACGACGCGCGAGATTCCGAACATGATGCTCTGGAGCAGAACAACGAGCAGTGCGATCGAGATGTCAGACGTACGGATCGACCCGAATACCAACGCAGGACCGAGAAGATAAGAACAGAGTCCTGATCAGCATCGTCGGCTCGGAGCAAACTCTACGGCCGACAAGGAACCCACATCCGCCCACCAAGAAGATGGGAAGGATGACGTTCAACAAGATCGTCAACGGAACTCCCCCCAAATGTTCGGGAAGCGAGTTGGTTTCGACTAACAGCCCGGCCGATGCAATCGGCGGTTGCCGATTTAGGTTGCGCTTGCGTACAATCCCCGCATCAGGGAAGGGAGGCACCTTTGACGCGTACGACCGGTCGTATTCTAGTCACCGGAGCATGTGGGCAGATAGGTTCCGAACTGACGATGGCTCTGCGGGAACGACACGGCAGTTCAAACGTTGTAGCAGCTGGACACATCACGGAGCCGCAAGAGACGCTTCGCGACAGCGGGCCGTTCGTGACGATCGACGTGCGAAATCGAGCCGAGATCGGACAGGCCGTTGAGACGTATCAGATCGAAACGATCTATCACATGGCCGCCATCCTGTCAGTTACAGGAGAGGAGAAGCCGAACCTGGCTTGGGACGTCAATCTATGTGGTCTGTTGAACGTACTCGAGATTGCCAGAGAGCGCGGTCTGCTTCGCGTATTCTGCCCCAGCTCCATCGCCGTTTTCGGACCGGAAACTCCGCGCGATTGCGCTCCCCAAACCACCATTCTCCAGCCGACCACCATGTACGGCATCACCAAGGTCACCGGAGAATTGCTGGGGGAATACTACGTTCAGCGATTCGGTCTCGACGTTCGCGGCGTACGCTATCCCGGCGTCGTTTCCTCGGAGACTCTTCCCGGAGGCGGAACGACCGACTACGCGGTCGATATATTCTATCAGGCGCTGCAATCCAAGCGCTATACTTGCTTTGTTCGCCCCGACACGGTACTGCCGATGATGTACATGCCCGATTGCATCAAGGCAACGCTTGATCTGATGGACGCGGATTTAGATTCGCTGACAGGCCACTGCAATTTCAACATAGCGAGCATGAGTTTTTCGGCCGAGCAGCTTTGCGCCGAGATCAAGAAACATATCCCGGAGTTCGTGTGCGAGTACAAGCCGGATTTTCGCCAAGCCATCGCCGATTCATGGCCGAGAACGATCGACGATGCCCCGGCCCGCGAACAATGGGGCTGGCGGCCTCAGTTTGACTTGCCGTCCATGACAACGGACATGTTGGAGAAGCTTGCCCCTCGTTTGAAATCGTAGGGGCGGCGATCGTTCTGATCGAATAGCAAACGCCTCTCACGCTTTCACGAGAGAGGCGTTCATCGTTCGCAAGATCGTTTCCGCTATTCTCCTGATTCGACCAGCATGAGCCGCGCCATTTCCGCGCCGTCGCCGCGTCTGGGCCCGAGTTTGATGACGCGCGTGTAGCCACCGTTCCGATCTTTGAAGCGTGGGCCAAGCTCATCGAACAGTTTGGTCACAGCAGCCTTGTCCCGCATTCGGGAGAAGGCGATCCGCCGCGCGTGCAAGTCCCCTCGCCGCGCCAGCGTAATCAACCGTTCGGAAAACCGCTGACCCGCCTTGGCTCTTGTCAACGTCGTATCCACCCGTTCATTCACAATCAACGAGGCCGCCAGATTGGCCAGCACACTCTTGCGGTGACTTCGCACCATGCCCATCTTATCGACAGTCCGTCTATGCCTCATGACGAATGTCTCCTTCACTCTTTAGAGAATAGCCAAGCTCTTCCAATCGATCTTCGACCTTACTCAGCGTCTTGCCGCCGAATCCGTGGATGTCAAGCAACTCTTCACGTGGACGCGTTAGCAGGTCGTTCAGCGTCATGATATCCGCCTCTTGAAGGAGGTTGCACGCGCGCTGATCGATGTTCAGGTCAATCAAAGGAATGGAAAGCTCTTCGGCTTCAACTTCCTCCGCCTCATCCACGGAAACGCCGAAGGGATGCTCGGAGAAATCGTCGAACGCGTCGAAATGATGTTTGAGAATACGGCTCGCTTCGGACAGTGCCTCTTCGGGCTTGATGCCGCCGTTGGTCGTCATTTCAAGAACCAACCGCTCGTACCCGGTCTTGCCTCCGACGCGAGTTTCTTCGCTATGGAAGTCCACCCGGCGAACCGGAGAGAAATCTGCATCGATGGGAATCACCGATAGGGGCGCGTCCTCGAGACTGTTCATCTCTGATGCCACATACCCGAATCCGGTCTCCACTTCCAGTTCGACGTCGAGCTCTCCACTCTTGTTCAAGGTCGCAATATGGAGTTCCGGATTGATAATCTCCACGCCAGGCGGGATCACGATATCGGCGGCCGTTACATCGGCAGGACCTTTCTTGGTCAATGTCAACCGCTGCATTTCATCGCCTTTGATTCGAAGAGCCAGACTCTTGAAATTCAGAATGATTTCCAAGACGTCTTCGCGAACACCGTCGATCGTGTCGTATTCGTGGTATTTGCCGGAGAATCGAACGCGCACCACAGCTGCACCTGGGATGGCTGAAAGCAGTACCCGGCGAAGTGAGTTACCGAGCGTGGTGGCAAACCCACGCTCAAGCGGCTCGATCGAAATCTTCCCGCTAGTGTCCGTCAACTCCTTAACTTTTATCCCCTGAGGGAAGACAAGCTCGTCCATGGTCGCCTCCTAGCGGGCGTAGAACTCAACGATCAGGTTAGTGGCGATGGATAGTCCAATCTGCTCCACGCTGGGCGTCGAAACCAGCTGGAACTTCATCGCATCGGCGTTCTTCTCCAACCAGGTGGGAACTTCCCGTCCCTGATTTGCCTCGATGATCGCTTTCACTCGGCTACGACGTCCCTCTTTGACGGACACGAAGTCACCCTCTTTCAGCAGTACAGACGGCACATTGGTCGCTCGTCCGTTCAACTCAAGATGTCCATGGACGATCATCTGTCGCGCTTGCTGCCGTGAAGAGGCAAACCCAACTCGGTAGACAAGATTGTCAAATCGTCGCTCGAGCAAGATCAACAGCGTCTCGCCGGTGACGCCCTTTTGGCGCTTTGCTTCGGCCACGTAGCTGCGGAACTGTCGCTCGCGGACGCCGTAGATGCGTCGCGCTTTTTGCTTCGCGCGCAGGTGTAGTTGGTATTGACTTCTTCGCGGACGCCGCTTCTTCGGTCCCTCCCCCGGGGGGCGCGATCGCGAACTCATGGCACAGCTGCGCGAATAGCAGCGATCCCCTTTCAGAAAGAGCTTTTCAGCCTCTCTGCGACACTGTCTGCACTTTCCTCCAGTATCTCGTCCCATTATCGTCTCCCCTTGCTATGGGAAAGCGGTGTTACGTTCTTCACTTCTTCGACGCGGATCCCAGAAGACTTGATCGTTTGAATGACAGACTGTCGCCCCGAGCCTGTTCCCTTGACGAACACGGCAACCGAGCGAATACCGATATCTTTCATTTCCCGAGACAAGGACTCAGCAGCAATTTGCGCGGCATAAGGGGTGCCTTTGCGTGAGCCTTTGTAGCCGACGACGCCAGGCGTCTTCCACAATACCGGATGCCCGTTCATATCCGTAATCGTGATGATGGTGTTGTTGAACGAGGCGTGGATGTGAACCTGGGCACGCTCGAGCTTAATGTTTTTTGCCATAGCCGCTACCTCTTCTTACCCGCCTTCGCAGGGCGTGGTCCCTTCCACGTCCGTGCGTTGGCCCGAGTCCGCTGTCCACGCGCCGGTAGGCGCTTCTTATGTCGGCTTCCGCGATACGAGTTGATGTCCTTCAAGCGTTGAATGCTGGACTGAATCCTCCGTCGCAAATCTCCCTCGACCATGAATTGCTCAACTTCACGCCGCAGATTGTTGACCTCATTCTCGGTGAGATCTTTTACGCGCACGTCGGGAGAAATCCCTGTTTGTTCGATGACCTCGGCCGCCCGCGTCGAACCGATCCCGTAGATATACGTCAATGCGATTTCGATTCGCTTGTTGTTCGGTAGATTGACACCTGCTATTCGCGCTATTGATGTTCCCCCTACCCTTGCCGCTGCTTATGCTTCGGATTCCGACAGATGACGCGCACTCGCCCATCACGCCGGATGACCTTGCATTTGGCGCACATCTTCTTAACTGAAGCTCGAACTTTCATGATATCAAGCACAGTAGTTAGGACTCACGATATACGATTCTGCCCTTGGTCAGATCGTATGGCGAGAACTCAACAATCACGCGATCTCCTGTTAGGATGCGGATGTAGTGCTTGCGAATTCGCCCCGATATGTGACAGAGAACGACATGGTCGTTCTCAAGCTTCACACGAAACGTCGAATTGGGAAGGGATTCAATCACCTCACCACGAATTCGAAGCACGTCCTTTTTGCCACCGCGTTGTTTCTCGTTCGTTGCCACTGTGCTCCTTTGTCACCTCCTAGCGTCACGACGACTGCTCCCTGTTTCGTCAGTACAACCGTATGTTCAAAATGCACAGATAATCCACCCGATCCCGTCACCACGGTCCATCGGTCCTCTTGAACCTGAGTCGGCAGTGAGTCGACCTTGATCATCGGCTCAATAGCCAGCGCCACTCCCGGTCGCAAACGAATCCCGTGACCGGCGGGTCCGTAGTTCGGAATCTGTGGATCCTCGTGCAAGGCTTTCCCGATTCCATGTCCGACATATTCTTTGACCACATAAAAGCCTGCCGCTTCAACATAGCTTCCGATGGCGTGCGAAATATCGGACAAGCGGTTTCCAATCTTAACTTGTTCAATTCCTTCCCACAAGCTACGCTCGCCAACGTCCAACATACGCCGTACGGTTTGGTCGACCTGCCCCACCGGTATGGTCGTGGCCATATCGACGTGCAATCCATCACGCAGCAACCCGATGTCGATCGAGAATACGTCACCGCCTTCGAGCTTTCGCTCGGGGGAGGGAATTCCGTGCACGACTTCCTCGTTAATCGAAGTGTTAATCGTAGCCGGATACCCGGAGTACCCCTTGAACGAAGGAACTCCCCCCGCTTCCCGAATGAGCGACTCCGCCATTTCGTCGAAGAACAGAGTACTACGCCCGGGCTGAATCTCCTTGCA